>Ga0307515_10010550_pt1 | contig 17692 bp, 10 predicted proteins | sample 17_EM_MG_FD_194513 | JGI IMG/M metagenome (GOLD analysis project Ga0307515, IMG submission 194513) | Populus trichocarpa ectomycorrhiza microbial communities from riparian zone in the Pacific Northwest, United States - 17_EM | ecosystem: Host-associated > Plants > Roots > Unclassified | place... | reverse complement strand
GCAGGTTATCTTCTGATTTCTTCTAGATCGGTAGCCATATTTGCCGTCCAACAGATTGATAAAAATGCATCTATCTAGAAGGCGGTCATCATTTCCATAACCATGTCGTTTGCGACTTTCCTTGCCATTGCGACCTGCACCAAGTTATCAGGCTACAAGCTATGCAAGAGAATCATCTGAAGACACATCACGTGGCTACTTAAAATCCCAGCGCTCTTCTTTAACCACACCAAAGCATCTCCGATTTATAGCATGTAAAAGAAAAAATATCCCCTTCTATGGGCATGTCTGGTGTAATATCACACACTGCTCTTTCTTCAATCATACGAAATATGATCGTTTTCCCTATTTTGTATCCAGGTTAAACATGATTGAATGTTAGCTTTTCACCGCATCATCTCTGAGTTGGCAAATTATGTCACAGAGTTTGCACTTTGCAGCATCATTTATTCTCACTCAAGCAGCCATGTTATTCAACTTCAAAAAAGTAGACCACACAACCTTTGTAGGTTGTTAAAACTGGATTGCTGCCCATTAAACAAGTTGATTTTTAGCTGTTTTGTATGGCAGTCATAATCGCAGGATTAATATGTCGTGATAAAAATTGAATTGCATATCTCACAATAAACTTCAAATTCAACGTCATCTAGCTGCAACAAGCTGCTTAAGAAAACAGTTGGGATTGAAAACAGTAGGGATATCTCATTATCCGTCATCTTGATGGAAATAAGCAGAACCACAAGATATAATGAGAAAGCTGTCCATCACCTTAAAGCCTCCGCATGTTTCTCCTCTTTGTCAGTAACAATAAGCTTGCCCTCTGTAAAATCGCAAGCAGGAATAGGGACCCCAAGCTGCTTCTGCAGTTTCTTCACAACAAACACTTCTCGCTCCTCGCAAATTGTCACCACAGTGCCCTTCCTCCCAAGCCGGCCAGTCCTTCCAGCTCGATGTGCATAATGAATCGAGTCCGTAGGCAAGTCAAGGTTGACAACAAGATCACATTCCGGAACATCCAAGCCTCTTGCTGCAAGTTCATTCGTTACGAGAACTCTCACCTCTCCACTTTTAAATTTCTTTAGAATTGTTGACCTACCAAGCTTGCCAAGATCCCCATGGAGCTCTGCAGCTTTCATCCCACGAGCCTCTAGTTTGAAGACAGCATCTTTTAGTTGCCTTGTATGGTTCATAAAGGCTATCACAGACTGTGCATTTAGTGCATGAACACATCTTCTCAAAGTATCAACCTTATGCTGCAACCTTGTGACGCAATAATAGTGTTTCAATGCTGGAGGAAGGCTCTGCACCGTTGCCTGATGCTGCAAATTCGAGTCTGAGTTTGAACTAGAAGTAGGACTGGACAGGTTAACAGTTCCAGGAGCGAGAGATTCAAGTGGAATGACACTTTTTGCTTGGACAAGAAGTGGGTCACATGCCCAGCTCCTAGCAGCCCTTACGACAGAAAATGGCACTGTTGCAGATACCATGATAGTCCGACGATCAGCCCATCTCACAAGTGAATTTTTTTGTCCTTGAGGGTCTGCCCCTGATCTCCTCCCTACATGTTCTAATATTCGGTGGATGTCCTGCCGGAAGTTAAATGAAAGAAGCTCGTCAACTTCATCTAAGACCAAAAAACGACAACCATGGGTATGAAGTTTACCAGCTGCACTAATTTCTGCAATCCTGCCAGGGGTACCCACAACAATTAATGGCTTGTTTTTCTTTAAAGCTTCTTCCTGTCTTGACCGGTTTGCACCTCCTACAAGTTGTTGAACCACTCTCTTGTTTTCAGGTCCTAACAGTTTCTCAACCTCTCTCACTATTTGCATAGCTAGCTCTCTAGACGGAGCCACAACAACTGCTTCTATCTCTGTTTTCTTCCCAGTTTCTTTATCAGCACTAGAATAATTATTCTTCAGCGGCCCAACTTCAGACAGTATGGGAAGTACATATGCAAGCGTTTTTCCAGACCCAGTATACGACTGAATGACAGCATCATGATTCTTGAGAATAGTCGGGATTGCTGCAGACTGAACATCAGTTGGAACATTAAACCCTTCCCTCTCTAATCTTTCTATCAACGGAGGTGGAAGGCCAAGCTCAGAAAATGACTTTGCAGCAAATGGGGCGGACTCTATTTCGAGTGTTTTTTTCACTCTAACAACTCTACTCTTGTTGCTTGTAGCCACCTTCTCTCTACTTTTCGGTGCTTCAATCGGGTAATTCACTTTCACATTCTCCAGTTTATTTCTTTTATTTTTGGTAGTTGTCTCAAACTCGGTATTAAACCCAAGATTTGCAAGAGTTAGAGGTGCATTTTTGTCCCGGTCAACACGACTAAAAAACCGCACACTGCGTTGACACAAAGCTGAGCTAGAACCACGTGATAGTTTCTTCAAGTGTATTGTCTCTCCAACAAGAAAGAGCAACCGCGGTGATACTAATGATGGCATCTTTGCTAGAACTGAACCAAGCAGAAATTAATATCTGAACAATCTATAACGACTCACGCAGGTGACATCTTAAGCTAATACTGTCACAGCCTTCGAAGAAAAGAAAAACAGAGAAGCCTTTTCCTTCAAGCTGCATTTTAAGTACACAGTAACAGAATCAAGTCAGCATGGAGGAAACAAACTGACCCTCAAATAAGTCCTGAAAAAGATTTCTCTGAATGGATAAGGTATGTCTTAACGTTTTAGTTCTGGTTTCTTAGTAGTTTTAAAAGTCATATTGGTTGAAGCATTTTATCGAACAGTGTATGAGCGTGAAAAAATAATGAAAGTACACCATCTAAAGAACGACTGGAGTGGTAGAGGAAGTGAAAAAACAAAAAGAAAAAAGCATCAAGACAGTGTTCGGTTAGTGATAATTTAAAGACTAATGCATTCAAGCTTTCTATGAAGGAAAAGATAAACCATTCAACAAAGAAAGAAACATGAAGTAAGAAAGGAGGCAGCAATGCTACAAAGGAAAATAAAAGCCATGAACTCCGACCTCATATTCGCTTGATGATAACCTGGCGCACGCTTCGAATAGGAAAAAGAAAAACTTGTACTGCTACTTTGTATGTAGAGAGAGAGAGTAAATTGTTCCTATGATACTTCGTGAGTGTTTGAACTTCGAAGACTGGCTAGTTGTGGGTTTGCAGCCGCAACAGCAGCACTCAAGTGGGAAACCCCGATTAGGTGGCTTGTTGCTATTCGACATGTGGTCCGAAATAAATTATCTACTAGCGACGTGTCGTCCTGTTGCATTACGCAATTGCTAATAATTAAGGTATCGGAAATTACTATAGCTTGTTTTTGTTTGTGTTTGTGTGGTGTCTAAAATATTAAAATAATATTTTTTTTATTTTTTAATATTAATATATTAAAATAATTTAAAATCACTGCCAAAAAGTAATTTTAAATAAAAATTAAACAAATAACTTTTTTTAAAAAAATACTTTTAAAATATAAAAACAAACATTACCTCCCACTAGAGACTGCTTCAGCTCTCAAGGTCACAACCCGTGAGCAATTCAACATGATTTTAGCTGTTTTTTATCCAAATGTAAACGAACAACATGCATTTTAAGCAATTTTTAAAACTAAGGTATGATGTGAGAAATTTAGAAGAGAAATGTTAAAGGAGTAAAATTCAAGGATGAAGTATTAAGGGTGTAAAAAATATTTAAAATAGCGAGATTTTAAGGTTATTTTGTAGAATTTGTAAAGATTATGGATAGAAATGGATCCCAATATAAATAAAATCAATTTTAAATTAAGAAAAAAAAAAGAGTATATGTTTGTGGTCTAAAATGGGGAGTGAAAGTAAATAAAGAATAATTTAGAATTCAATTAAAAAAAAAAGGGTAAACGCAAAACAAAAATCATAATTTTTCTCCCTCGATAGATTTATTTTAGAAAGAACTAATCTATACTAAAAAAGAATAAATTTCAATCAATTTGAAGATGATCGAGGTAGAGAACAAATCTGGAAATTGTTTCAAAATCTTTCTCCCGTTGAACTATGAACTTAAGGATTTTGCAGCAAATGATAAACCCATAAGTTTTCAAGATCAATAAAGGAGCTTTGCCAGATCCATAAAGAACCCAATGTCCAATTTCAGTATTTTTATTTTTTTACCGGGTTTTGCCGGGTCAGCCTAGTCACATCAAAAAAATTTTATTTTATTTTTTTTTCAGTCCAGCTCGATTTCAATTCTGGATCGATCCGCCGGCCAGACCGGGTTTTAAAACTATAATTTATAATTTCTTAAAAAATTTATTATTTTTATATCACAAACAAAGAAAGAACAGCCAAAGGAAAAGGATTAGTTAAGACTTGTTCGTAATCAGGGATCGTGTTGGACAACCACTTTAAAGTTTAACCATTTCCTTTCCCAGTCATCGAAAGAACATCAAACCTCCAATCAATTTCCAAACCCAAAAACCTAGAGATCAGTTGAATTGGTTATGGAATCCCTTAACTTTTTCAAAGGCTATGGCAAAGTGAATCCGCTTGAAGATCAAAGCCCTCACCAACAGGAAAGTACTGCATCAAAACGCCGAATCCTCATCATCAGCGTTTCATCCATCCTCTTTTTTACTCTAATCCTCGGTCTAGCCCTTGCAGCATTGATCCATGAGTCAAATACCGAGCCAGACGAATTCCCATATCTCTCTTCATCAAACTCAGCTGAGTCAATCAAAACAGTCTGTGACATGACTCTGTATCCATCCTCCTGCTTCACCAGCATATCCTCTCTTAACATTTCAACAAAACCTGACCCAGAAGTCATCTTCAAGCTCTCTCTCAAAGTCTCCATTACAGAGCTCAAATACCTCTCTTCTTTATTCACTAGTTCACATGATGTTAACTCTCAGGCTGCTATGAGAGATTGCGTGAGCCTGTTTGATGATTCCTTGGGTAAGCTCAACGATTCTTTGTTGGCAATGGAGGTTGGACCTGGAGAGAAGATGTTGACTTTGGAAAAAGTGAACGACATCCATACGTGGATCAGTGCTGCCATGACAGATCAAGATACTTGCATAGACGGTTTGGAGGAGATGGAATCGGTGTTACCTGATGAGATCAAGGCCAAGGTGGAGAGGACTAAGGATTTCTTGAGCATTAGCTTGGCTATCATTGCTAAGATGGAAGCTCTTCTTAAAAAATTTGATCTCGAAATGCATTGACTTTTTTTTTTCTGTGTTGTAATTAAATTTCGCATTGAAATCATCTAATTGGAAGATGATATGCAAATAATAGCTTGGCTATCATTGCTAAGATGGGGAGCCCTTCTTTAAAAATTTGATCTCAAAATGCTTTGGCTTTTTTTTCCTGTGCGCTAATTAAATCTCGCATTGAAATCATGTAATTGAAAGATGATATGCAAATAATAGTAAAGATGTCAGTAACAATGGCAGCAAGCATCTTTAAACACTCATAAAACAATTGATTACTCAAAATCTCCTACAAGAGAACTTCTATATTCAAGCTGCTCCACAATTTTCTTTACGCGGGCATGTGCGCGCGCGCAGCGCGGAGGGAGACCTTCAACACATTGAGGTCATCTTCCATCATTGTGATATCTGCATCATTGTGATACCTTCAACAAATGATGTGGCAGGGGTGGGCTGGACCACTTTATTGACATGTTGATGATCTGCATATCAGGTCAAGGTCTGGGTTATCAGGTGAAGAAGACAAAGCTCATGATAATAAGTGGCGCATGATAGAGCATGTGGCTCACTCCAAATTTTTTTCGCACATCATTTTCATCATTGTGTTCGTCTTGGTCTCTTCTTCACAGTGGTATATTCAAAACATGTTTTGACCACTTTAATTTCTGGGAAAAGATGAAAAACCCCTTCTTAGGCTCTGATACAAGTTGTTTGGACCTGTGACCAATGCCTAGAGTTAAGAACAATCAATTTAACATGGTTTGATAAATTGCCTGCATTCACATACTGCTGATTTTACTCATAAGAGAGAGAACTAAAAACTAAAAATTACACCAATGGAGGAAGAGGCTCTCTCAACTCAACTCACAAACACCCTGCAACTAAAAATTACACCAATGGAAGAGACTCTCTCGACTCTCAACTCACAACTCACACGCTCTGTAACTTTCACCTCACTTCTTTCTATCATTCAATGTTTTTTGTTGTCTGTCTATTGCTTTTACAAACCCCTCTGTTTATAGTTCAAATGGAGAAGCGCATGCCATGATTCTTTCTCTTTAATTTGGTATACAAACCCTCAAATATCTTCCCTGAAAATTATCCATTCCTTTCCAGCTTGATCTGCACTGGTTATAAGCCTAATTTGTCTCCATTCATAACAACATGTTGATTTACCTTTCTTAGCAACTTAAATGAATGTCCATCTTTCAGGAATGTTATGCATGGCTATTGCTGGATGGAGGTCCTTCTCATGCATTTTCTGATATTGGGTGTTGTGAATGGACGTGCATTTAATACACTCTTAAGCTGGCAATTTGCTCAGTCTATCCTCTATTTTGGGATGGATTATCCCCTGTTTGGTGGGATTAGATGATTTAGTTCATTTTAACTAGATTTTTCCTCATTATGTTTGTTCTTCTCTTGTGGATTGTTATAGGTTTGTTTGTTTGAGGCTAGGCTAGCTGCTGGTTTTCTTTTTGTTTTGGTTATAGTTTTTATCCACTTTTAATCCTGTCTAGTTCAAACCCGTTCCTGTCAATTTCAGTTTAGGAGAGGCTGCCATGTTTTTTTTCTCATCATTGCAGCTCCACTTGCTGTATCTTTTTCAGCCATACATAATGACCAACCCTCCCAAAATACCCCTCCAGCCTTCGTCACGGCCTGACACCACTCCAGCAAGCACAGAAGCAGCTCCGTCTAGCTCTTTAATGCCCCCACCAACCACTCCAATAACTCCGACAGGCATCCCTCCTACTGTTGTCTGCTTTTTAGCATCTTTCTAGGCAACAAGCTCCGATTTTCAGTAGGATCTCGAGGGACCCAGCCTCACTGGAACAAGAAGAAGGCTTCATTTCCAGCCTGAGCTAGCGCAGCACGGGTTCAGGACAATCTTCCCATAACTCCCTCTGAAATTCTTTTCCAATTTTTTGGACTTTTCCTTGCTTTTTAACATTTTCCTTACCTGACCATTCATGCTCTAATTAAAAAAATGTGTGTGTATCTGTAACAGCACATTGTATTTCTTCTCAACCCCGCATACTATTCCCTCTAAATTTCTTGTGCTTATCTTCCTTTTTTTCTAATAACTCAAGGGTCATTCAATTCCATCAATTAAGAGAGAAAACTGGAGAAAACCCAACATCATTTTTTATCCTGACCTTTTACTACTTTCATGTGACAAGGTGAACTCAGAGCTGGAAGACATTGCACCTGCATGCCGCAGCACACTTAGATGACGAGCCTAGGTCATCGAGCTATAATGGGTCCCCCGTTCCGGCAAAGAAGATGCGTGCAACTATGTCATCCCCATAATAGGTGACTTTCTTTAACGTCTATATTCACGCTGCAACTACGTAAAATTCCTGCTTGCTTGATTGTTTTTCCTTTACTTTGCTTGAGCTACTTGTGCTAACTGTTTAGGCATTAGCTGACATGCGCTTACATTGCATTTTTTTCTGTGTTTTTTATTCTGATAAACATGTTTCGCCGGCTACTCAAACAAGATGGCGTGAATTACTTTCTTTTCTGAATAAGAACAAACCTGCATTGCTACAAGGATAACTGCAAAGTTGCCTTGCTTAGATGCTAGCCTTTTATGTGTGATTTCTCCCTTTCCTAACCTACCAATCTTCTTCGCATGCCCAATCTTTGTTGTTGAAGTTTGTCATTTTTTTTATATATTTTTTTTAATTTCATTTATCGATGGTTAAGGTCATGTTTGTTGTGGCTAAAAAAAAGACCCGAAACGAAACACCAGCTTCGTTTTGTAAAAAAAACAAAAGAAAACTTGTAGCATAGTGCGGTTTCTTATTTTGGAGAGCATGAATGTGATTATATTTTTTAAAGCGATAGCTAAATGACTTTCCAGCTAAGAACTAAAAAATAGCCATTAACATATGGATGCTCTAAGTCTTTAGAAATCCGGGTGTAAAATCGGCGTGCATTTGGAATTCTAGGCGTGTTTCGCCTGAATGGGATATTCCGTTGGGCCTGAACAGAATGTTATTATTTTTGAAGTTTCCAAGAATTAATTATGATTAGGAATAAACGATTCAAAACTTTAAACCTTCACATCAAATTTCTTTTGATTTTGATGATTAGAAAATTAGTAATTAGAACTAATAAACATTTCGTTTCAAATATCTTTCACGTAGTAAACAACGGGGGAAGTTCATCAGCATTAAATAAACTCCAGTGCATAAGCTCGTTAATTAGCATGACAAGATAAGCCAATTCATCAGATTATTTCCCAGTCGCAGTGGAGGATATAATCGGCGCTGAGTATCGAAACCGAGATTGGAGAGTGAATTAGTAGGACTAGATGGGTTACAGAGCTATTTTAATCAAAATTAATGACGAAGAGAAACTCTAAAATAGCATATCTTCATGTTATACAGATATTTACTTTAGAAATATATTTATTTTATATTTATATTTTTTCAACCAAATAATGTTCTATCTCTTAAATAGAGCCTTCGTAACAGCTTAGCTTCCAGCTACAATTGGTCTACTCTAGAATTGAGTATGCTTTAGATCAACACATACTATTAGAGCAAACAAACTAAATTTACGGATTATGATTTATGAAAGTAAAAATAATAAGTTTTTCTTTTTGTATGAAGACAATATCAAATTCATATTTAAAACAATCTTTTATATATAAAGTAATAGGACCCGTAATCGTTACTAGGAAGACACCATGCAATTAAATCCTTAGAGAGAACTAGTTTTACCAGCATCTCACGTTCTCGGCATCTTTATTCGACACTTGGTTCATTCACGGAAGCTGGCGGCTGCTGAAACCATGGTACGATTCCTGCCACTTGAAGCTCAAAATCTTGTAACCGGGATCCCCTGGAGGCACAAATGGGAGGACTAGGTAGACGGGAACGGTGAGGCTAGATAACCTGCTTGTGATTTGTAAATGTAAAGAAGCAACTAAAATTTGAAAAGAACGAGATTTTAAGCGTAAAATGGAGGAATCGCTGCTCTTTTTCATTGGCAGCATGAACATTCATGGTGCTCCATTTTTATTCTCAAGAAAATGCCGAGAAGATTTAGCTTCAGAAAATGCGAATCCCATTTGGATTCGGAATCGGAGTCCTGTACGGGACCAAACTAGGCTTTATGTTCTTTCTTTATTTTTTACCGACTGCCCACGAGTCCACTCCTCTTGCTTTTTTTTCCTCGTTGCAAGTAACATTTAGCGGTGTCTCTTGTTTTGTCTGATCATGTGAATATTTTGCTTGCACCTTCCAGATAAAATAGCGTTACGACCAACCTGGATGTCTCCATTTTTAGAGAAAACACAAAAGCAAGCAACAGAGTTCAGAAATATTCTGTTGAATTTATTCACTTCACAAATAACACATCTCGCACATTATGTTATTCAACCAGAACCCCGAAGCACTCTTAATGTTAACCCACACAGAAAATCCTGACAGACCAGAGTGTATGCAATCTGTCATATGTTTCTGCTATCTAGTTAGAGAAAATAAATAGACATAATTAGTATTCAAATGTACTGGGAAGCAACATTATACACATGCACATTCGCAAGCCAAACCAAGAACAGAAATTTGCCCACAGCCAACAGAACACCTACCACAGCAACAATAGCGAGAGCTCGTACTAGTCCAATGGCATGCTTGAGCTAGAACGGCATGACAAAGTCCACAGATTTATAAAGTATTTGCAATCCTTCTACACTTCCTCCCTGTCTTGGCTCGTGCTCTTCAAGATATCGTACTTGCAGAGAGGACAGGTAGCATTAATATATAGCCACTTATCTACACAGGTACAATGAAAATGGTGACCGCATGGAAGTTGCCTTAGCTCAGCCCCATCTTCATAAGCAGAGAGGCAGATGCAACACTCCTACAAGTTAGCATAAGCATCAGTTTAGTTATGCAGATTGACTGCCCTCCCACTCAAAGCCAAGCAAGTTTCCCCAGTCAAGCTTATCCCCCTATGTATTCTTAATTGCGACACAAGGTTATCTTTTACTCAACAGATGATAAATTGACTCGTGATAACCACAAAAGTATTAAGCATTTATAATTATCAAATGTTTCAGAAAAGCTATGCTAGATAAGAAAAGGATAAATTTCATATGCTTAAGACACCGCTTGAATTCAAGTGATCATCAAATATTCTTTTAATAAGGATGAGGAAAGCATCAAATAACAAGGCAAGAGTTGAACTAGGTACCGCATCCTCTCCTGAAAGAACATGTTCCATAGGAGAATCTGTGCCGCATTCAGTCATTATTCCTCCAGAACATCCTTGGTCATCACCAGTGAGCTTGTCAATATCACCATCCCTTCGAAATTTGAATTTTGCGAGTTGGTCAATGTCTTCTTTGGATGCTCCTTCCTGCTTTAACAGGTTGAAAAGATCAAAGGGACACAATAAGAGAGAGCAGTTGAATAGAATTAGTTTACTTCCTGTACATGTATAATACTTTGTACGTTATAATTTATAAAACACTACAACATTTTAAGATGTCAATCCAATAATGTGACTAAAGCCCAAAAAGTAGCCCACCATGCCTTGACAGAACTAAGGCTAATCCTCCCATCTCCAACAAAAACCATCCTTCCAAAACTTTATCCAATCCTTTCAAGCCTAAATGATTATATCAAAGAACTAAGAACTCTGACTCCATACTGTAGAGTTTACATGTTCAACCAGTAACTCTTGTATCCAATGCTGAACCCTCAAACTGCATTATGATGAGTCGGGTTGTTAGCCATGGATGCATCAGCCTTCTGATCTGTGGAGGAGTAATATTCCTATTCAAATAACAAAATATCTAACAACGCTAATTCGCACTATTATCACCTTTAATGCTCCAAGATATTCTTCTCAAGTGAATATCTATATGATTTTGAACCACAAACCTCTGAAGCCCAAATTCAATTCACTATCAATCATGGAATTATGTAAGATATGACCACTCTGCAACCATAATATGGACAGACTATAGAGGCTCAAAGGGAAGAAAACCCAAACCATTTTCACAAAATTGGCACGATTTTGCTACAAGTCAAACTGCTTCTCATGCCTCGTCAAAACATGGTGAAACCTTCAAAAGCACATGACTTGCACGATAATGCATTTTGTAAGCTAAACAGAACATATAAAGCAAGCACACAAAAACAACTCTGGCATCATGCATTATTAAGCTTTTTTGCCCAACAAGCTATGGACATCAACTATACCGTCATCACAGATCATCCAGATCACTAAGTTATATTCCAGGACATCAAGTTGAGCAGAACTTAAACAGAAGGTACAAGATAACACCTTCTCCAATGGGATATAATATTTAAGCAATATGTGGTAAAACTGGATGAAGATAAACTTGTTACTTTGTTAGTTTACTTAACATGATAACTCGTTCGATTAATCAGAAATTGTTGAATAGTGCTCCCTTCAAGCTATAGGAAAAACTTTAGCAGAAAACACCAACCGAGCAAATTTACTAAGGTTTCGATGTGCCTGCTTCTTCTAACAAGTGAATATCATAGCATCACCATTAGAAATAATTCTCATTTGTGCCATCAAATCAACTCTACCTCAAAATAACCCAGCCTTTCGTTTTCATTTTCTAAATTCAATCAATGGGCCTAGATGAGTTAGCAGTGAAAGACACTACTTCATTAGGTCATTATTCTCTGGTTTCTACTTTCAGCTTACACACGATACACATGACTAACATAAAAGGGTGGAGTGTAATAAACTCCAAAAGAAATGACACTGTTATAGCAATACAAAATCAAAGGATGAACATGACTGTAGATACGTGGGTCTACCTGGTCAGTAACAGCATATAAGATTGCAATGATACATGGAAGACAGCAGCACACAGCAATCCCGATGACACATGCCAGGGCAACACAAAAAACAACGAAGAACACATCAAAACCGAGAAAAACTATACATAACCTGCAAAACAAAGGCAGGTTGGAGAAGTTAAGAGACTGTTAAAGCAACATTTTCTCAAGCCATATGAAAAAAGGAAGGGGAGAGAAGGAACAAACCAGTATAGCTGGGGAGAGCCTAGTGCCAAAGCTTGGCCACCAGTAGACACCCAGTAGAATCCAATGATCCACCAGATAAAAGAAAACATTGTGTTTGCAGATTCCAGATGCTTCGCAACACTGCTGATAGAGTTAAAATACAAAGAATGAACAAAAGACTCCAATTCCACAGATTTCATTTGCAGCACAAACACAGCATGGAAATCAACAAGTCCCAGTTCCTTAGTGGATTTACAAAATAATAACAAGCGATTCAAAGAAGAAAAAAAAGGTAATAAAGTGAGGCCAGTGCGTAAAAAATGAAGATGAAAAGGTAATAAATTGCATGCCAGATGATGATTAAAAACTCTTACTTTTAAATCAGAAAATGAAAACACATTCTGGTGAACCTATATAAGGCTTACTTAATCCTATCCTAAATCCATAATTAAATTTCATCTTTCATAACTGCATCATCACAACACCACCCTCAACCTCATGACAACCCACACCAGCCTGCGGCAAATCAAATCAGGAACAATCAAACATGTAATATTTTTGAAAACCCTTCAAATAAAAGGCCAAATAAGTAACGCCAAACAGTTTTAAAATCATAAATTTCACATTACTTCATCAAAGACCCTAAAATCTCAAACATCTAGCAGCGGACACCACAAACATACCTAGTTCCATCATCTTCTAACTGGGCCAAACTGACATACTCTCCATAATCACCTCTCGAACCGGAACTCGAATTCCCATCACTCCCAATCCCACCATCTCCTCCTCCTCCTCCTCCTCCAAACCCAACTCTCCTCCTTCTCCTCCTCCTGTACTCCACACAAACACAAACCATATGCAACACGCATTGCAGCCCGTATCCTAAAATCCACAACCTCAAAGGCACACCCGGATTCTCCTTCCTACTCAAAACCAAAACCCCCGCCGCCACGGCCACGAACGCAAAGTTCCAAATGATATCCAAAATCACCACAGGCTTCGAATACGCCCAATCACTCTGCCTCTCCTCCAGCTGCTCCGCCGCCGTCTCACGAACCAACATCGATGGCTCCCTCATCATACGGCGGCTACTTGCACGGCGTAGAAACCTGGCCGCGTCACGGAGGGATTGGCGGCGGATGGATCGGCGGCTTGAATTGGGATTGGGTTCATTTTGTTGACCAGGGGAAAGAAACGGCGTCGTGTCGATTATGTCATCGGATGATCCGGTTCGCGTCGGGGTTGTGGTGGTGGCGGTGGAAATTGGTGTGGTTGTGGAGGACATTTTTGGGCTTTTGGTTGTTTCGGGATCTTGTTTTTCTTTCAAACAGTTGAGGGGAAGGGGTTTTTTCCTTTTTGATAGTTGAGATTGTTACAGGATTTTTGAGGATCGGAGGTTGTTTCGTTCTCTTATTGAGAGATTGTTTTTTGGGTTGTAGTTGGTTCTTTGCGGGGACGAAAGAATTTTGGAGAGATTAATGTTCTGTAACAGAAATGGAAAATGGATTCTGTTTTTTCTTTTCTTTTTTCTTTTTTTACGGTAAAAGTTAAATATACTTGCGTTGTAATAATTACTTACTTCCGCGCCAAATTATGATTGGTTGGAAGAAATGTCAACACCTCTAATGAACCCCTAACTGTTGACTGGTTATCAACTTCATCCCGAAAATAAAACTGTTATCAGTTGGGTCCCTGATGTTCTTAGCAGATAATTTTGATGTAATATTTAATTTTTAAATATAAGAATATATTTAAAAATAAATAAATGATTCATCATCTTCAGAATTGGATGTATCCTTTTCTGCTTCTGCTTAATACATAATTTCTTGGTGAAATAAAAAAAAATCATGTTAAACTTAGATAACTTGTTGTTTTTTTCACGTGTTTAATTTGTGCAGTCCATATTCATATTTATTTTTATTGTAATTAAATTTTTTTATTAGTTGTTCGAGAATGAAGTGTTAAAAGCTAATTAAGTTGTTAATTTATAATTTATGAAATCAAAAGATTAGCTTAGTAATTTGTGCGTGTGTGTGCTGTTTAAAACTATTAATCAATGGTGAATGTGAACCATTAATCTTGAATTGATTATGTTCTTCTATTTTTTTTTAAGATTCATTGATTCTGCAAAATTAAATGAATTATGAATAATTAATTCTTATTGAATCTTTTTAGATTCATTGATTTTTCAAATTATTATAAATTAATTTTAATTAATTTTTAATTCCTAACCTCTTGTGTAAATAGAGGTGAAGGGAGATAGAAGAAGAAAAGATAGAAAAACAAACAGAAAATCCATGTTATCTTTCTTTGCTTTATTTACTGTTGTACTCTTCCTCCACCTCTAGATTATAGTGTCACGGAGAGTGAATAAATTTTCTAGTTAATCCCTTAATTGGAATATTGTTTAGTATTTGTTAAATTATATTTTTTTAAAAAGTAATAATTTTTTTAGTTTTAAATTATTATTTTTAGAGGTTTTTATTATTTTGATATGTTAATATCAAAAATAAAATTAAAAAATATTACTTTAATATATTTCCAAATAAAAATCATAAAAAGCAACATCTCCTTAAACAATCTCTAAATGGCATCCTTTTCAAGTATTATTGATAAAATATATTTTATACTTATTTTCTATTTAATGTATTTTATTCATTTTTTAATTACCGTATAAATATATTTAATTGGTTTACCCAATACGCCCCATCGTCAACTTCCCAATCTAATATTCTAACTACAAGATGATGTCATCAAAACCGCAGGCCATATATCCGATCGCGTTTCTCTTCCCACGCCGACGATTGCAAATCTTTCAAGCTACATGATGAGCTTCTTCGTATTATCGAAAGACAGGCTCTGTGTTCTTAATTTTTACGAATAATTTGAATAATGCTCTTAAATTTGGTGCTGCCGTGCTGTTGTTCTTTGTGGGTTCTGTGGGGGTTGGACTTTATTGGTCATAGTGAATGATGGTGAATGGTGATTTTCTAAATACATAGAACTTGCCTGAAATTTTGACTCTTTAAGCAACAAGTTGCCCTTGAAAGCTGTGGTATTACAGAAATGTGGCCGGGAGGCTAAAGGATTGATACGTTTATTTTTTATTTCAAAAATACTTTAAAAAATTATTTTTATTTTTATTTTTATTTTGAGGTTTTTTTAATTTAATGGTGTTAAAAATAAACTTTAAAAAATAATATATATATATATATATAACTAAAAAAACATTTTAAAAATATCTACAAGCACGTCCACAAACGAGCTGCTACAGTATTGGTGACGAACCCGCCTTTACGGATCTTCAATGGGTAAGCTCTACAGTCGACACTTTTTGCATTAATTGTTGCTTTCTCGGCATATTTGTTGATTTGATATTTAAACGTCAAGGTGCTCTTTTCCATGTTCGTTCCTTGATGATTATGAACGAGGTCTCCGGTTCTTTTCCCTTCGTGTATCTGGATATGGTCGGCGAGGATATCCGTACCTGCAAATGTTTTTGTTTATTTTTGTATTTTTTAAAAAAATTAAATATTTTTATTCTATTTTTTTATGTTTTTAAATCATTTTAATATATTGATATTAAAAATAATTTTTAAAAAATATAAAAATATATTATTTTAATAATTTTAAAAAATATTTTAAAAAATAATATAACTACATTATACAATTATACAGGAACGAAAGTGGTTGTCGCTGGAATATAAGTGGATGCCATGCGCAAACTAAACTTGGTCATGGATCCAGCCAAGGGCTTGAAACAACTGCAACGTTAACTTCATGCAAATAGAGAAGTAACCTAACCTAAGTTCCCTGACCCTAAAAATTTCCCCACTTTCCTAGTAAAAACAACAATCATCTCATTCCATTTTTCTCTTTGGCTACCATCTCCCCCCTCTAGTTTAGGTGTGTAGTTCTCATTTTGGTTCTTAAATGCCTTTTATTTTACAATTATTACTTCCATTTATTGTATTTTATCATCTAAAGTATACTTCATTTGTATAACTGTTGGTGGACTACGCTTTCTATATTAAAATTAAAAATATCCTTTCTCATTTATCCCTAATATCACAACTGTATTTTTAAAAAAGATTAATGTATTTACTATCTATTACTATCACTGCACCACTAGTAATCTCTTGCAACTTGCATATTTTTTTTGTTCGACAAATTTACCTTTGCATACTCTAGCAGCAACCTTGAGAGAGTATAGTAAATAATTTGTTCGATAAATTTTCTTCTTCTCGCCTACTTTTTTTTTCTTTGTGTTGGTCGTTGTGATTAGACTTTCTAGTTTCAACCAAAAAAACCGATTTTGACCGAACCGATTCGATTTGAACTAGTTTTTAATTTGATTCGGTCCATTTTCTTAGAAAATTTCATCTCTCAATTCGGTTGATATTTTCAGCCTAAACCGAACTGAACCGGATCATGAATAGGTATAATAAATATATTATAAAATGTCAGGATTTGGCTTGATCCAACTAAGATTAAGAATTGCAATGGAGTTTGATGATGCATGGGTTATTTTGGAAAAATTCTTAGTTAATTTCCTTTTCCTTTTTTTTTTTGTATTTTGTATTATGATGTTTTTCTATTTTTATTTTATTATTTTGAGAGTCTTCCTATAGTTATGGTATTTTTATTTTTGAGGGGTTTAACTTTTAACAAACCATATTATCCTCCGCTCCCTCGTCTATGTCAATTAATATCAAAGTTTAATAATTCTTAATGATTTTGGTTAGAGGTAAAAAAGGACGTGTATCAAAGCACGGCTAATTCTGGTGGTTAGTTGAATAATCATGGCTGAAACATATGGCAACATATGATGTTCTTATGTATTAGGGGACGAGGAGGTTCTCCTTTGGAAAAAACACATCTATAAAATAATGTGTTGTTTTTATCTATGTGAGTTGTTGTTATTATAAATATTAATAATGAAATCATGACGAGGCAACCCACACAAAGATTTAGTATTAAGGATGTACGATGGAATAGGCCACATAAAGATGTGTTAGAGATCCACGATGAAACAATCCACATAAAGTTGTTAGAGATCCACGATAGGATAATCCACGCATAAAAAGAATGTTTGTGGTGGAGAACGGCTACCAGTCAAGGTTTGAACTCTAGGACGAGTTACTTCCAACCTAGAAGGATTGATGTATGATCATTATCTTTTTTTTAAAAAAATCTTGGTTAATTTTATTTATTTTCTACTATAAATTTCCTATTATGTATTATGATGTTTTTCTTTAAAAAAAAAAAATCCTATTTACAAGGGGTAGTTTTCCTAATTATTTTTCTTATCCAGTATTGTTAAGGTTTTATAGTTTATATATATATATATATATATGAAGGGTTATAATAGCATTTTAACAAGTGAGACATGAATGAATAAATTTAATTATTTTGAAAGTCTCCTTATAGTTATGTTTTTTTTTTTTTTATGATTTTCAAGAATTTTAATTTATAACAAACCTCTTTATCCCTTAT
>Ga0307515_10010549_pt1 | contig 17693 bp, 11 predicted proteins | sample 17_EM_MG_FD_194513 | JGI IMG/M metagenome (GOLD analysis project Ga0307515, IMG submission 194513) | Populus trichocarpa ectomycorrhiza microbial communities from riparian zone in the Pacific Northwest, United States - 17_EM | ecosystem: Host-associated > Plants > Roots > Unclassified | place... | reverse complement strand
CTGGCGCACCATGCACGGTGGGCTTGATATAGATCAGTTGGCCGTCACGCTCCTTGGGCGTCCTATCGACATCGCTGTAGCGAATGGTCGCGAGTGCGCAATACAGTCCGGGCTCGGTGGCGGACTTCGGCGCGATCCTGATCTGCTCCTGGAACTCGATTCGGATTCCAAAGTCGATACGGATCTTGCGGATGGCGTTACCCAGATCCTCGAAAGAAAACCTTCCATCGCAACCGGCATCGCTGACAAGCACATGCCTGCAGCGACGCAGAATCACTTCGTAGAGGCCTAAATTGTCGAAGTGGCCACCGTCGGATAGATTGACATAGCGGCTGCGCGAATTTGTCAGGCCGAAAATTTCCGCGAGGAATGGGCGAATGGCCTGGCGCGGACTCGAGAAGCGGAAGGAATACTTCCCCCACTCGTTGGTATTCCCCAACCACGCGCCGAGACGCACATTGAACAGCGCCATCAGAAAACCGAGCACGGGAGAAGAATTGAAACCCATGTTGGGATTGGCGGCCGCGCCTGAAATCGTCACCGCCGTGCCCACGGATATTCCTGTGGGTCCGCCGTACTCCTGAGTGCGGCGGTAGCCCTGGCGAACGTTGCCGCAGTAGAACGGTGTCATTGAAAACGTGTCCGCCTTGCGCTGTTGCCACGCAAGCTTCTCGCCGTGCACGAGGTTCAGCGTGGTATTGATGATAGGAAAAGGGCGCATGGCCGTTCGCTCCGCGCCGGGTTGCCAGAGCTCATGCAGCTTGGGATTGTCGCTCCACGCGAAGCCGGTGAAAGGATCGGGCTTGCGGTGCTCGCTGGAGGCACCGAGATAAGCGCGTACCAGCCTGTTGCGATACATGCCGTGAAGGGAAAACCGGTTGACGTTCACGATCGTTCCCATGATGAAGGCAAACGCGACTAAGCCGAGGAGCATGAGGCCGAAGCTCATCCAGGTCCGCGGAGCCAGAGCGCCTGCGCTGCGATAGAAGTCGGCGTTCAGATCAAAGAGTGGCGCTTGGTTGACGAGCAATCCGCCCAGCTCGCCGGTAGCTTGGGCTAACAGAATCACCAGGCAGATGGCGAACAGGGGTGCGGCGATCGCCCGTAGAACGCGTCTGGCCAGTGGGGGTGGAGCATTCGGGCTGGCGGGATCTTTCTCACTAGAGCCGAGTAGCGCAGCCAGAATACCTGCGGCGCCGCCGAGTGAGGCAATGACGGCTTCCGCTATACGCTCCGCCAGGCCCCCTGGGTTCTTAGCGGCTGGCGCTTGAGCGAAAAGATTCGCCATGTAAGTAGGCACGTGATGACCGAGCAAACAGATCGCTGTTACAAGGGTCCAGCTCACGGCGATCAGCAGAATCCAACCGGACATGCGCGCCCACCACTCGCGATCATTGTCGTCGCTCGCGCCGCGCTTCACCTGCCAGCAGATGCCTTCGCTCAGGCTGGCAAGCGCGATGAAGATCGTTCGGGCGATGAGATAGATTCCCAAAAGGATCGGTAGCGCGAGAATCACGTACCAGATGGGGCTGGCGTGCAACGGGGCAAACCAGGAGCTCGCCACGCCGACAAGAACAGCCGCAGCGACTAGGCCCGACACCGCTAAGGCACCGAGCTCATAGATCCAAGATGCGCGCCGGCGTGCCGTGTCGGCATCGGGGCACCGCTCTCCTTCAGGCGCCGATGCATTGCCTGCAGACTTCCAGGCCGCACGGATTTCGATGACGGCCCATCCTAGAATCGGCATGACAGCGCACCAAAGAACGGCAAATCCCCACAGTTGCCATGAATCTGAGGCGAGGCGAACATCCAAATTCGCAGCTGCTATGGCGAGCATGCCTGCCGCCAGAACCACGGGGAAAGTACATCCGAGGACGAAGTGCGCCTGCGTGAAGGGCTTTTGTTCGGAGCTGCCGGATGTTTTGGCGAACCGGCGCATCCAATACAGACAGATTGCCGCAATGAGCTCAGTGATTAGAGCAGCCCATAGCATTATCGCGCCGAATCCCGCGGTGGGAGCGCTGCTTTTCGAAGCCACCAGAAAAAGCTGGGGCAGTCCGATCACTGCCGCGAGGAGCGGCAGGATCACGAGCCAGTTGAGAATCAGGTTGCGCAGAATGATCGCCGCAGCTGCCCAAGTATCACCGGAGAGCAGACCGAGTTTCGGTGTTAGATAGTTACTGAAGTTGCGCAGGTTCGTGACCGGCGCAGGTTCGGGGTGTAGTGGGTCCGTGGGACTCTTACTGAGCTCGCGGATCACCTCATCGGTACCCACTCGGTACATCCAAGTGCGTAACCATGCGGCGATGTAACCGCCGCCTGAGACGCTGGAGAGATAGTCGAAATGCTTGAGCAGGCCGAGCTGCGCGAGCTTCTGTACAACGCCTAGATTGAACGTTGCGCTGCGTATGCCACCGCCCGACAGGCATAGCGCAGATAGCGGGCCCCCTTTGTCTGGAGTTATGTGAGCGAGCCGCTGATACAGGTTCTCGAGAGCTCGAGGCTCGGCCGTCGAGAGTACTGGCCTGATCTTGGAAATCTCATGATGGAGAACCTCATGGACGGAGGCTGGGCCCGTGTCTGTTTGGGGAACGTGCGAATGGGGCAGGTTCATGTTGATCCCTCGCGGCTCGACGGCTTACGCGCTTTTGTTCGCGGCCGGTATTGTTCTTTGTCAGTGCACTCTGTTTTATTAGTTGATCGAGTGCACCGATCTGTGAGTGCTATTTACGCGATGAAGGTCAGAAAGACAAGAGACCAGTTTGTGCGACGGAGAGGAGATGACTACTTTGGAGTGAGGCGGATTGGCACCGCGCCTCGCGCGCGGCGCGCCTCGTGGCCCCGGTTCCAATCAAAATCACCGATGCGTCATCGCCCGCAAGGTAACTGGGCCCAACAGACCAGCCGGAACAGCCTTCAAGTCCTTCATGTCCTGGGGCGTGAAGCGTTCGCCAAAGCGAGCATTCAACAGCCTGTAGTCGACCGGTGCGCGGCCGGCGAGCGTGTTGATGGCAAGATTCGCGACGCGGACTTCCACATCATTCGAACCGGCGCGCAACTGATCGGTGATGTCGAGTTGATACGGCGGAGCCCAGATGGAACCTGCGCGCTTACCATTCACGAACACAACCGCCGCCTCACGCACCGGGCTCTCAAGCCAGGCTCGGCCGCCCCGCTCCAGCGGACGCGAAGGCACTACAGTTCCTGTGCCGAAGTGCAGAACGATCCGATGTTCGGCCCGCATCCAGCGTTTAGGCAGCGCGAATTTGCGCTGATAGATTGCCGTTCCGGAAAAGTAGCGCGTGGCCTCATCGTCGGTCCACGACTGCAGCGCGGAAATCTTTCGAGTGAGGTCGAGCGAATCGAATCGTACGGACCAGTTCCGTGACAGATCCGCGACCATCTCTCCCGCACCGTCAAACGCCATGGATTGCGCACCAAGTTCATTTTGGCTGGCAAACACCAATACGCGAGACTCATAAGGCGCCAGCTCGATGTTGTACAGCTCAGCATCCGCAGCAATGGCAGCTTGCTTCGCGCCTGTCACGGGATACCACCACTGCCCCGGCCGCCCTGCACTATCCCGAAATTTCGCCGGCACCTTCACTTCTTGCGGGCCGGTATTAGCGATGAAATAAATATCGGCATCACTCAGCCGGCGATGTACGAAACCGATCTCGGGCGTGCGCTGCGCGAGCTGTAAGTCCGGCTCCAATAGGCCACGCAAGGCGTCGCCCAGATCCGATTCTTTCGAGACCTGGCGAGTTCGTGCCGAGTCCTGCGTGAAGAGAGATTCAGAAATGGCGCGCACGGCGCGTCGCTGAATTTCGGCATCTTTATAACCAGCTTCCACAGAGGGTGGCTCGCCAACAGAGACGACGATGCCTCCCTGGCGTGCGTATGCCTGAATCCGGCGATACGTCTCTACATCCATGCGCTTGATTCGCGGCAACACGAGCGCGCGAAAGCGGGAAAGTTTGTCGATGGCTGCATCGTCGATGTAAGTAACACCAAAGCCGGTATCGAGCAGCGCCGACATGATCCCTTGAGACACGTAGTTCGATGCTTCGACACTTACGGTCGCACGGCCGTGGCGGGTAGCTGCCCACGCATCGTGAGTCGGCATCAGTATCGCGACATCCGCCGCAGGCTCTCCTTGTCGAAGCAAAGCGCTCAGTCGCTGGAGGTAAAGCGCGATATCAGGCATGACGAGCCACCAGGGATTCTGATCGCTGAAGACAGCTGCCGCGTAAAAACTCCAGCCTGGGGCCAGCGCGGACGGTGGCGAATACGGCCAGCCGTGCCCTATCAACTGATTCACACCCTGCAGAAACAAAACATCGGCTTCCGCTTTCATATCGAGCGGGGTCGCACGAAACGCAGGAGAATGCAGCCAGGTCCATGCCTCGACGGAAACGACCGGCTGGTCGTAAAGATAAGCCGCGGAAGCCGCCCAGCGTGTCGTGGAAAATGCGCGCCATTGATTGCCTTCGCCTTCCGGCAAGGCAACCCGCTGGTTGCTAGAGAGCGTGACCGGCGGAAAACCGTATGTCTGCGAGCGGAACCGCGTGCCCTTTGAGCTTGCCCAAGCGTTCACGGTTGTGAGGTACCGCTCGTCCGTCAACTCGGAAAGCGTGCGTCCCCAGTCATGGCGAATACCCGCCACATTGGCACTGCTGTCAAAGAACAAAGCGGGCAGATGAGGCAGCACATCGTAGCCGCGGCGGCGGCTGAATTCCTGCTCGAAATCGTCCGTCCAATCGGCTTCGTAAACTTCGAGACTATCGCTAAACACTGTGTCGGGCCGCCTGTTCGGAAAAGCGGACAGCAACCGGTCGCCCACTACGCTCAGATGTTCCTCGACCGCCGCGCGGTTCAGATGATCGATGACGAAGCCCTCGCCGCCGATACCGGCGCGCTTCACCTGTTGCCCCGTCCGAGACTGCAGGAAGAACAGCACCGTGCGATCCCCTTTGCTGCCCACTGCTGCCGGGGGTACTGTGATTCGTGCGGTCGTTGGCAACGCCAAAGAGATCGGCCGGGCCACATCGATGGTGCTTCCAGAGCCCGCAACCACGAACGCACAAAGCAATCGCTCACCGGCACCGACGCGCGGAACGGGAACCGTGAGATCCCCTGCTATGACAGGCATTTCGATCATACGAACCATGGCGGATGCTGAGTCCGCGCGCACATGCGGCCCGCCAAAAGGCCAGCCGCTACCTAAAGTCAGGTCGACGCGCAGACTCTGAGCCCGGGCTTGTTCCGCCGCGAAACGCAGCGCGGCGATAAATTCATCGGAGAGATAACGCAGATTGCGAATACCGGCCTGCGGATCCTCGAGGCTCAGCGGATAGACCGGCTGAATTTCGACTCCCCCGAAACCGCCAGCCTTCATGGCCAGAATTTCCCGCTTCAACTCGTCATGGCTCACGGCCGGGCCGAACCACCACCAGCGCATCAAGACACGCGCATCATCGGGCGGGGAGCGAAAGCTCTCGAACGCTTGCGCGGCGCCAGGTGGACCCGCGGCCGCTTGAGAGAACAACGCGCATATTAGTGCGCAGCTTCCTGCTACGCGGCTCATCCATTTTGCACTTCGAGTTTTCGTGGCCGCACTCCTGTTCTGGCTGATGGGCATTCTGACACGCTATACAGATCGAAGACGACGATCGAAGCAGCGCGCCAACACGACTCCGACCGCTTTGATAAAGCTCAGATGTGTCACAGGCTCGCGTTTACAGCGAAACGGCTCTCTTGCATGTGGGGACAGTGATCCACGTGCAATAACGTTTCCAGCCAAGAGTCCGCGCGTCGCTGATTGATGGCATCTAAGAACCATCACGAGTCTTCGTACGGAATCGGACTCATCCAACATTCGTTGTCGCGCTCTTGTTCCGCACTCTCCTGACTCCCTTCGAGATCCAGCCACAAGCGCTCGAGGAGCGCAGCCAACTTCGCTGGTCTCCCCGACCCGTCTGACGCGAAAGCCCGCGTAAGCCGGGAACCGTCGCTCAGCAGCGGCGGCTGCACTCGCTCGCGTCACTCATACATTTTCGCGGCAATCAGCATCTCCGCGACATTCTTCCACGTCGGACTGGTTGGAGGTTTGAGTCCATGATTCCGATAGTATCCATCCGAGTCCGTCAACCAGCTAGCCAGAGCAGTAAGATACCGGTCGAGGGAGTCGTTCTCCCAATTCTCAGGATGCGCTCGAAGATCACCAGCAAGCGCCTCGATGAACCTCACAAGGTCCTCTTTGCTTTGAATCCCATCCACCATCTCGTGAACTTTCATTACGGCCCCCACTCGGATAAATAAGCTCCCAAGCTGCTCAGGTGTCGCAGTGAACTTCCATGCTTCAGCTGCTCTCTCCGCCTGCGTGGCCCAGACGTACAGAACTTCGCGGCCCGCCATCGAGAAGGTCAACGCGCTCTCATCCTGATTGTGCGGGCGGCACATGTTCTCGCGCAGTCAAGGACAAGGAGACCCCAGGAACCAGTGTCGTCTCCACGATCCGACGCTTCTTCAAGCGACCGCCGGCGACGCTTGCTGCCTGCCTCGACCAACAAACTCGCCCTCTCTTCACTCATCCTGTCCATCTAACAGACGGGCGCGATGGTTAGCTCAAATGTCCTTTGAACAACAGGTGTGAAGCTCGGACGCTTACGGGCCGCTTCTCCAAGCATCTACAACTGGTTGACGAACACACTGCGCTCGCTGTCGAAGAAGTCCGAGCTCGCCGTGGCGATCCGTTACTTGCTATCGCGGTGGGCCGCGCTCACACGCTATGTCGATGACGATCGCATCGAGATCGACAACTCCACGGCCGAATGCGCCCTACGCGGCGTTGCTCTAGGTCGCCGATTTTTTGTCGCAGGATCTGATGTGGGTGTGCCGAAGTTGAGACGTCTGCAAATCAACGGACTCGCATCGTTCGCACATCGCAGAAACAAGCGTTCGTAGCAGCAGTAAAAGGCCACTTGAACAGTCGATCAGTTCCGCACTCTCACACTTATAGCCTGAACTCTGTCGTGCCCTGCAGAGTCAACAACTCTTCAGCACGCGCGCAGCGTGTGCAGGGCGCGTAGATCACATCCACCTCCCCATCGTAGGCCGTACCGGAAAAGATTCCGCGTCAGCCGTCAGATGAGACTAATAACGAAGTAGATTGCCGCCGCTATCGCCACTAGTGCGGCAATCACCCGGACGGCCTTTATACCCCTTGGATTCACTTTATCGATTCGTCCCAGCGCAAGCACGCGAAAAAACGTGACAGGCCGCAGTGCGACGAACAACATCACCAGAAAAGAAAATCCGAAAAAGATCCTATCGATCAAGACGTCAGGATGGCTCACCATCAATTCCTTCTTTCAGCGATCTTCAAGATCGTGAGACTCTAGTGGCATCCGCCGCCTCCGGTCTCCGTGTTGGTTGTAATCTTTGAAATGGAAGCTCCAGCTGTTAACCCGGCGTACGGTGGACTCACGCTCGCCTGCCAGATTCCCCCGCCCACTGAAAGTTGGGCCGAGAATTGTGCGGGTCCGAAACCGACATTCACCGAGTACGTGGTGAAAGGGCCGGAGAGCTGTTGAACCGACTGTGCGTTGGTGACGAATAACGAGGCTCCCCCTCCCAGCGACGCGCCAGCTACGACTGGGGTCGATGCCTGTGCCGGCACTCCCGCGACTGCTCTTCCCGCGTTGGCCGCTGCTCCATAACTGACGAATGTTCCCGCAGAATCACCGCTGCTTGAGCTGTAAAATGCACCGCCTCCCGTAGTCGCTTGTGCAGCGGCTCCCGCAACACCTACACCGACTTCGACATTGCCTCCGGCGGAGAGTCCTATCCCGTGAGGCAACAGACTTGGCGGTCCGCACTGTTGCGGTTGCTGTTGCCCTTGCGGCAACAGCATCATCGGACGCGAGTTCGTAGGCGAGAGCAACTTTTTCCCTGACGGCTTCTTCACTTAGCCGCGGTTCGATCCCGATGAGGTTGTTAGAGCCACTCGGCGACCCCGATGTGCGGTTTTCGATCGACGTGGCAACGGCCGCCGACACGGGTGGAGCGGCTAAAAGGGTGAGCCCCAGGAGGGCAAGCAGAACGGGCCACAGGCGGCGCATGGGCCGCATTCTATCGAGGGCTCAGGCCTCGTCGTGATCTTCCTCGACGGCTTCTGCGGCGAGCGCCGCGAGGATGGCTTCGGCCGTGGGTTCGGGCTCGTTAGTGGCCTCGGACGCGCTCTGCGGCACCCGCGCCGTCCTGACCTTCCCGGGGTGGGTCCTGGAGATTTCCCAGCAGACCATGAACGCCTACGAGATGGGGCACCGTCGCGTCCCGGTCTCCGCGCTCACGCTGCTTGCGCGCACCCTGGGCGTGTCGGTCGAGGAACTCCTGGGAGCCGATGCCACCGCGGCTAAAAAGCGCGGGCCGGCCCCGAAGCTGCAGCAGCAGATCGAGCGCATCCAGCAACTCCCGCGTCCTCAGCAGAAGTTCGTCATGCAGATGCTCGACACCGTGCTGCAGCAAGCCGGGCGCTGATCAGCTCCGCCACGCCTCTCCAGCTCTCCCCTCAGCGCCGATCGCTGGGGCCACAACAGGCCACAAAAGCCGCCGCGAGGCTATCCTGCGTCCCTTCGTAAACAACGAGACTATTGAGCAGCGCGCGCGGCAAGTGAGGACTGCACCCAGCTCGCGAATTCAAGCAACGTCTGCTGTTGCGGAGGCGTTCCGACGCCGCGCTCTTTCAACCACTTCCCGACATCATCGTCGCCCTTGCCTAAAGTCCAACTGTCCACTTTGGCCAGCGCAAGGAACGTGTCCGTTGGCCTTAGTAGCTGGGGATCAATCGAATATGCCTTCCCGAGAACGGACCATACTTCCCTGAAGATCTCGAACGACACTTGGTCCTTCACTGAACCATAGATGTCTTCCAGCGGCAAAGGCGTCCGTCCTTGAAGGGCAGATCGTTTCGCCAATGCCTTGAGAAGCACTACTGCTGTTATCGCCGTCGCCAAACCGATTGCAAGCCAAAGCCCCATAACCACTCCTCAGTTCGGTTTCTTGCAAGACCCAGCCCCGTAGTCGGGAATGGCGTACAGAAATCCTTCAAGCTCTATCGTGAGATCGTAAAACCCGATACCCACTGTGAGCAGGCCTATCCCCGCGGCTCCGGTTCTGGCGACAGCGGAGCCTGCGCCTGGAAAACCAAATGCTCGGGGAACACTGGTCAGCGGATTTCCAGATCCCAGCAAAGGCGGGCGCCCTCCCGTTGCCGGGGCCCAGGACTTCGGCCACACACCACCGGCGAGTGCCGCAGCGTAAGGACCAACGTCGATGACATGATCAGACGTCCAATCCACGTATCGCTCCATGTAGGTGGGACCGTTCGTGCACGGCGGCTCAGGTGGTTTCTGATCCGGATTCTCCCCTTGCGGCTGCTCTTCAGCAGCGTCTTTCGACTTTTCGCGCGTCGAGGACCCACCGCTGCCATGACCTCCAGTTGCGGCTCCGCCACGACTGCCAGATCCGATTGTCATAGACACGCCGCCACTGCTCCAAGCCGCAGCTCTCACCTCTACCTCCCCTAATCCAACGTTCTGAGCGTGGTAGTGGACTGCATAGCCACTAGGATCTGTAAAGCTAAGAGGATTGTTGAGCACATAGCTGTAGCGGTTAAACGTTTGCGTGCTGTCAAGATTTTGCAGGAACGGATCGGCTGACACAAATCGGCCGCTATCAGGATCGAAGAGCCGACCGTTCATGTGAATCACATCAAGATCATCAAGCATCTCGTGATCCGTAAATCCGCGATGTGTGATCGCATAGATCTTTGTCCAGTCCGCGTTCGGGACAGCGCCCGACCAACCGGCTTCTTTGCGTCGAGCGCCGAACGCATCGTAGGACAAGCGAACCTGCACAGCTCCCGCAGCATCAGTGATGGAGTCGATGCTGCCCATGTGATCCCGAGTGAAGTAGTACGTCGCGGTCCCAGGCGTGCCGCTACTTTTTCTCGTGTACAGCGCGACACGACCCGTGGGTGCAAAAATGTAGTGCTTCCAAGTTGTGGTCGACGCTGATAACTCTTTATCGACCAGCCCTCCAATATACGTAATGGTGTCGCTGCCGCCCGGATAGGCAGCCGTCTGCTTGAAGCGCTGTTCGTCGGGTCCAAGCTGGAACGTACTGGAGTAGCCACCGACCACCCAGTTAGCGGTCTTTGGCAAACCTGATGTGTAGTGGCTGAACGTAAAGTCACCCGGCACTCCAGTATTGTTTCCGTTGCCATCGTATATCGAGGAAGCTCCGCCCCCCACGGTCGTGACAGCGTGAATCTTTGAGGCGTGATAACCATACGCTCCAACCCCAGATTTATTCGTGATGTTGCCGAGCGAGTTATAGGTAAGATCTAAGTTTGTCGTTCCATTCAGTTCCGAATAGTCTAACCGGTAAAGATTATCGTAGTAGAAATTCTCAGTAAGCGTCTGCCGCGTGTCTTGACGCTGGATCAGATTTCCTACTCGATCGAAGAGATAGCTTAGATTCTGGATCGAAGCACCTCCGCCGGGGCCGGTCTGAATGTAGTCCGCCCAGCCCGTTACCGCATCAAAGCCGCGCTTTGTGCGAAGTCCATTTCCGAGTTCCTCGTCCGACACACGATCATAGGGATCGGTGGCATAGCCACGCCAGAAGACAGTTGCTGGCGCATTGAAATCCGAGATCCTGTAGACTCTCCCGTTCTGATAATCGTATTGCAGTGTTAGTTGATAGTTCGAAGTGCTGATTGGATAAGCGAGAGTGTCCAAAAGTCCTGTTACCGCGCTAAAGGTCTGGTCCACACGGTAGTCAAGCGCGGCCTCGAGATCGCTATACGTGGCCCGAGTCAATCTTCCAACTGAGTCGTACGAAAACGTCTGCCTATTGTCGAGTATCGACGTGCCAGCAATCTGCTGCCATTCGAGTTGGCCAATATTGTGAGCTGTCGGGGAAGTACCCCACGAGTACGTATACGTGACTGTTGCTGAACCATCAGACCCGGTGCGGGTTAATGGACGCGACAGCGCATCAAACGTTGACACCGTTGTTTTAGCGTTAGCGTCAGTTCTCGAGACGATCTCCCCGAGGGAGTTGGGTGTATAAGTCCACGACCCCATGTCAACGTCTGTTGATCCAATGCGTACACCGCGAATATTCCAGGCGTTCGACTGAAGTGTGTTGCCGGCGCTATCTTGTACCTCAGCAAGGTTTCCAAACGGATCGTACGAAAATAATTGTGCGTAGCCATCGGGATCGGCCGATCGTGCCGGTTGGCCCAACACCGTGGAGACTCGGATCGACTGTTTGCCCTGCGGATCGAAGAACCTGGTTGTCAGCGCTTCGTAGTCGGTATTTTCCGTTTGGATTGACGGATCTGAGTCACCGACCGGGCGAGACGTTTGCGTGACACGATTGAGCACGTCGTACGAATAGTTAGTGAAGTATTGGGTTCCGCCAGTGATAAAGAATGGCTTGCTTTCCGCGGTGAGCCGACCCAACGTGTCATAGATTCGTCTACGATCAATCTGCACGCTGAAAGTATTATCGTGTGCGATGCCGGTGTCACGGTCGAAACGATCAAAGAAACCAACCTGCCACTGAAACCAATTGCCATCAGTACCGTAGTCATATTTATTGACGCGGTAGAACGTGCTGTCGCCATAGTAGCAATAGCCCGCGCCATCGGTGCACAGATGGTAAGTCCATAACGAATATGTGCCGTCAGGCCGGTTCTCACGTGTCTTGCGGCCAAACGCGTCGTATTGGAACGTTGTGCTGATACCGTTAGGATCGGTAACACCGGTCGTAAGCCCCAATGAATAGTCGTAACTAAGTGCTGTAGTCTGTGCGAGAGCGTTCGTTTGACTTTCCGGGAACTGGCAACGCATTCCGAAATTGGCGGCACTTGTGCGCGTCGTCATATTGCTGCCGTTGGGGTTCTTGCCGGTCACCGCAATCAAGTTGATGTTTCCGCAGGTGTCAAATCCAAGGTCTGTTGTTACTTTAAGAGTCGTGCTGCTGGGCTCGATAACCTCTTGTGTCATGCGGCACGACACGTAGTCGATGGCTGCGCCTTTCGTTCTCGTCTTAGCCGTAGAGTTTGGAAGTGTATTCTGCATGGTGGTGTTTGTTGGCCGCCCCAAGCACCAATTCGTCGAGTCGTTCGTAATCGTGTTCGTCGTAACACTTGTATATGTCTGCCCAAATGCGGGTGACAGTGAATCCTTGTCTTCTACGGTCGTTGTGATCTGCTGCGGATTTCCATAGGCATCAACAGTTGTTGAGGTTGTTTCGTGCGAGATCCACGCACCATTTCGAGCGCCACCGAACTCGTAGCGGTCGATTGAGCTCGAACCGGCATATGGAAAGTAACGAGTCTCTATACCTGTTCCCGCAGCTAGGTTCGCCGGAGTCATCTGAGCTCGGGACATAAGGGTCGAGTTGTTTGGCTGATATTGCTCTAGTTTCCAGGCCATCCCGATGTATGGAAAGCCCCTTTGGAAATACTGATATTCGTAAAGTCCATTGCGGCTGTCTGCTGTGCGCTTAGAGAAGAAACCTTCAAACCCTCGTCCCTGCAGATTCTTGCGAGCACCCTGGTAAAAAAATGATTGCGTATATGTTGAGGGAGACCCGATTCCCGTTGATGCTGTCAAAGTGCTTACAACATACAGCGGTTCTTGGTAGTCCTGGTCCGGATATACTGCGTCCGAGTGCTTTGTATAGTTGCCCTGTGTAATCGGAACGTAGGCGAAAGACGCCGATATGCCGAACCCATCCGTTGCCGTTCGGAGAAAGTCGGCTCGACTGCCCGCATGTGTTCGATACTTTAAGACGTCACCGGGGTTATAGACGAGATCTGCGATTCCGTTTCCGTCGATATCTGCCACGGTAACATCGGTGCCTGTTGCAGGCACACCGGTCGCCGCAGGGCTTGCGAAACTCTCTCCGGTTGAGCGGGAGACATCGTAGTTTCCAGTGGACGTGTTCTTAACCAGAATGTCATCAAAGCCATCTCCGTTCCAATCGAGTACCACGACTGGCAACGAATGGCTTGTCAGGCCAGGCACCGGTATTTCGCTGGAGAAAGCCGTTCCGGTGCTCAGTCGGACGACAACGGTACTCAGCGTTCCGCCTTTCGCGTACCAGATGTCGGTAAGCCCATCGCCATTAAAATCGCCGTAAAAAGCTTCAATCGAGGAAGCGGTGAGGGCGAAGCCTAATCCGCTGGCGCCCGGACAGAGGACGCCATACCCATAGAAGAAGTTATAGGTGCCCGGTCCGTCGACCTCCGAGCGAAGAATATGCTGGTAGGCGATATCGCCGCGTCCGTCGCCATTAAAGTCGGGTACGCGCGCCTTCATCGGATCGCCAGGTGGACCAAACGGCCTGAAGATAATTTCGTCGACTGGCATTGGACCGACTAACGTGGTGACGGCCGATGAAAAAGTGCCACTCGGTTCACGAAGCCGATATCGAATGGCATCGCCGCCGGCGTAGCCGTATAGGTCGGCCCACACCAAGTCCTCGTAGCCATCTCCGTTCACGTCGATCGCACGCACGTTGGCCCCCGCGCCGTTCGCCGGAATGGGAATGTTCAAATTGGTTGGCGCGCTGAGCCCCGACGACGAGCCCAGCATGACACCCCATGTGGCTCCGGACAGCGGCACGAGCAGATCCTCACGGCCATCGGCGTTGTAGTCGATCGGCTTCGCGCCGCTGAAGTTGGCGTGAGATACAGTTGTATTGATGGGCGCGTTAAGGCCACCGGATGCATTGGCTAAGGCAACCAGCCATGTACCACTGCCTGACGTTGCACTCGATGGATACACCAGATCGTCTCGCCCATCGCCGTTCACATCCATTGCCCAAGGTCGTGTAATCGAGGGCATGGAATATGCGGTCGCGGTTTCCGCATTGAGCCCGACAGTACCGTTCTGGTAAGTGAAGGTAGTCGCTGGAAAGCAGTCCGCTGCGACGCCGGCACATTCCTGTAGCGAAGCTAAGCGACTCCTGTTCGTTGATGACAGCGACGACTCGAAAGTGAAGTCATATCTACGGACGAGTGCCGAATCGTTGAAAACGTCAATGCGATCGATGCGTGTGACGCGCTTTATCTTGGAGTTAGCGAGATAGGCTGTGTCTACCTCACCCACTGGTACGGACTCATAGATGAACGCAACCTGATAGTGCGCCGATACGCCTGCGTTAGTGTTCTGGGTATACTGAATACTAGAGATGCGGAAGCTGCCATTTGTTGTATCTTCCGTGTAACTGAACACCATCTCGTTACCCGAACGATCGCGGACCTTACTTAGCGCCCATGCTCGCGCAGTGGTCTGGCCTACTGACTCGATGCGAGAGTCCGCACTATTTCCGTATTCGAAGAATAGGCCGCTCTTCTGCTCAACGATAAAATAGGCTGGTCCGTTGCCCGCCGCGCCATTCGACGTGGCACGAGCAAAAGTCTCAACTTCGGTTTGATACTGCGCACCGCCGCCGCCATAGGTACCTGATGTCAGTTTCAGCTGATTGCCATCGAGGCAGAAGCGATCCATCGCGTCATTGCGCACGTTGCGGGCAATGCCATCCTGCGCCCATGTCTTATTGCAGCGGGTTATCGCTGAAAGACCTTCAAGTCCCCATCCATAACCGAAATAGCCGCTGCCTCTGCCGCTTGAATAGGTCAGGCTCAGAGTAGGCTGTATTCCCATGGCACCAGGCGGCGTCCAAAGCGGAATGGAGTACTGTGCGGCTCCACTTGCCGAGACGGAGTAAGTGCCTTGCGTTCGGCCAACGGCGGCTTCTGCCGTTGTTGAGCCAACAATCAGCATTAGTGCGAGAAGCGCACGCGCACAAATAGAGAGAACGTCCATGGAGGGCATTCCTAAAATGGGGGATTGAAATGAAAAGCGGTTTGGAGAACTCAGTCCCGAGGCGGGAAAGATCGGTCCCTGCTGCGATAAGAGATAGTCATGGCGCTAAACGTCCCTGTTTACGCTTTGATTGAGTGCAACGGCAACTGAGGTGTTGTCTTCCAACCTTGGCCGCCGTGACATAAACTATTTCATAGTTATTAGAATTCACTATCGGGTGTTTACATAAGCAGACAGTTTTTCTGAATTTATTACTTACTTTCTGAATTCGAAAGTGATTTTCGCATTTACCCAAACATGTGTTGACGATCTGTTGTGCTCGCAATGATGATCCATGCAAGAAGTCGCGTGTTCGAAAACACTGTCAATCGCGATAGCTGTGGCGCTAGGCTTTTGCATTAACTCGTTGGTATTGTATGAAGACAACTTCAAGACGACCGCTGCTGCGACCGAAGAACAGCATCAAGTCAATGCAGTCATAGGAAGATAAACTCATACAGCACGTCGACTATCTTGCTCCTCGCATGCCATGGCCGTAATGCGCACCGTGACTAATCGTCCGCTGCTACGCGAACTCCTTAACTAACCGCTCCGCGGCAACTTGCGCTCCATGCAGTTCAATACGAACTGTCAGAGTCTGCGCATGCATTGCAACCTCCGGTCGTACACAATCTCGTAACGCCGAGATCATCGCGCTCACGTCCAGGTATTCGCGAGAGTGACCCAGAGCTGGCCTAGGTTTTTCAGACACGCCGATAAGTGGAGGGACTGCTGTAAATTCCGATAGCGGAAGGAGCAGTTCCGATGAGACGACCCCGACGAAACCATTCCCCTGCCTTCAAGGCGCGCGTGGCCATTGAGGCTCTACGGGGCGAAAAGACGTTGTCTGAACTGGCTGCCCAGCATGACGTGCACGCCAACCAGATCACGACCTGGAAGACCGAGCTGCTAGCGCGCGCGGCGGAGATTTTCGGTAGCAGCAGCTCGAGTGCGCCACCGGAAAGCCAAGAGAAGATCCGCGAACTGCACGAGAAAATCGGCGAGCTCACGGTGGAGAGGGATTTTTTAGAACGCGTGCTCGGGCGCTTCCCCGGTCCGAGCGGCAAGCGATGATTGAACGGGGCGAGACTATGACAGTCAAGCGTCAATGCGAGCTGTTGTCGCTGAACGCACCGGCGTGTACTACACGCCGCGCCCGGTGTTGGAAGCTCACCTGCGGCTGATGCGACGGATCGACGAGCTGCATCTGCACCACCCGTACTTCGGCGCGCGGCGACTGGCGAAGTATCTTCGGCGTGAGGGCTTCGACGTCGGTCGCGTACACGTAGGGACGCTCATGCAACTCATGGGCATCGAGGCACTCTATCGCAAACCGCGCACGAGCATTCCAGCGCGGCATTCGCTGATTTATCCGTATCTGCTGGCTGGGCTGAAAATCGACCAGCCAAATCAGGCGTGGAGCAGCGACATCACGTACATTCCGATGGCGTACGGCTTTCTGTACCTGGTGGCGATTCTCGACGTGGCGAGCCGCAAGGTGCTCGCCTTCCGCCTGAGCAACACACTTACCGCCGACTTCTGCGTGGAGGCGCTGAAGGAGGCATTGCGCAAGTTCGGCACTCCCGGAATATTCAACACCGACCAACAGACGCAGAGCTTCTGTCGCCTTCGGCGCCAGGCTGCCTTGCGTCGGGACCGATGTAAGGAGATTGCCTTCGAGGCTGCGAGACACACCTTCTCGGGTAAAGTGGCGCACCGGTTCGGTTTCGTGGTCTGGCAGGTCCACAAAAATCCCAATGCAGCCTCGTGGACTTCGTCCGCACCGGGTCTTGATCTGCCCGCCATCCATGTCATGTTTGCGCGGCGGAATACGATTTCAGGATATCGACGCTGCACGCCCGTGCGCAGGAGGCCATTCTGATGAGTTCGACTCGTGTTTTCGCGGCACTAGTAATGTTCCTCGTGATCGCTGTATGCAGCGGGTGCGCGGCAAGCCTCGTCGTCGATGATTCGAAGCCAACCCCGGCGGTGAGTCCCTTGAGAACCATCATTCGAACACCCGATGCCCCAATGTCCCCGTTGTACAGCCAGGCAGTCAAGGTGGGTTCAACCGTATATGTAACGGGCATCGCGGCGCGCGACCCGAAAACCAACCAGCCCGTCGGCACCACGATCCAGGAGCAGACCCGGTACGCGCTCAACAGTTGCCGGAACATCCTGAAGGCCGCCGGCACGGACCTGAACAACGTCGTGGAAGTCCAGGTGCTGCTTGCGAGACCCGACGATTTCGCCGGGCTGAATGAGGAATACGCGAAGTTCTTCCAGACCGATCCGCCGATCCGTTCCGTCACCCGGCTCGGCCCGGAGCTGCCGGGCGTGCTCGTGTCCATCAAGATGATGGCCGTCGTGCCCTGAGGCCTGTCGCCGCGCCCTTGGGCGCGGCGCTGTGGCGGTTGCGCTAGTCGGCTGCGCGTTCGCGCTCCGCGCTTTCACACAGTCACGCGCGGATGTGTCTGGCGTCAACTATTTCCGCCGGCCGGCAGTTCTAATTGTCGTCGACCATCCGGTGATTCGAGGGGCACCAGGGGGCCGCTGATCCTGTTGTGGCGATTCGTCGGAGAGCTGGGCGTCGGTGAATATTGAAGAGCATCTGTTCCCTTCGACTGAGGACAAGCGAACCTGCACAGCTCCCGCAGCATCGATGATGGAGTCGATGCTTTGACCGTACCGTCAATGCTTTGAATATCGACTTACGTGGCTGACCGCCTGCTGCTACGCGAA
>Ga0307515_10010548_pt1 | contig 17693 bp, 21 predicted proteins | sample 17_EM_MG_FD_194513 | JGI IMG/M metagenome (GOLD analysis project Ga0307515, IMG submission 194513) | Populus trichocarpa ectomycorrhiza microbial communities from riparian zone in the Pacific Northwest, United States - 17_EM | ecosystem: Host-associated > Plants > Roots > Unclassified | place... | reverse complement strand
GCCGCCAGACGATTTGCAGGCCCTGGTCACCTACTTGAGGACACTCGAGTGAACACCGCGCCCCACGTCGACCCCACGGCACGCAACCAGGTCCCCCCGAGCGAAGCTGACCGCGAAGCGCTCGAGGCCACCTGGCGAGATCCGGCTGGCGTCATCGGTTGGTTCTCGGCCATCAACCACAAGACCATCGGCGTGCGGTTTATCGTCACCGCGTTCGGCTTCTTCGTGGCCGGCGGCCTGTTGGCGGCCGTGATGCGCATGCAGCTGGCCAGGCCAGAGAACACACTGGTGGGGCCGGACCTCTACAACCAGCTCTTCACGATGCACGGCACGACGATGATGTTCTTGTTCGCCGTGCCGGTGATGCAGGCGATGGCCACCTATCTGGTGCCGCTGATGGTGGGCGCGCGAAGCATCGCCTTCCCGCGCATGAATGCCTTCGCGTACTGGCTCTATCTGTTCGGCGGGCTGATGCTGTACATCGCCTTTGCGCTGAACATCGGCCCCGACGCCGGCTGGTTCGCCTACGTGCCGCTGGCGGGGCCCGATTTCTCACCCGGCAAGCGGGTGGACTTCTGGGCCCAGTTGATCACCTTCACCGAATTTTCCGGGCTGCTCGAGGCGGTGATCGTGATCACCACCGTGTTCAAGCTGCGCGCCATCGGCATGACGCTGAACCGCATCCCCCTGTTCGTCTGGGCCATGCTTGTGACGGCGTTCATGGTGATGTTCGCGATGCCGGCGGTGATGCTGATCAGCACCGCCCTGATCACGGACCGGCTCGTCGGTACGCACTTTTTCAACTCCGCCGAAGGCGGTGACGCCCTGCTGTGGCAGCACCTGTTCTGGTTCTTCGGCCACCCGGAGGTGTACTTCATCTTCCTGCCCGGCCTTGGCTTCATGTCGGCCATCATCCCCACCTTCGTGCGACGGCCGATATTCGGCTACAGCGCGATGGTGCTGGCCCTGATCGCCACCGCTTTCCTGTCGTTTGGGCTGTGGGTGCACCACATGTTCGCGACCAACCTGCCCGAACTCGGCAAAGGCTTCTTCACCGCGATGAGCCTGATGATTGCCATTCCGTCGGCGGTGCAGATCTTCTGCTGGATCGCGACGCTGTGGACCGGCCGCATCCACCTGAAGACGCCGTTGCTGTTCGTGCTGGCGTTCTTCTTCATCCTGGTGCTGGGCGGCATGACGGGGCTGATGCTGGCGATGGTGCCGCTGGACCTTCAAGTGCACGACACCTACTTCGTCGTTGCGCACCTGCACTACGTGCTGATCGGCGGAGCGGTGTTTCCGCTGCTGGGCGCCGTCTACTACTGGTATCCCAAGATCACCGGCCGCCTGATGAACGAGACGATGGGACGCTGGCACTTCTGGCTGTTCTTCATCGGCTTCAACACCGCCTTCTTCCCGATGCACCTGCTGGGCATGAAAGGCATGCCGCGGCGCGTGTACACCTACCCGGCCGGCATGGGTTGGGACACGATGAACCTAGTGGCCACCGTGGGAGCGGTCACGATCGCGGCCTCGATGCTGCTGTTCGCCGTCAACGTGTGGCGAAGTTTGCGACACGGCGCAGTGGCGGGCGACAACCCGTGGGGCGCCGGCACCTTGGAGTGGGCCACGTCGTCGCCGCCGCCAGCCGCCAACTTCGACGCGCTTCCAGTGGTCCATGGTCGTGAGCCGCTGTGGGAAGCCATGCCCGAGCCGACCCAGGTTCGCGGCATCGCCACCGGCCAGCGCGAAGTGCTGGTCACCACCGTCGTCGATGCCAGACCCGACCATCGCTCGGTCTTCCCGGAGTCCAGCATCTGGCCCTTCATCAGCGCGGTGGCGACGACGGTGCTCTTCGTCGGCTCGATCTTCACGCCGTGGGCCGTCGTCTGGGCTTCGGTGCTGGTGGCGATCGCACTCACCGTGTGGTTCTGGCCGCGCCATGGTGAAACCGAGCGCGAGATGTTGCTGGAGAAGTCACCGTGACCGTCGAGCAGGCTCTGGCCCGCGCACAACAGCGGGTGTGGCAGGAGGGAGCCGCGCTCGATGTCAGCGAACTGCCAAGCTATGGCTTCGGCCACCGCAGCATTCTTTGGTGGGCCACGGCCGGCATGATGGCCATAGAGGCCACCGTCTTTGCGTTGGCGGTGATGATTTACTTCTACCTTCGCAGCCATTCAGCCACCTGGCCGATGAGCAGCCTGCCGCCCGAGCTGCGCTATGGCACGGCCAACACCTTGATCCTCTTGGTGAGTTTGTTGCCCAACGAATGTGCCAAGCGCGCAGCTGAGAAGGAGGATCTTCGCGGCGTGCGTATCGCGTTGACAATCTGCATGTTGTTCTCGATCGCGTTCCTGGTCGTGCGCTGGCTCGAGTTCACGTCGCTCAATTGCCGCTGGGACGACAACGCCTACGGCTCCGTCGTCTGGACGCTGATGGGCCTGCACACCACCCACCTGCTGACCGACGCCTATGACAGCGGCGTGCTGACGACCTTGGTCTTCACCGAGAAGATGGACGGCAAGCGCTTCGTCGACGTCAGCGAAAGCGCCTTGTACTGGTACTTCGTCGTGCTCACCTGGCTGCCGCTGTATGCGGTGGTGTATTGGGGACCACGTTTCGTCTGAGGAGCGCGCAATGCCAGTCTGGCCCGCCCTGTTGCTGTCGCCGCTGCTCGCGCTGGCTGAACAGTCGATCGTCTATGCGCTGTCGACGCCCGCCTGCCAGACGCAGCGCGACCACTGGTTGCAAGTGATTCCGCCTTGCTTCGCCGTGCTGACCTTGCTGCTCACGGTGATGGCTGGCCTCGAGGCACGTCGACTTCGGCAGGCCGGTGCGAACCAGCCGCACGTCGACGCCGATACGCCGGCGGTCAGACGATTTTTCGTTGCGAGCCTGGGCGTTTGGTGCGGAGCACTGTCGACGCTGGTGATCGCGGCGTTGTGGATCCCGCAATGGCTGCTGTCGCCCTGCGCCGCCTGACCGCAGCGACGGCCGCCCTGGCCGCCGCAGCGGCGCAAGCCCACGACGTGGCTGGCACGCCACCGGCTGCGGCGTCCTGGGACCTGCCCTGGACCTTCGAGCCCTGGGTCATCGGTTGCCTGGCGCTGAGCCTGGGCGCCTACATGCTGGGCCTGTCGCGGCTGTGGGGCCACGCCGGACGAGGACGCGGCGTTGGCGTTCTGCAGTCGCTGGCTTTCATTGGTGGATGGGCCTTCCTGATGCTGGCGCTCGTGTCGCCGCTCGATGCGCTGGGCGGCCAGCTGTTCTCTGCCCACATGGTTCAGCATGAACTGCTGATGGTGCTCGTCGCGCCCTTGATGGTGCTGGGCCGCCCGCTCGCCGTGTGGGCCTGGGCGCTGCCCGCCAGCTGGCGGCGTCACGTGGGCGCGGCGTTCCACCATCCCTGGTGGCGCAAGCCATGGAAGCTTCTCACCGCGCCGCTGTGCGCATGGCTCGTGCATGCCGGGGCCCTGTGGCTGTGGCACGTGCCGGCGTGGTTCGAAGCCGCGCTGTCCAGCAACTTGATCCACACCTGGCAGCACATCAGTTTCCTGTTCAGCGCTTTGCTGTTCTGGTGGTCGGCGCTGGGCCAGGTCGCGCGGCCGGCGCGTGCCGCGGCCATGGCGTATCTCTTCACCACGATGCTGCATACCAGCGCACTGGGCGCCCTGCTCACCTTGTCGCCGGTGGTCTGGTATCCGAGCTACCTGTCGACCACCATCGCACTGGGGTGGGATGCCCTGCAGGACCAGCAATTGGGCGGCCTCGTGATGTGGGTGCCGGCCGGCCTGGCCTACCTGGCCACCGGCCTGGCTCTCGCTGCGCAGCTGCTGCGTGCCGAGGGTCTGCCGGTGCGGCAAACGGCAGCGTGAAAGGGGGCGCAGGGTCGGACTGGCTCTCGCCGCAGGAACGGCCGTTGCTCCTGGCAAACCACATGAGAGCATCCACCATCGCGGGCCACCACGATGCGCACGCCGGCTGATCGTCATCGACAAGCCTTGGCCCAAGGCGTCGTTTTGATTGTGCTGCTGTTCGCATCGGCAGCAGCGGCATTCGCTGTCTCGCAACGTCCATCCGGTCGAGATGAGGTGCGCAACTGCGTGTCGGATCTTCGGTCACAAGCCGCCGAACTGGACGTGATGCTGGCGCAGTCCAGCCAAGGGCGCATCACGTCCCGCTTCTTGCTGGCGCACGCCAGACAGCTCGGCGACGACATCGTGGCCAGCCATGGTGAACTCGTCGGCATGACGGTCGAGCCGCCCTTCCTGCAGCTGCGAGATGCCGCCGTCCCGCTGGCCGGGCAGCTCGTCGCGGCGGTCGCGCCTGTGCAAGAACGGGATCCACCTCCGGCATCGCGCGATCAGGCCCGGCGTTCGTTCCAGGGCCTGCTGGCCATCGAAGCATCAGCGGGCCGGTGATGGGCCAGTTTGCCGAAATCTTTCTCGGCATCCTGACGGCCATGGGCGGCTTCGTCGAGATCGGCGAGCTGACATTCACGCTGAAGGCGGGCAGCCATTTCAGCTACCAGCTGCTGTGGGTGATTGCGCTGGCCACCGTCGGCATCATGGTGTATTGCGAGATGGCAGGCCGCGTTGCCGCCGTCCGCAAACGGGCGGTTTTCAGCCTGATCCGTGAACGGGACGGATTCCGCTTGGCGCTGTTGACGCTGGTGGCGGCCACTGTGGTCAATCTGCTGACCTGCACCGCCGAGATTGGCGGCGTGGCGATGTTGTGGCAACTTCTTTCCGACTGGCCCTACCGCGGCCTCGCGGCGCTGGCCGTGGCGTTCTTCCTGCTGGTCGTCTGGTTCCTGCCCTTCAGCGGCATCGAGCGCACCTTCGGTCTGGGTGGGCTGTTGATGATCGTCTTCATGGCGGCGGCGTTGAAAGGCTCCCCCGATTGGGGCCAGCTTGCCGCAGGCTTCGTGCCGCGCGCGCCGCAGCTGGAAGGCCCGCGCGACGGTCTGCTCTACGCCTACTTCGCGGTGGCGCTGATGAGCTCGGTCATGCTGCCGTACGAGACCTACTTCTACGCCTCGGGTGGCATTGAAGACCAATGGAAGCCGTCGGACGTCGGCTTGAACCGGATCGTCGTTTTCGTCGGCTTCGCACTCGGCTCGCTGCTGGCCGTGGCATTGATCGTCCTGGGTGCCGACTACTTCGGGCCACGCAGCATTGAGCCGGAGCTGCCGGGTACGGCTGCGCTGGGTGTGTCGGCCACATTCGGCCAAGTCGGTTTGGTGATGGCCCTTCTGGGCATGTTCTTCGCGTTTGCCGGAGCGGCCATCGAGACCGCCCTGTCGAGTGCCTACAACCTGGCCCAGTTCGCCGGTTGGCCCTGGGGGAAAGCCAGGAAGCCGCGCGAAGCCGGCCGCTTTACCCTGGCCTGGATCGTGACCTTCGTCCTGGCCGGCGCATTCATCCAGACTGGCGTGAACCCGGTCGACGTGGTGGAGTACTCGATCGTGTTCTCGGTCGTCGTGCTGCCCCTCACCTACTTCCCGGTCCTGATGGTGGCCGGTGACAAGCGAATCATGGGCAAGCACGCCAATGGCTGGCTCGCCAACGCGCTCGGCTGGTCCTACCTCGTGGCAATCACCCTCACGGCGCTCGCCGCCATCCCCCTGTTCCTGCTGACGCATGGGGGGCGGGGATGAGCGGCGATCGGCGGCTGGATCTGCTTCGCGAAGTGCTGGATCACGAAGTGGTGGACAGCGAAGGGATCGGTTGCGGCATGGTGGACGACCTGGAATTCCGGGTGACCGAGCAGGGCCTGGTCGTGACGGCTCTGCTGGTGGGACCGGGCGCGTGGGTGCCGCGGCTGCCGGCGCTGTTCGCCGTGATGGCTGGCAAGGTGTTCGGCCGTCAGCGAGTCCGCGTGCCTTGGCATCACGTCGTCAAGGTGGGCGAAGTCATACGACTCGACGCGACCGCGCCATCGCTCGGCCTGGGCGTGCTGGACAGAAAGGCGGGGCGATGGCTCGCTCGATTGCCCGGCAGCTGACCACTGCCTGTACCCTGGCGCAGCTTCGTGTCGAGACGGCACAGGGGCGCCGTCTCGGCCGGGTGTCCGATCTTTGCTGTAGCTGGCTTGCGTCGTCGACGAAGTTCTCTGCGGGTCTTCGGGCTTGCTGGAACGCCTCGGATTCACGGCGGTCCATCCCCGCGCACTGCCATGGTCGCGAGTCCAGCAACTGGAACAGGACGTCATCGTTGTCGCGGACGGTGCCTGAACCACGGCTTCGAGTGCGTTCATGAACAACCCTGCTTGAGGTGATCCGATGACCCGTTCACTTCCGAGACTGACTGTGGTCGGCACGCTTGGCCTGGTATTGGCGGCGTTGCAGGGATGCGCCGCCGTGCCACGGGCCTACGTGCCGAACGAGCGGTCGGGCACCATCAGCGTGATCGATACCGAGAGCGACACCGTCATCGCGACATGGCAAGTGGGCGGAAAGCCTCGCGGAATAGCCGCCGCACCCGATGGCAGCCACCTCTTCGTCACAGAGCAGACAAGTGCAGCGCTGCTCGTTGTTGACCCTGGCCAGGGAAGAGTTGAATATCGCATCCCTCTGGGCGAGTCGCCCGAGGGTGTCAGCGCGTCGCCGGATGGCCGCTGGGTTGCCGCTGCCAGCGAAGTGGCCAATGCCATTCTCCTGATCGACACTGGCAGCAACCAGGTGGTGGCCAACATCGCTACGCAAGGCAAGAACCCGGAGCACGCGGTGTTCAGCCCCGACAGCCGGTGGTTGCTGGTCAGTGCCGAGGACGCGACGCAGGTGGATCTCATCGATGTCAATGCCCGGCGCCAAGTTGGGTCACTCGAGGTCGGGCGGCGCCCTCGCGGCATGGCATTCACGCCCGACGGGCATCTGGCCTATGTCGCCTGTGAGCTCGACAGCACGGTCTATGCCATCGACTTGTCGAACCGCACGGTCGTTGCACGCATCGCGGCGGGCGAATTCTCCAACGGTGTCACGATTCATCCGCGTGGCCACGAGGTCTATGTCTCCAGCGGTCGAGGGGCAAGTGTGTCGATCATTGACGTTGGCCGCAACGAAGTGGTTGGCACCATTGCCGTCGGCCAGCGCCCTTGGAACATGGCCATCTCAGCGGATGGCAGGAAGCTATATGTGGCCAACGGCCGTTCGAACTCCGTTTCCGTCATCGACACAGTGCAACGCGTTCGGATCGCAGACGTTCCGGTTGGCCAACTGCCATGGGGTGTGGCAATTCGATAGCGCACGTGCCTGGCAGTCGCCGCGGCGAAGTGGGCCTGCGCGGCCAGCTGGTTCAGTGCGAAGTGCGCGTCGATTTCTTTGCTGCGGTCTTGCGCGAACTTGATTTCTTCGCAGGCACCTTCGCACCTGCGTGACGAGCTTCCGAAAGTCCAATCGCGATCGCCTGCTTCTTGCTCGTCACTTTCTTGCCGGACCCTGATTTCAGGGTGCCTTCCTTGCGTTCGTGCATTGCCTTGTGAACCTTTTCGCTGGCCTTGCTTGAAGTGGGCATGGTGGGCTCCTTAGTGAAAAATTGAGCCTGCGTTAGTGGCAGCGCTCAGGCCGGTTGCTGCTTGTTGAACGTCTTAGGCGCGCCGCCGCTGGACCCGACGTCGTCGTTGGGGCCTGAACTTGTGCGGCCAGAGGCACGCCGGTCCTCATCGATCGAGTGGACGGCCCCGCCCTCTTGCTGGGTTCTGCCCATGCAGGGCGGAAATACTCACCGCACTGTGGTGGTTGACGAAGCACGATTAGCCCCGATGATCGATTCACAGCCAGCCATAGGTCAACGTCATCCTCGATGATCACGATGCGTGCGGAAAGCAAACCTTCGCCGCGCCAATTCGCAGCGCCAGCGTGTACTTCCATAGGCTGATGGGCTTCGCGGATACAGGCCTGGCGCTCGGCATGACGCTCCTATCGTCCGGTGCTGACGGTTGGATGCATATGAGCAATTGCTGTTCCTCAGCGAGCCTGCGCGAGTGTCCGCCCCAGCCTGCCGGCGGGAACCTCACTTGCTGCCAATGACCGGATACGCACCTGGCAGAGCGGAAGACGGAAGCCTTTCGCGGGCCTTGAAAGCGGCGACAAGCCTCAGGTCATGGCGCGCTAGACAAGCTCTATGTCGGCATTGAGTTTGGCGCAGGCCTTAATGGAAGCCGCGGTTTCATGTCCTGTTTGGTTGCCATTGGGAATGAAACGTCAATGGCCTGATTGAGGATGCAGAGCAAGCGCCTTCTTGATCCAGCGCCAGTGCCAGTGCCTGTCGAATGTCGATGCCATCTGGAAGCGGAACATGTACGTCGTCTCCGCTTCCAGCGCCTACGAAACGCAGCGTCGTCCCGACAGGAACTTTCGGCACAAGGTGATGAACGTGATACTCACCTGGTGGGATGCGTACCCGGCGGCCTGCCGCAGTGAAACCACACAACGACCACTTGTCGTTCACCTGCACTTGATAGCATTCCATAGCTTTGCTCCTCAACGGAGGGCCCGCGGCCACTTCCGTGGCTGCGGGCATCAACGGCTCATTCGACGTCAACTTTGATCCTGCGAAGCTGTGCGTGCGGCTGCTTAGGAATGCGCAGCGTCAGGACGCCGTCCTTCAGGTTGGCATCGATTTTTTCGGCATCGAGCTCTCGGCTCAGCGTAAATGTGCGTCGGAACCGCGGCGCTTCGATCTCTGCCCAGATGGCGCGCATGCCATTTGGAGCAGCAATTTCGACTTCGCCTTCGATTGCTAGCGTGTCTCCGTCCAGCCGCACGTCCAGGTGCTCGCGGGAGACACCAGGCATGTCGGCCAATAGCGTGATGCCGTCGGCGTCCTCTCGGATGTCTACAAGAGGAGCAATGGCATGCACGGAGCCGCCGCGTTCAGGCTCGGAACGGGTCAGTTCGGTGTTTTCAGGCATGACGATTCCTTTCTCTTTTGCCAAGATCGAAGAATTCATTGCACGGTGATGCGCTGCGGTTTGGCAGCCTGCTTCAATCCGATGCTCACCCGCAGCACGCCGTCGCGATACTTCGCGTCGACCACCTCGGTGTCCGCATCCTCGGGTAGCGATACGGCTCGCGTGAATCGACCCATCGGGCGTTCATTTGCATAGACCTGTACTCCGCCTTGCTCATTGGCGGAAGGGGTCTCGCGCTCGCCCGAGATCCTGAGAACTCCCTTCTCGATCGTCAAATCGCTCGACTTGAGTCCAGGCGCAAACGCATAGACCTCGATGCTCTTTTCTGTACGACCGACATTGATAGCGGGAAAGGTTCCAGCGGCTACCGAGCGGATCGCATCGGGCCTGCCATCCGTCGCAAATGAGCGCGCCAGTGAGCGATGCAAGGTTTCCAATTGCTCCAGGAGCCCGGTGGGGCGATAGAACACGGCGTCAATCATGTTGAAGCTCCTTTCAGGCGGTTGTTAATGTTGGCGCAGGCGCGCCGACGAGCGTCCCCTCAAGACCATCCCCGGGGGAGCAAAGCGAAGGCGCCTTGAGGGCGTCTTGCTCTTGACGAGCTGGATCATGTCTGGCTATCCGGAGTCATGGTCGCGACGCTCTGGCTCAGCCGCGAGCGAGGTGGCGACAAATTTCGGATTGCGTAGGCGCCGCAGCGTCTCGCGTGCCAGGAGATACGCCTCAAGCTGCCATTGCGTCAATGACTGCCTAGACTGAAGCGTTGACACGGGCGCCTTGAGGGCGCGTCGGGATCTCGAAGTTGCATTGGCCATGATTCAGGTCCTCTTCCGAATCGGTTGGTGGCAAGCCGGATGCGTCCAAGAATAGGGTCGCGTCGCGACGGGATCAAGACCCTTACAAACTAGGGTTTGCACCTACCTTTCGCTGGGCACTGTCGCCACCTAGCGTTGAAGGTCAACTGATGTTCAACTTTGCATGTGTAGACAACCGCAGTCGGCGGTTTCTTCGTATCCGAGGTCCTCGCCCAACCTCAGATAGAGGCCGTTAGGGAGGTTGCGAAATGCCCCCACTTCGCTACAAGCGCTCGGAAAGCCGTTTGCCTCCTGTCAATCGAATCGCTGGCGTACACGTCACATCAATGACGGGCGCTCCGGGTGGTCCTGGCTGGCCATCGACATGGCAAAAGCCGGGGTCGAAGACTGGCGGCGGGCGTTGGACGGTGTCGATGGGGTGGTGAACTGTGCGCTAAGCGCGTACCACCGATGCCGCTCGATCAACCGTGGTTGCGCTGGTCGATCTGGTTGTATGTGCTGGCCATCGTCTGTTGGCTGCCGGTCGTCTGGCTGCAAATCGGCTTGCGTGACGTTGGCGTGATCGCAGCGGTGCGACAGGCGCGCCTGCCGTCTCTGCGACCGCAGGCTGAAGCCGAACGCTGCGCCTCAGGGCGCAGCGGCCTCGTCCGCTGCGCTGCGGCGGCGGGTGCGAAACGTGATGGACCAGCGCAATGCCTCTACGGGCGCGACGCTGTGTTGCCAAGCCCATCGTGCCGGCCCGTGCAGAAGGTAGATGGAGCGCGGTGCCAGCGTCAGCCGCAAGATGTCACGCGGCTTCGGATGGGTCGGCGGATATGGCCTGAAGCGCAAGGTCGCCGGCGCACCGAGTGAGACGCCGGCCACGTCTTCGAAATCCGGCACGTCGCGGTGCCAGCCCAGTGGCGTGCCCGGTGCATATTCGGCGATCAGGACATGTTCCAGCGACGCAGGCGCCACGCCAAGCCATGCGGCAACTTGCCCACGCAGAGGGTGCAGCACGTCGATCAGCGGCGGCCCAGCCAACAAGCGCTTGGCATCGTAATCAAACCGTCCGCCGAAGCTGAGCACGCGCCGACGGGCTTCATAGCGCTTGTACGGGGCCGCAGCCAGCGGCTGAGACCGGATCAGCGCGATCAGATCCGACTCCTGCGCGGCGGTGAGAAAGTCAGGCTGGTACCGCGCCCCGTCGGGCAGCGCAGGCGCAAGCTCACCGAACAGCGGTATCTGAGGCCGGTCGTTGGTGGGCACGTCCAGCAAACCGAGCAAGCGTCAAGCAGGGCAAAAGCGCTCGAGCTGGTCGCGCAGCATCGCCGGGGTCAACGGCTGAGGCAGCGCCTCGTCCATGCCGGCGGCCCAGCAGCGTTCAGCATGCCTGGCTCTTGCGAAGCACTGGCCACGATCGGGCAAGGGGCCACTTCACCGTCTGCCTGCAGCTTGCGCAAGATGCGCGTGGCCTCCTGGCCCTCCATGCGCGGCATGTCGACATCCATCAATACCAGCGCCGGTTGGCGGCAGCGCTGGACCGCCTCTTCGCCATCACAGGCTTCGCAGCCGCGCTGGCCCAGCGATTCGAGCATGTGCAGGGCCATCGCACGGTGCAGCGGATCGTCATCGACCACCAGAAAAGCGCGCGCCCATCTACTTTGGGGCGGCGCCGGCGTCCAGGGTCTTGGCAACGGCCAGGTGCTCACGCAAGGTCGGCAAGGTCTTGGTCGCAAAAGCCTTGACCTGCGCGTCGCCGCTGCCCTTGGCCTGCTTGTCGAATGTCGCGACTGCCTTCTGATGGTCGCCGACCATGTGCAGGCTGTAGGCTTTGTCGAAACTGGCACCTGACAGCTTGGCCATCTGCGCCAGATCGTCTTGCTGGGCCTTCGGCAGCGTGGCCGGCAGCGTCACGTTCTTGCTGGCTGCCAGCGCTTTGAGTTCACTGTTGGCCATGCCATGGTCTTGCACCATGCGGTCGGCAAACTGCTTGACCTTCGCGCTCGATCCGTGCTGCTGGGCCAGCTTGCCCATTTCGACTTCGGCCATGCCATCGACCCCGACCTGGATCAGGAAGTCCCTGTCGGCAGCGGTCAAGGTGGTGGCGCTCGAGTTGGCCGCGGCAGCCCCCGTGGCCGATGGCGCAGAAGCCGGCTGTGCCGCAATCGACGCGGCCACAGCCAGGTTGACGATCAGGACGATGGGCATGGCCCATGGATGTGGTTTCATGGCGATTCCCTTGGTCGGTGCGCTCGCCGCCTGGGCTTGCGGCTCAGGCGGCAAGCGGCTGGTCTAAAGGTCGATCAGACCCGCAGGGTTCTACTTGCGGGTACTGCTTGTGGTGCCGCCGGTGGTGCTGCCGGTCGACCCGGCGCCACTCGATGCGGTGGTGCTGCCGGACGTGCCGCCGGCTCCCGAGGTGCCGGAGGACGAGCCGGCATCGCTGTCGGTGGAGCCACCACTGGCTGCACTGCCGCGGTTGCGACTCGAGCGCCACTTGTCGAACTCATCGGAGAACTTCTTGTACCGGTCTTGCCGCCAGCTGCGGTAGTCATTGTCCAGGCTGCGCATCTGCTCGCTGCGCCACTGGTGGTAGTCAGGATCGAACTCATCCTGTCGGTCGCCACTCCATTGGCCTTGGCTCCGTTGACCGAGACCCTGGCCCGGGCGCTGGCCCCATGCACCTTTGTCGCCCAGTGGTTGTTCCTGGCGACCTTGACGCTCATAGTCTTCCTGGCCGCCGCCGCCGCTCATCGCCCCCCCGCCGCCGAAACCGCCCCGGCCATCTTGCTCGTTGGAGAGGCCATACCGGCCTGATTGGCCGCGACTTTGATCGCCGCCGTATTGGCCGCCTTGCTGACCGCTGTACCGCCCGCCGTACTGGCCTGAGGGGCCTCTGCCGCCGGTGTCCCAAGCCTCTTGCTGGCGCCCGCCGGATGAACTGCCGCCAAACCGGCCGCCGCCACCGCCGTAGCTGCCGCGGTCATCGCCCCAGTCCTGGCCGCCACCACGTCCTTGGTTGAGGCCCTGTTCGCGCGGGTAGTCGCCGTAGTCGCTGCCGCCCATGCCGCGCTGACCACCTTGCTGCTGTTGTTCTCGCCGGCCGTATTCGCCAAAGCGATCGTCTTCCTGGTACACGCCACGTTGGCGGTTCGAATAGTCACGCTGTTGCATCTCGCTTCCTTTCGTAGGTTAGGCAGACATATGCCCATGCCTGGGACCGAGAAATGGCAATCTGCATACCCAGCCGTCGGTCGAACGGTGCACCGCCTATTGCCGTCACTATTTAAAGTTAGGGTCGATGGTTTGCGAAAAGGGAAACCGATGCGGCGAAAGAGAGAGCTTCAGACCCCACCCGCATGGGATTGCTGACGGATGCCGTCCAACTGCAGCTCAGCGGACAGGGCCGCCGCGTCGCCGCCCATCGTGTAGTAGACGAACTGGCGACCGAGCCCCGTCAAGACGTAAGGCTTCGCGTCCTCGAACGCAGACTCCAGCAGCACTTGGTCGGGGCCATCGCGGTCGTGGCCCGCTGCGCCGCCGCGCTTGCGCATGAACCGGCCCTCCGCCGTCGTGTTGCGCTCCTGGCGTATCACGCCGCCGGCGCTGAGATCACGGATCAACAGGCGGTAGAGGTCGGCCTCGGCCGAGTCCTCCCGGGCTGGCGAGCCGTACAACGAAAGCCAGATGCCTTTGCGCGTAGCGCCCGGATGCGAGAAGACTTCCCGAATCACTGCAAAGTGCGTCTCGTGGTATTGGCCGAGCCAGTCGATGAAGAGATGAACCACATCATCCGCGCACAAGCGCGCGCCCGCAGAGCGGACCAACAACGACGCGACGAGTTGGCGCTTCTCCTCGGTCTCGGCGGCGTCCCACGCTCGAAAGGCCGAGCGCACCAGGCTGAGGTAGCTCTCGCTCGACAGGCGCTCCTCGAGCTGCGGTCCCAGGCTGCCCAGCTGGCTCGCGAGGTCGGCCAGCGTCTGGCTCAAGCTCTCCATCTTGCGGGCATGCTCTGCCAGCCACCGAGACTGCAAACTGTCGCGTGCAATGCCCCGTTGTTCGATTTTCAGGCTTGCAGCGGCACCGATGAAGCCGCCGACCCACGGGATGCTGCCCAACGCCGCCACCACCAGACGCTCTACTACACGGCGTTTGAACGAGACCGTCGTCTTCGCAAGCGCATCGGTGATTTGAGAGACGGATTCTTGATCGGTCTCTGGCAGCTGCGTCAGGTTCATGCCTGCTTCCTGGCCGGGATCTCTTCGGCATCCGCGCTTTGAAACTTACGCTGTGTTCGTGCCGCTGCTTCGGCCGGACGCCCCGCCCCACCCGCGGCCATCCACGGGCAGGTGGATGTCCGCTCGGAGAGGCGGGACGGGACCCTCTAACGCGCTGTGTTACGCAGCGGCACGGATCATCGGCAAGCGCTTACCGCTGCCCGCGGTTCTTGTCGCTGCGGGACTGGTCTTGGCTGCGCGCCTGGCCGCCTTGCTGGCCGCTTTGCCCGCGCTGCGATTGCTCTTGCTGGCTAGATTGGCCTTGGCCGCGGCTGGCTTGATCGCGTTGCTGACCGGAGTCCTGTTGGTTGCGCTTTTGCTGCTCCATGGTGTCAAGCTCCTTGGTGAAAATCGGCCAAATGCCGACGGCCAGAAGCGAGCAATCGCCGTACCCGCGCCCGACAAATTCGCCCGGCGAACGTCGGCCTCAATGGGGCATTGAAAATCGCCTTGCGGCACTGTTCTTGTTTCTCTTCGAAGATCTTGTAGCCGCGCACCGCGTCTTCCGGCGGCATGGCGTGGGTGATGATTTGGTGCGGCTGCAGACGGCCCTCTCGAATGGCGTTGAGAAGCTCCGGCATGAAATGCTGAACGTGGGTCTGGCCTCCCTTGAACGTGAGGCCCTTTTCGAAAGCGTCGCGGAAAAGAAAGGCATGGATGAACCCAGCGTAGACCCCAGGCACGCTGACGATGCCGCCTCGTCTTGTGGCCGCCATCGCTTGTCGAAGGGCGGCACCGCTGGAGCCTTCCAGCTTTAGCGTCGTCAACGCCGTTTCCACTGCGCTTCCCTTGGCTTCAGAGCCAATTGCATCGATCGAGGCATCGACACCTCTGAACCCGGTGCGCGCGATGCTCTCTTGCGCCGCGTCTTCAACGCTGTCGAAGTTGATTGCCTCGGCGCCGTAGGCTTCCTTCGCGAAGGCCAGGCGGTACGGATGGTGGGTCGACCATGAAGATCTTCTCGGGCCCCAGCATGCGCGCACAGGCAGCCTACATCAGACCGAGCGGCCATGCGCCGAAGATCGCAACTGTCGAACCGGCAGAAACTTCTGCATTCCGCACAGCCTGGTAGCCGGTTGGCAAGAGGTCCGAGAGAAACAGCACCTGCTGATCGGCTAGGCCGGCTTCGGGGATGACCAGCGGCCCGACATTCGCCTTGGGCACCCTCACGTACTGGGCTTGGCCCCCGGCATAACCACCATAAAGATGGCTGTAGCCGAACAGCCCAGCACCTGAGCGCGTGTTCTTCTTTTCACGATGGCGCCGCGGCCGGGGTTGGTTTCTTCGCAGGCGGCAACGAGCTTGCGGCTGCAGAAGAAACAGGCCCCGCACGAGATCGTGAATGGCACCACGACGCGGTCATCGACCCGCAGCCGGCTGACGCCTGCTCCCACTTCCTCGACGATGCCCACGAACTCATGGCCGAGGATGTCGCCTTCCTTCATCGCGGGAAGCTTGCCCCGGTAGATGTGAAGGTCCGAACCGCAGATCGCCGTCGCGGTGACGCGAAGCACGATGTCGTCAGGGTCGACCAGTTGGGGTCGGCACCGACTCGACACGAACATCCTTCGAACCGTGTACGTCAATGGTTTCATGCTGAACTGCGTGGAAGAGATTCTCCCTGCAAGCGCCGAGCCCACGCTCGTGGATGGCCAAAGCGGTGGCTTGGGCGATGCTCGGCCCACGCTGGCGTGGGTGATCCTGCGGCAGCGGCTTGAAGACGATGCGGGGCCGCGAAACCGCGACCAGCCACCTTGCATGGCAGGCGGCGCGGCAAGCGACGTGCCAAATTGCGCGATGCCAGGGGTACCCAAAGCGCGTCGAAGATGGCCGGAGCAAATGTGCGACGGCGCAGTTATGGAATGCTGTTTGCTATCTGCTGCACATGAGCAAGCCTGCGACGATGGACGGTCGAATCGTCTTCCTGGGTTTCGGCAGCATTGGCCAAGCCCTGTTCCCTCTGCTGCTTCGGCACTTGGAGATAGACCCTTCTCAGGTGACCATTGCAAAGCCGTCATCCACTGGCACCGAGCACGCCGTGGCACGGGGAGCCCGGTTTCGATGTGCTCGCTTGGATCAGGGCAACTACCAGGACCTGCTTCAGACGTTGCTGTCGCCAGGGGACTTCCTGATCAACCTGTCCGTGAACGTCAGCAGCGTCGCAGTCCTGGCGTGGTGTCAGTCGCATGATGTGCTGTATGTCGACGCCTCGAGCGAACCTTGGCCCGGTGGCGATGACCGAAGCCGTCCGGCCGCCGAGCGGACAAACTATGCGCAGCGCGAGGCGGTGCTGGCTCTGCGGAAACAGGGTCAGGGCAGCTTACCGACTTCATTGGTGACCCTGGGTGCCAACCCGGGGCTGGTCTCCTTTTTTGTCAAACAGGCCTTGATGGATCTCGCCGGACCCTCCACGCGGGCACCGACCGCGCGAGAAGAATGGGCGCAGTTGGCGCAGCAGTTGGGCATTCGAGTGATTCACGTGGCGGAAAGGGATTCCCAGGTCGTCACGCGGCGCCGCGAGCCTGATGAGTTCGTGAACACTTGGTCAGTCGACGCCTTCGTCGGCGAGGGTCTGCAGCCTGCCGAACTTGGTTGGGGATCCCATGAAAAGCACTTTCCGGCCGATGGGCGTCGCCATGAGAAGGGATGCAAGGCTTCGATCTACCTGGATCGTCCTGGCGTCGCAACGCCTGTTCGAAGTTGGGTGCCGCTCAGCGGTTCCTACATAGGCTTTCTCGTCACGCACGCGGAGTCGATCTCGATTGCGGACTATCTGACCGTGGGCAGTGGCGATTCGCCTTCCTATCGCCCGACGGTCCACTACGCCTACCATCCCTGCGACGATGCCGTCTTGTCGCTGCACGAGATGCAGGGGCGTCAATGGAAACACCTTGAGCATCAGCGGATTGTGAGGGACGATATCGTTCGCGGGCGCGACGAACTCGGCGTGCTGTTGATGGGGCACGCGCGCGGGGCCTACTGGTACGGATCGTTGCTGTCGATTGAACAGGCGAAGCAGTTGTGTCCTGACAACTCAGCAACTTCCCTCCAGGTCGCCGCCCCCATAGCGGCGGGCGTGGTGTGGGCACTTCGCAATCCGCGCAAAGGGATTCTGGAGCCCGACGAGCTTCCCTACAACGAGTTCCTGGACATGGTCCGACCCTATCTTGGGACGATGACAGGTGCCTATACGTCGTGGACGCCGCTCCAAGACAGAGAGCGGTTGTTTGACGAGCGGATGGACCGCACAGATCCCTGGCAGTTCATCAACTTCAGGGTTGACTGATCCAACCGGCTCCCGCACGGCCGGCCTCGCCCGTCCCTATCGACCATGCATACGTGATCGCGACTGGTTCCCGCTGCCAATATGCGCCGGTGAACCAGGAGAGAACATGGCAACCAATACTTTGCTCGCCTCGACTGCCACTGCCAAAGCGTCCAACCAATGGCAGCGGCAGAAGGTCATGAACGGCGACAGTCGACACCGATTCGACACATCCCCATGAGTTGCACCAAGCCTGGCCGCTCTACTTCTTTCGAACTCCGATTTCTGTCGCTATACGCCGGCCCCGCGGTTTCATTCCCGTGCGATGCCATTGGGCGTGTCGACATGAATAGTCTCAGCGAACGGGCGCGCGCCAGCTACTTGCGCGTGCGTGCACTCGTTGGCCGGGAGTTTGGCTGGCCTGTGGTCTTCAGCTGCCTG
>Ga0307515_10010547_pt1 | contig 17694 bp, 15 predicted proteins | sample 17_EM_MG_FD_194513 | JGI IMG/M metagenome (GOLD analysis project Ga0307515, IMG submission 194513) | Populus trichocarpa ectomycorrhiza microbial communities from riparian zone in the Pacific Northwest, United States - 17_EM | ecosystem: Host-associated > Plants > Roots > Unclassified | place... | reverse complement strand
CTGCAGGAACGGCGCGTCCAGCGCCAGGTTTTCAGTCAGATCGCGCGTGCGGTGCTGGTGCAACAGTTGCAGGCACGCCACGCCACGCAGTTCGATCGGCTTGGCGCTCACTCGCACCAAGTCACCGGCCCCACTGCGGGGCTTCGCCAGCACCAGGCGGCGAAATTGCCCGCTCGCCAAGCTGGCCGACAAAGCCTCGAAAAAGCGGGCGCGCCGGGCCAGATCGGCCAGCGCATCGCTGTCCACCAGGCGGCTCGGGGGGGGATCGGCGGCGGGGTTCGGCGGGGTGTCCATCAAGTCAGAAGGGTAGGCAACCGAAGCGGTTGCAGGCCGGCGGCGGCGCGATTGTGTCCCACGCTTGTGTCACCCCCTAGGTTCCGAAGTCGCGCTCGTCCCAGCCGCCATTTATGATGTACATGTATCCAAAAGAACATGCGAGCCTGGAGAGGGTGGCCGCTCCGTTGATCCACCGTGACAAACGGGGGTCCGCCGAGCACGCTCGGTCCCCTGTTGGCCCACGGATTTTCGACGTGCATTCGCGTCTCGTGCCGTGAACCCGACCATTCCATTGGCTTCTCCTGACCCTCTCGTCCCTGCCGCCTCACCGCCCGCGGACTCTGGCCTGGGCGCCTCTTCGACACTGCCTGTGCTGCCGCTGAGCGAGCGCGCGTCTGCGTGGCGTGCCGGGGCTGCAGCCGGCCTGGGTGGTGCCGCGGGCGCCGGCGTCGGCGCCGCGGTCGGCTTGGCTCTGCACGCCGCGCTGTTCGCCGGCAGCGGGCCGGTCGGGGTGGGCGCTGCGGTGCTCGGCGCCGTGCTCGGCGCCGCCGTCGGTGGCATGGCCGCCCCGCTGACCATCGCCCGCCGCCCGGCACCGCCCAACGAAGCCTTTGCCTCGACGCAGGACCGCGTCACCGGCCTGCCGACCCGGGCCGAGTTCCTGGCCAGCGTGCAGCAAGAGCGCGAGGCCGAGCGGCGACTCCGCGGCGCAACGCCCGCCCCGCGCGCGCTGATGCTGCTGGGGCTGGACCGCCTGCGCGCCCTCAACGACAGCCTGGGCCATGAGATCGGCGACCTCTGGCTGTATGAAGCCGGCAGCCGCCTGACCGAGGCCTTCGACCCGCCGGCTTTGATCGCCCGCCTGGGCAACGACGAATTCGCGCTGCTGTCACCGGCCCAGCCGCTGCGCGCCGACGACCCGGCCCTGCTGGGCCTGGGCGAGTCGCTGCTGCACCGCCTGCGCCGGCCGTTCTTCGGCCATGGCGGCGAGCTGCACCTGACCGCCAGCGCCGGCGCCACCTGGCTGACTGCCGACAAGCCGATCGAGCTGGCCTTGCGCGAGGCCGACTTGGCGTTGCGCCGTGCCAAGCGCGCCGGGCGTGACTGCGTGCGCGTGTTCGAGCCGGCGATGAAGGCCGAGCACGATGAGCGGGCACGCCTGTTGACGGCGCTGCGCAGCGCGGTACCGGCGCAGGAGTTCCGCCTGCACTACCAGCCGCAGGTCGACCGCGCCGGCCGCGTCGTCGGCGCCGAGGCGCTGCTGCGTTGGGAGTCACCCGAGCTGGGCAAGGTCGAGCCTTCGCGCTTCATCCCGCTGGCCGAAGAATCGGGCCTGATCGTGCCGATCGGCCGGGCGGTGATCCGCGACGCCTGCGCGGTGCTGGCCTGGTGGTCACAAGACCCGGCGACCCGGCACCTGACGCTGTCGGTCAACGTCAGCCCGCACCAGTTCCAGCACCCGACCTTCGTCGAGGACGTGCGGCTGGCGCTGCAGACCGCCGGCGTCTCACCCAGCCTGCTGAAGCTGGAGGTGACCGAGAACGTCATCATCTCCGACATGCCCAGCGTGCAGGCCCACATGCAGGCCCTGCGCGAGCTGGGCGTGCGCCTGAGTCTGGACGACTTCGGCATCGGCTACTCGTCCCTGAGCTACCTGAAGCACCTGCCGCTGTCGCAGCTGAAGATCGACAAGGTCTTCGTGCGCAACATGCTGAGCGACCCGCGTGAAGCGGCGCTGGTGCGCACCGTGATCGCGCTGGCACGTGACCTTTCGCTCGAGCTCGTCGCCGAGGGCGTCGAAACCCCCGAGCAGCGCGAGATGCTGAGCGACCTCGGCTGTGGCCTGTACCAGGGCTACCTGTTCGGCCGGCCGGTGCCGCTGGAATCGCTGTGCGTGGTGCAGTGAGCTGAAGCAGCGAGCGCTCAGGCCGCTGCTTCGAGCGCCAGCGGAAAGCGCCACTCGATGCGCGCGCCATCCGCCAGCTCGGTCACCGGCTCGATGCGCGAGTCGTGCAGCTGCGCCACCCGGGTCAGCATCGCCGAGGCCATGTCACGCCGGTCGCCCGTCCCGGTGGCCGCGAAGGACCGCCATGCGCCATGCGGCGCCCAGGCCATGGCGCCGCCCTCCACTGCCAGCACCGCGTAGGTCTGCTCCGCCTTCAGCGTCCAGTTCACGGTGCCGCCCGGCGGCGTGCCGTTCAGCGCCATGCGCAGCAGCTGGTCCAGCGCCATCAGCAGCGAGATCCGGTCGCCGCGGATCTCCAGCCCCCACTCGACGTCTCGCTCCAGCCGCACCGCGGCGCTGGCCGGCGGCGCCAGGCGCTCGCCGACATCGTCGACCAGCTCGGCCAGGTCGACCCTGCTCAGGCTCGCGCGGCGCAGGTTGCGCGCCCGCACGATGGCCAGGTAGTGGTCGGCGGTCTCGAAGGCCTGCCGCACATGCCGCCGCGCGGTGTCGAGCAGAACCTGCCCGTTCTCGTCCAGCGCCCGCGGCGCGATCGAGTCGATCTGCACCAGCGCCGCGCCCAGCGGGTTGCGCAGGTCGTGGGTGATGAACTCCTCGGTCTCGCCCCACAACGATTCCATCGTCCGGTGCACCGCCATCGCGTGCTCACGCGCCAGCAGGCTCTGCGTGCGCGCTTCGAATTGCATCCACTGCCGGTGGTAGCGCAGCGCCTCCTGGTGCTGGCCCAGGCGCGACAAGACCTCGGACAGGCACAGGCACAGGCTGGCATGCAGCTCGCCGGTGCGAAAGCGCGAGCCGGGCAAGGCCTCGATCTCGCGCAGCCGCCGCTCGACCGCGGCCAAGTCGACGTTGGCATGCGCCACCTCGACCCGGCAGCGCGCCAGCATGCTGGTGCCCCAGGCGATCGTGTGAGGCAGCAGCATCGCCTCGCTTTGCTGCTCGACCGTCTCGACCCAGGTCAATGCCTCGGCCTCCTCGCCCATTTCGAGCAGCACCCCGACCAGCGTGTCGAGCGAGCCGGCCCGCAAGGCGCCGTGCGCCTCGGCCAATGCCCCCTCGCAGGCCTGCTGGGCGAGCTGCTTGGCCTGCGCCAGCGCCGCCAGCGCGCCGTCGGGGCGCTCTTCGGCCGCGGCCCGCGCCACGCCCAGCCAGGCCCAGGCCATGTTGTTGGCGATGCGCACCCGCTGCTGTCGCACGCCCGCGTCGTCGCCGGCCAGCAGCCCCAGGCATTCGTTGAACATCGAGATCGCCAGCTCGTGCTCACCGATCAGGCCCAGCGCGGTGCCCAGGTTCATCGTCAGGCGCAGCAGCAGGTCGTTGCGGCGCAGCGCATGCGCCATGCCGAGCATCGACTGACCGCGCCACAGCGCATCGGCATACCGGCCGCGGTGGATGTCGACCACGATCTGGCTGTTGACGGCCCGGATCAGCGTCACCGGCTCGCCGATCGCCTCGGCCTGTTGCAGCGCCAGCGCCAGTGTCGCGTCGCGCTCGGCATGGCCCAGTGCGTCCTGCGCCATGCCTTGCAGCAGCAGGGCGCGAACAATGCCCAGGCCGTCGCCGGCGTCACGCGCCCGCGCTTCAGCCTCGCGGCCAACAGTCAACGCATCGGCCGCACGCGTGGCCAGCAAGACCTGGTTGCGCTGGAAGAACGCCTCGGAGCTGGCGTCGCGGTCGCCGGTGACCTCGTTGGCCGGGGTCAAGCTGGGGTCATGGTTCAAGGTCTGGGGCCCCCAACACCAGGCTCACCGCCGTGCCTTGGCCCGGCTCGCTGTCGACCAGGATGCGCGCCTGGTGCACCCGTGCGGCGCGCGCGACCATCGCCAGCCCCAGCCCGTTGCCATTGCGCACCGCGCCGCTGGCAAAGCGCTGGAACAGGCGGACGCGCATGTCCAGCGGCAGCCCTGGCCCCTCGTCGGTCACGGTCAGCCAGATGCCGGACGGCCGGCGCGTCAGCTGCACCCGCACCGCGCTGCCGGGCGGCGCATGCTTGAAGGCGTTGCTCAGCAGGTTGCCCAGCGCACGCATCAGCAACAGCCGGTCGCCGCGCGCGACGATCGGACGCTGCACGTCGCGCGACAGGCTGATCTGCGCGCCGGCCGGCGGCGCCATCTGCTCGCAGGTGTCGTCCACCACCGTCGCCAAATCGATGGTCTGCAGGTCTTCCTGCCGCAGGTGCTCGGCGCGCATCACGCCCAGGTACTGGTCGGCGATGTCGATCGCGCGCCGCACGCTGTGCTCGGCCCGCCGGATACCCACCCGCGCGTCGTCCATGCCTTCTTCCTGGGCAAGCGGTCGCAGCTGCTGCACCGCCTGCACCAGCGGCTGGCGCAACTCGTCGGTGACGAACTGGACCGCCTCGGCGCGCATCGAGAACAGCGTCTCGTCGGTCCAGCGGCCGTGTTCGCGCGCCAGCTGGGTGCGCAGGCGCGCCTTGGTCTGCGCCCACAGCCGCTGGTGGGCCAGCGCCTGCGCGAACTGGCCGGCCTGCTCGTGCGCCTCGAACAGACAGCGCAGCAGCGACAAGCGCAGGTCGCCGCCCGCCACCCGCGGGTGGTGAATCGCCTCGACCTCACGCAGCCAGCCCAACACCCGGCGGGCATCGCCATGCGGCATGCGCAGCTCGATCATCGCCTGGCTGAGGCGCTTGTGCGCCAGCGCCAGGGTGCCCGCCGCCGCCGGCGACGGGTCGCGCGACTCGACGCGCTCGACCCAGCCGCGGGCCTCTTCACCCCGGCCGGCTTCCAGCAACGCACGCACCAGGCCGAACAACGCCATATGGCTGAAACGCGGAGGCGTGCCCAGCAACAGGGCGCAAGCTTGCTCGCCCAGCTGACGGGCCCGCTGCAAGGCCTCGGCCGCCGCCTCGCCACCGCTGGCTTCCAGCAGCAAGCCGCCGCGCATCAGCCAGGCCTGGGCCTGGGCGGCGGCATAGCGGCCCATCGCCACTTTGTGGTCACCCTCGGCCAGCGACGAGGGGTGGACCCGCAACAGCATGCGCGCCTCTTCGAACGATTCGAGCGCGAGGTCGTGCTCGCCCAGGTGGCACAGGCTGGTGCCGGTCGCGAACAGGGCCTGGCGCACCATCGCCGAGCGCCCTTGCGCCCGCGCCTGTTCAGCCAGCTGCCGGCAAACGGCCAGCGCCTGCGCATGTCGGCTGCAATCGGCGTCGTGGCGCGCCTGCGCCAGCATGCACTGGAAGATCAGCGTCGCGTCGCCGGACCGCCGGGCCTCGGCCTCGGCGCGCTGCAGCGCCTCTTCGGCGTCGGCGCGCCCCAAAGCGCCGCGCGCCGCACCTTGGGCGGTCAGCGCCCGCGCCAGGGCCAGTGCATGGCCCTGTTGCTGGGCTTCGGCCACCGCGGCGTCGAATTCCGGCAGCACCAACTCGACCGGCCGATCTTGCCAGTCGTAGCTGACGGAATAAGTCTGCAGAGCCTCGACGGACATGATGGGCTCAGCAGGTCAGGCGAAAGTCAGACCGGCTCTTTGGTCGATGGCAGCTCCAGCCGGTAGCCGGTCCCGTAGACGGCGTTCAAGCGAAAACCATGCTCCGTGAGCGCCAACTTGCGCCGAATCAGGTACACATGCTGGGCCACGGTGTGCACGCCGGCCTCGTGGTTGCGTCCCCACACGGCGGCCAGCAGCTCTTGCCGGGTGAACAGCCGGGCCGGTTCGCTGAACAGGATCCAGGCCAGGTCGAACTCGCGCGGCGCCAGCTCGACCGCCCGGCCGTCCACCGTCACCTCGCGGCGGCCGAAGTCCAGCAAGTAAGGCGGGCGGTCGATCTGCGTCAGCGTCGATGCCGCCGGCGTCATGCGGCGCAGCAGCGCACCGATGCGGGCAACGACGATCGACTCGGAACCTGGTTTCACGATGTAATCGTCGGCACCGGCTTTGAGCGCCCGCACCACACTTTCCTCGGTGTCCAGGCCGGTCAGCATCACCACGCCGACGCCGGTGGATAACAGCTGCCGCAGCCGCGAGACAACGTCGATGCCCTCCATTTCGGGCAGCCGCCAGTCGACCACCGCGCAGCGCGGCGCCTGCTTGCTCACCTCGTAAAAGAACTCATGAGGACGGGCGAAGATCTTGACCTGATGGCCGGCGCGCGCGAGCCACTGCTCCACGCTCGCCGAACAATCGGGATCGTCTTCCAACAAATAGATCAGGGCCAAACTCCGCTCCTGTGGTCAGCATCGCGCGTGGTGAAAATCACCAAATGCGCTCGTAAACGCCATATTCGTGTCATTCGGGCGGCCGCACAATCCGGGCCTTCCGGTCGTGTTGAGATTATTGCGACATCGTCCGCTCTTCAGGCCGTTGAAGATCCTTGAGGATTGGGGCAAGTGTCGGGCATACGATCTGCTTGACCGCTCGGACCGCTTGGTGCCCGTTATCCTTGGGCCACCAAGTCATATCCAGCCAAAAGTTCGGAGCTTCGTCATGAATCGATCTTTCCGCCGCACCTGGGCATTGGCGGGCCTGCTGGCTCTGCTGAGCTCCACCCTGCCCATGCAGGCGGGTGCCGCGTCGCGCAGCGGCAAGGTCAACAAAGAGATCATGCCGACCTTCAGCGCCGGGCTGATCCTCAAGCTCCGCGACGATGGCGAAATCGACCCGCAACTGGTCGCCAAGGCCCGCGCGCTGGCCAACAAGTACGGCATCAGCCTGAACCACCTGCGCAAGCTGGCCCGTGGCGGCGATGTGCTCACGCTCGACCGGGTGCTTCCGCCCGAGGTCCTGGAGCGTTTGGCCGCCGAGATTTCCAAGCTGGACCAACGCATCGACTATGTCGAACCCGACGTCGTGATGGTCCCGATGGGTCTGTCCAACGACAAGCACGTGTCGGCGCAGTGGAACCTGACCGAATACCCGGGCGGCATCAACCTGCCCGAAGCCTGGGCCATGTCCAAGGGCAAGGACGTGGTGGTCGCTGTGGTCGACAGTGGCGTGCGCCCGCACATCGACTTGATGGCCAACCTGTTGCCGGGTTACGACTTCGTCTCCAACCGCGCCGCCGCCCGCGACGGCGACGGCCGCGACCCCTTCGCCTGGGACGAAGGCAGCTGGTACACCGCCGGCCAATGCCACGGCGACCAATTCGGTGCCCATGACAGCCTGTGGCACGGCACCCACGTGGCCGGCACGATCGCCGCGGTGGCGAACAACAGCGCCGGCATCACCGGCATCGCGCCCAAGGCCAAGGTCCTGCCGGTGCGCGTGGTGGGCCGCTGCGGTGGCTACACCTCCGACATCATCGACGGCATGCTGTGGGCCGCCGGCCTGCCGGTGCACGGGGTGCCGATGAACCAGCACCCGGCCAAGATCATCAACCTGTCGCTGGGCAGTGTCACCGCCTGCAGCAAGGCCTTCCAGGCCGCGGTCACCGCGGTGCGCGAAGCGGGTGCGGTGGTCGTCGCCGCGGCCGGCAACTCCGACATCGATGTCGCCCGCGTCAGCCCGGCCGGCTGCCAAGGCGTGGTGGCCGTGGCTGCCAGCGACCGCGAAGGCAAGAAGGCCTACTACTCGAACTATGGCCGCCGCATCACCGTGGCAGCGCCCGGTGGTGACATGCAGGACCACCCCGAGAACGGCATCCTGTCGCTGCTGAACGCCGGCACCAAGCGCCCGGCCGGTGACGCGCTGGCCTACATGCAAGGCACCTCGATGGCCGCCCCGCATGTCAGCGGCGTGATTGCGCTGATGCTGGGCCGCAACCCGAACCTGAGCCCCGAGCGGATCCAGTCCCTGCTGAAGGGCAGCGCGCGGCCGATGCCGAGCATGGACTGCGAAGGCGGCTGCGGCGGCGGGCTGATCGACGCGGCAGCGGCGGTGGCTGCGGCGGCGATAGCGCCCTGAGCGCCATCGTCCCCGGCCCCTGACCGAGGCATGAGCCCCGACTTCATCGAGGTCTACGACGACGCGCTCGACCCGGCCTTCTGCGCCGGCTTCATCGAGCGCTTTGAAGCCAGCCGCCACAAGGTGCCGGGCCGCACCGGTGGCGGCGTCGACACGACCAAGAAGATCAGCCAGGACCTCTACCTGAACCAGCGTCCCGAGTTCAAGGACGACCTGGGCCAGATCCTGAAGGTCACGACCCGCTACGCCGAACAGTACTTCCGCAAGTACCACTTCGCGCTGATCGCGCCGATGGCGTTGACGCTGACCGACCCCGAATCCGGCCAGCCGGTGCCGGTCACCCACGACAACTACACCAAGGTCGCCGAGCCGCAATCCGCCGACCTGATGCGCGCGCTGTACCGCCTGGGCGGCGTGCAGGCGCAGAAGTACGACCGCGGCAGCGGCAACTACAACTACTGGCACTGCGAGGTCTTCCCCGAGGCCCCGGCCAACGAGGCCCTGCACCGCACGCTGCTGTTCATGTTCTACCTGAACGACGTGGCCGAGGGTGGGCACACCGAGTTCTTCTACCAGCAGCGTGCCATCCAGCCCAAGACGGGCCGCATGGTCATCGCGCCGGCGTACTTCACCCACACCCACCGCGGCTGCACGCCGGTCTCGGGCGACAAGTACATCCTGACCAGCTGGATCCTGCTCAACCGCGCCGAGCAGCTGTACGGCGCGCGGCCCGTCCCACGCTGAGGCGCAGCCGCTCGCTCCGTTCGACATGGCGGTCACACCGCGCCCACGCATCCGCCTTCGCCCTGCCGGCACCCGACCCTCGCGCCCCAGCGACCCGCGGCTGATCGACCTCGCACTGCAAGGCGGCGGCTCGCACGGCGCCTTCACCTGGGGCGTGCTGGACGCGCTGCTCGAAGACGAACGCCTGCAGCCCGACGGCGTCTCCGGCACCAGCGCCGGCGCGATGAATGCCGCGGTACTCGCCTGCGGCTTCGCCAATGGCGGACGACAAGGCGCGCGCGACAACCTCGCCCGGTTCTGGGCTGCGATCGGCGGCATCAACGATTGCTGGGCACCGACGCCCGGCAGCATGCCGCCGCCCGGCGCGGTGGCCGCCAAGGCGCCACCGGCCTGGGCCTTCAACCGCGACCAATGGCCCGGCTACGCGCTGTGGGAGGGCTGGTGGCGGCTGTGGAGCCCATACCAGCTGAACCCCTTCAACTTCAGCCCCTTGCGCGACATCGTGCGTCGCCATGTCGACGAGACAACACTGCGAAGCGGGCCGGTGAAAGTCTTCGTCGCCGCTACCTCGGTGCGCAGCGGCCAGCCGCGGGTCTTCAGCGGCGACGACCTCAGCATCGATGCCCTGATGGCCTCGGCCTGCCTGCCGCAGTCGGCGCAGGCGGTGACGATCGACGGCGAGCCCTACTGGGATGGTGGCTTCAGCGGCAACCCGGCCCTGTGGCCGCTGATCTACGACACGCCGACGCACGATCTGCTGCTGGTGCAGATCAACCCGCTGCGGCGCGAGGCCACACCGCTGACCGCCGCCGACATCAGCGACCGCATCAACGAGATCACCTTCAACGCGAGCCTGGTGGCCGAAATGAGGGCGATCTCGTTCGTGCAGAAGCTGGTGCGCGGCCGCAAGGTCGACCCGACGCACTACAAGGACCTGCGCCTGCACCGCGTCGCCGACGAAGAGGGCCTGGCGCTCTACAACGCCAGCAGCAAGCTCAACACCGACCCGCGGCTGCTGCAGGCGCTGTTCACGCTCGGCCGCGCCGCCGGCCAGCGCTGGCTAACTGAGCACGCAGACGATGTTGGCCAGCGCGGCACGGTCGACATCGACAAGGTCTTCCTCAGCCCGCGCTGACGAACCTCGCCCCGTGCCGCGCGATCACCCCTTCGGCGCGCTGCCCGAGACGGCAGGCTTGCGTATCCCGGGCGTCGCCGGAGCGCCCGGTGTGGCGGGCACAGAAGGCGCCGCGGCAGTACCGCTGGCCGCATAGTCTGCCGGCACCTTCATCAGCGCCGCGTCGGGCTCACCTCGCTTCAGGTTCGCCAGCCGGTAGACCGTCTCGCCGCGGCGCGGGTCGGCGTCACGCGATTGCACTGTCAGCAACAGCTCGGGCGAGGTCCAGACCTCGCGCACGATCTGGATCGGCTTCTCGTTGCCAATCTTGCCGGCTTCGATCGTCCAGGTCGTGCGCTCGCCGTTGGCCCGCACGCCTTCGATGTCCTTGCTGCCGAGCGAACTCAGCACCCCCTGGCCCCGCGGCGCAGCATGCTGCGCCTGCCAATGGATCACCGGTGGCGGCACCGGCATGGCCATCGGCGGGTGCGGGTGCCCCGGCGGCGCCGGCATCGCCTCTTCGCCCAGGCGCAGCACCTGGATCTCCATCGACCGGCCATCAGGCGCCTCGCCGGCCAGCAGGGCACGCGTCACGATCACCGGCGCTGCGTTCGGGGTCGCCGCTACCGCCGCCGTCGGCGCGACCGGTGGCACGGGCGGGATCGGAGCCAACGGCCTGCCGCGCAAACGCTCGGCCATCGCACGGTCACTCGCCGCACGCTCGCCCAACACTTTGGCCTGCTCACGCGCCTGGCCGGCCATCTCGCGCGCCTGTTCACGCGCCCGCTCGGCGAAGGCCCGCCATTCTTCGGCGTTGGCCATCTCGACCGCCGCCTCGTTGAACCACATCGCGTGGCCCTGCGATCCCAGCCGGCGTGCGGTCTTGCGCGCCGGGTCCAGCAACCAAGCCTGCTTGGCCACCGGGTCGCGCAGCCAGACCAGCTTGCGGCCGTTGCGCTCGACCTCCTGCCGCGTGCGCCCTTCACCATCGCGACACAGCCGTGTCTGCTGCTTGCGCACGATGCGGTTGCCATCGTTCAGCGGTTGCACGGTCTCGTGCACTGCGTCGGCGCAGTACGGCGCCGCCTTGACGACGCGCTCGCTGCCGAGCTCGTCCTGCGCGAAATCGAAGGTCGCGTCGTCCAGCTCGAAAGGCTGGGCCAATGCGAGTTGCATCAGCTCATCCTCGTCGGCCATCGCCGCCGGGCCGGCCAGCGCCAGCAGCGCGGCAAGGGCCAGACGCTGCAGCTGGCGAGGGCTCGGCCGGCCGGGGTTCATCGTGTTCATCGCTCACTCCTTCAGGCAACCAAAAGATCAACGAAGCAGCCGCACGGCCAGCACGTCGCCGGACGGATGCATCAACAGCTCGGCGTGCACCGGCTCACCGGCGCGCGCCGGGTCGTAGGGCAGGCCCAACGCGGCCAGGCGCTCGCGCGGCAGCTCGGTGCGCACCACCCACGCCGGCGCGGCCTGCGCCCCGCCCTGCCACAGCTCGGCAAAACGCTCGGGCGACGCGACCGGCACAAAACCACTCGCCCGCGGCACACGGCCGACCGGGCTGGCACTCTCGCTGGCGGTGCCGAGCTCCAGCGCGGTAGCAGGTGGGCGCGGCCCGGGCGCCCACCCCGGGCCGACCGCCCAGACCAGCAGCAGCGCGGCCAGCGCCGCGACGGCACCGCCAGCCCAGGCTGGCCAGGCGATCGCCGGGCGCGCAGCCGCCGCCCTCGGCACCGCTGCGCGCAGCGGCGCCGCGCCAGCGGCGGCGACGCGGCGCCACAACATGGGCGGCGGGTGCTGCTCGGACAAATCGTTGCGCAGCCGCGCCAGCGTCGTCGCCAGCTCAGGCGGCACCGCGTCCTCGGCGGGCGGATGATGGGTGTCGTTCATGGCTCGCTCCTCGGCGCCGGCCGCAGGGCCTGGGCCAAGCGTTGGCGCGCGCGGTGGACCCGCGTGCGCAAGGTGTTCAGCTCGATCCCGGCAATCTGCGCCGCCTCGGCGTACGGCCGCTCCTGCAGGTCGACCAGCACCAGCGCTTCGCGAAACGGCCACGGCAGTGCTCGCACGGCCGCCCACAAGGCTTCCAGCCGCTGTTCGCCGATCAGCGTGGCTTCGCGGTCGGGCGCGGCGTCGACCACCGTGCGTGACGGCGCTTGGTCGTCATCGTCGTCAGCCGCGTCGTCGAGCAGCACGTGCCGGTCACGCAAACGCCAGGCCGCCAGCAACGCGTGACGCGCAATGCCGGCGAGGTACGCACCCAGGCTGCCGCGCGACGGGTCGAACGCCTCCGGCGCATGGGCCAGCGCCACGAAGGCCTCGTGTGTCGCATCCGCCGCCAACGCGGCATCGCCGCACAGCGCCAGCGCATAGCGGTAGACCGCGTCGCTCTCCTGCCGGTAGGCGGCGTCCAGCCACGCCAGGCCGGCCGGCGGCGCGGCCGGGCGGGGGCGGATGGTCCAGGGCACGAAGGGCAACATCGGTGGCAGCAGGTTCGCTTCACCGGATGGGCACGAGGGTCCTCAAAAGTTCCCGGCGTCTTCCACAATCAACCGGTCGAGATCCCATTCACTGGCGCTCCTCCGGAGCCGCCGTCTTCAAGTGGCGTGCGCGGGTCCGGCTCCGCCGGTCCGCTGCGCGAGCCCCCTTGGGGGGCAGCCCCTGGAAGGGGCGTGGGGGTTCACATCACACTGCCAATCAAGCGGTGGAAGTGGTGCACGCCCTCCTCCCGCGTCGGCGAGTAGCGGCCGTGCCGGTAGAAGCGCGAGCGCAAGCCGCGCTGCACCGTCATCACCACCGCCTCGTCCTCCATCTCGACCTGGTCCAGCGCGCCGCCGGCGCCGCCGCCCTGCAGCTCGGGCTTCCAGACGTACGAGCGGAAGCGCACGCGGGTGCGCGTCGGCCCGACAGGCACCACCTGGTTGACCGACAGCCCCCAGGGGTAGAAGTTCAGCATCAGGTTCGGGAACACCCAGTAGTAGAAGGCCGCGATGCGCCGACCATGGTCGGGTGATTCGGGCGGCAGCTCGAACGCCAGCTCATCGGGCTTGGCCACCGCCAGCTGCAGGTTGGCCCACGGCAGCAGCTCGTAGCGGTACTGGGCCAGGTCCAGCGTCTGCGTCAGCCCCGGGTGCACGAACGGGATGTGCAGGCCTTCGAGATAGTTCTCGCAGTACAGCGCCCAGTGCGCGTCGAACTCGTAGTCACGGCTCGCCGCCGGGTCGGGCTTGAACTCGTGCAGCGGCAACCAGGCGAGCCGCTCGCGCAACGGGCCGAACACCTCGTCGAACGAGGCCACCGGCTCGCCGATCGTCACGAAGGCCTGGCCGCCCCAGTCGTGCAGCGGCAGCTGCGGCAGGTGGTCGCACGGGCGCGGGAAGTCGAGCGCCTTCTGGAACTCGGGCATGAAGATCATCCGGCCGTCGAGCTCGAAGCGGCGCGAGTGGTAACCGCAGCGGATCTGCTTCGCGCCCTGGCAAGTCTCGTGCACCAGCAGGTTGCCGCGGTGGGTGCAGACGTTGCTCAGGCAGCGCAGTGCTCCGGCCGCATCACGCGACAACAGCAGCGGCTCGTCCAGGCAGCCGGCCAGCAACTCGCGCGGCACCAGCGCGCCCGGCGCGGCAGCGTCGGCCAGGTCACCCAGCCACTGCCATGTGCGCGCAAACAACTGCTCGCGCTGCTGGGCCTGCGCTGCCGGGTCCAGGTAAAAGGCTTTGTCCAGCGTTTCGGCACGCGCCACCTCGGGGTGGACCTGCCAGCGGTTTTGCACAGCGGCGTCGGGAGCATTCATTCGTCGATGATGGCATCCGAGTCGCCCACCTGACTCACGCACAATCCCTCAATCCCGACTTGAGGGCACCTGCAGATGAAGACCTTCGGCCAACGGGCAGACCGCAGTGGCGGCCTGCGCCTCGAACGCATGCGCGCCTCGCCGCTGTGGCAAGACGGTGAACGCGGCGGCGGCTTCCGCAACATCCACCCGGCACTGCCCGGCCTGCGCGACACCAGCGGGCCGCGCCCGAGCTTGAGCGACTTCCTGTGCGGCGGCGACCGCCGCGCACCCAGCCAGCCGCTGCCCACGGTCAACCCGCTGCCGCTGTGGCAACAGCCGGCCGACACCGGTCTGCGCGCCACCTGGCTCGGCCACTCGACGGTGCTGGTCGAGATCGACGGCTACAAGGTCCTGACCGACCCGGTCTGGGGCCCGCGCGCCTCGCCGCTGCGCTTCGCCGGCCCGAAGCGCTTCCAGCCGGTGCCGATCAAGCTGAAGACGCTGCCGCTGCCCGACGTGGTGGTGATCTCGCACGACCACTACGACCACCTCGACTACCCGACAGTCGTCGCGCTCGCGCGCCACACGCAGGTGCCAATCGTCACTTCGCTCGGCGTCGGCGCGCACCTCGAAGCCTGGGGCGTGCCGGCCGCGCGCATTACCGAGCTGGACTGGTGGGAGAGTTTCACCCTGCCCGGCGGCGAGCTCGAAGTCGTCGCCGCGCCGTCACAGCATTTTTCCGGTCGCGGCCTGAAAGACCGCAACGCGACGCTGTGGTCTTCGATGGTGATCCGCACCGCGAAACACCGCGTCTTCTTCAGCGGCGACACCGGCCTGACGACCGAGTACGAAAAGATCCGCGAGCGCCTGGGCCCGTTCGACCTGATCATGTTGGAAGTCGGCGCCTTTCACCCCTCGTGGGGCGACATCCACCTCGGCCCCGAGAACGCGCTGAAAGCCTGGCAGCTGCTCGGTGGCGGGCCCTTCCTGCCGATCCACTGGGGCACCTTCGCGCTCGCGCTGCACCCGTGGGACGAACCGGCCGAAACGCTGCTCGCGCACGCCGCAGCGCTGCAGGTGCCGCTGGTGATGCCCAAACTGGGCGAGCCGGTCGAACCCAGCCGCGTCGAAGGTGTCACGCCGTGGTGGCGCGGCGTCGATGCGGGCGGCGCAACCGCCTCGACCTCGGCCCAGCCGACATTCAAACTGCCACGCGAACTGCCCTGGCCACTGGACTGACTCAGCGCCGCAGCAAGGCGCGCGGGAATCCGAAGCGCTCGACCCACACGCCAGCGCCTACCGCCAGGCCAATGACCAGCGCGAGCAGCGGCACCAGGGACGACAGGTCGATGCCCAGCGTCGCATGCAGCCAGGGCACGCCCCACTGCATCACGGCGCCGGCGGTGAACGCCGCCGCGAGCACCGTCGCCAGCGTGTCGCGCTTCAGACGCACATAGCCCCGCTCCAACGCGGCCAGCCGGCTCGCGTGCTCTTCTTCCAGTTCGCGGCGCTGGCGCGCCAGGTCGTGCGCGGCCTCGGCGGCCATCGCAGCCTGCAACCGGGCGTGGAAGCCGGCCGGCAGCGCCGGCGGTGGCAACGCCCGGCTCAGCGCGTCATCCAACGCCGGGTCGGGCCGGGGGTCGAACACATCGTCAGCACGGGTCGGGTTCATCTGGGCATCTCCTAGAGCCACAACGCGGGGTCGGCCAGGCCTTGCTCGGCCAGGCGCCCCCGCAGCGCCTGGCGGCCGCGGTGCAAATGGGTTTTGACTGTCGCCTCGGGCAGGCCCAGCATCGCAGCCACCTCGGCCACTGCGCGCTCTTCGTAGTAGTACAGCGTCAGCGCCAGCCGCTGCGCATCGGGCAGCGCGTCGACCAGCCGGTGCAGCAGCGCGTGGCCATCGGCACCGCGCGACTCGTCTGGCGCCGCCAGCTCATCCGCTTCAGCCTGCACCGCCTCGTCGGCCAGCGAGGCCGTGATCGGCCCACTGCGCTCGATCAGCGTCAGGCAGCGGTTGCGGGTGATCGCGTACAGCCAGGTCGACAAGGCACCGACCGCCGGGCGGTACCCCGCCAGCGCCCGCCAGGCGCGCAGCAGGCTGTCTTGCGCCGCCTCCTCGGCCCGCGCCGGCTCACGCAGCATCGCCAGGCACAGCCGATAGACCTTCGGCGAATAGCGCGCGGCCAGCCGTTCGAAAGCCGCCTCGGCGGCGCCGGCCGCCATCAGCTCGACGATGTCCCGGTCACGCCGTGCGGCCTCGCTGGCGTCCGAGTTCAGCGGCAAGTTCATCAGCTGAGGTGGCGCGTCCAGGGGCATGGGCCTTGGTACCCCGCCCACCCGGCCACGGTTTCAAACCTGGCCAAAGAATTTTTCGCGGGCCGGCTGAAACCTCGCAGCGACCACGGCGGTATCAAGGCGGAACCCAGCCTTTCAACAACCACCGAGGACCCCATGAACGACATCGCCGAACTCAAGCACATCATGCCCTTCATGATTCCCATCGTCGCGATTGTGATGGGCGTCGGCATCGGCATGCTGGCCCTGTGGATCGACTACCGCAAGAAGCGCGACATCTTCGAACTGCACCACAAGGAACGCATGCTGGCGATCGAGCGGGGCATGGAGGTCCCGCCACTGCCCGATGCCATCTTCGGCAACGGCGCGCGCGAAGCCCGCACGCTGGGCACCGCCGACTACCTGCGGCGTGGCCTGATCTGGCTGCTGGTCGGCCTGGGCATCGGCATCGCGATGGCGCTCAACAGCAGCATCGAAAGCGCGACCTGGGCGCTGATCCCGGTGGGCTTCGGCCTGGCCAACCTGATCTTCTACGGCATCGAAACGCGCCGCGCCGCGTCAACATCAGCGCCGCGCTGATGTACTCTGACTACATGTCCATCCAAAATCATCCTGTAACTACAGCAAAACTACACAAAACGCGCCGGGTAAATCCCAAGTCGCAAATGTAGTTTTACTTCACTAGCATCCAGCCTGCAAGACCGGCCCTCGCTTTCGAAGGGCCGGTCCGTCGTTCGTCTTGGAGATCGACATGGATGCGATGTGGTGGGGTTGGCTGCGCAAGACGCGGCAGGTGGTGGTGTTGGGCTTCACGGCCGCGTTGGTGGCGTGCGGCGGCTCCAGCGAGGCGCCGGCCGACGACACGAGCCTGGCGGCAGCGAACAGCGACGCCCCGCAGACCGTGTTGATCGCCGCGCCCGAAGCGCGGCGTAGCGCGCAAGCCGCCACCACGCTGAAGGTGCACTACCACCGCACAGCAGCCGACTACGACGGCTGGCAGATCCACACCTGGGGCGCTGCGCAAGACCCGGGCTGGAACAACGGCTGGAACGCCAGCGGCACCGACAGCTTCGGCAACGTCTACGACGTGCCGCTGGTCGCCGACTCGGGCAACGTCGGCTACCTGTTCCACAAGGGCGACACCAAGGACCACGGCGGCGCCGACCAGAACTACCAGCTGGTGCAGGGCGCGGCGAACGAGATCTGGCGGATCGAGAACGACGCGACCACGTACCTCAAGAACCCGTTCGACAGCGGCCCCCCGGACCTCACCACCGTGCGCGTGCACTACCTGCGCTACGCGAACGACTACGCCGCCTGGGGCCTGCACCTGTGGAACGGCAGCGGGCTCGATGCATCGCGCCTGCCCGGCGTCGCGATCGAGAACTGGGACGCGCCGGTCGCCTTCAACCTGATGCCTGGTTATGCGCTGGGCAGCGGCGAGGTCGTGTTCGACATCCCGGTCGTCAACCCGAAGAACGATTCAAGCAAGACGTCGTTGGAATTCATCATCCACGGCCAGGCCCCGAACCAGAACGACAAGGACGGCCGGCCGAACAACATCCATGTCGACTACGCGGGCCTGAACATCGCCAACCAGGTCGGTCAGATCTGGCTGATCGAGCAGGACGCCACCGTCTACATCGCCCCGCCCGACCTGCGCTCGGTGTCGAC
>Ga0307515_10010546_pt1 | contig 17694 bp, 20 predicted proteins | sample 17_EM_MG_FD_194513 | JGI IMG/M metagenome (GOLD analysis project Ga0307515, IMG submission 194513) | Populus trichocarpa ectomycorrhiza microbial communities from riparian zone in the Pacific Northwest, United States - 17_EM | ecosystem: Host-associated > Plants > Roots > Unclassified | place... | reverse complement strand
CGGATCGACCATCAGGGCCGGTGCTGCAGGGTGCAGCACATTTAAGAGGCCGAATAGATGACTGCAGCCGCAGGTGTCGCCTAAACCGCTAATTTAGTCCTTGCAAAGTCGGGGGCGTCCATAGATGCGCCCAGCACAATGCTTGCGCCAGCGGACCGGGATCGCGGGTTGCCTTGAACAGTGGATTGTAGCCGCTATAGGCATCGGCCTGCAGAATGCCAGCAAAACTCTTCAGATGCCGCTCTGGATGTTCCTGCCGCCGGTCGCGAGAGGCATAGTAGAGTACCGCCGGTGGCGACGTTCCGCCGAACGGCCGATCGTCCCGCACATAGGTCCAGATGCGGCCGGTATCGGTCTTGCCTTTGGCCAGGATCGGCACGGTCGTATCGTCGCCGTGCAAGCGCTCGGCGTTGAGGACATGGGCTTCGATCAGTGCATGCAGCGGCTTGAGCGCGGCTGCACAGGCCCCGACCTGATCGGCCAACGTCGACAGGCTGAGGTCGATACCCTCGCGGGCATAGCGCTCGCTCTGCCGATTGAGCGGCTGATGCTGGCCGAACTTCTCAAACAGGATCATGGCGAGCAGGTTTGGGCCTGCAAAGCCGCGCGGCGTCACATGGAAAGGTGCCGGAGGCTGGCTGATCTTTTCGCATTGGCGGCAGGAGAACTTCTCCCTCACGGTCTGGATGACTTTCCACTGGCGCGGGATCACCTCCAGCGTCTCGGTGATATCCTCGCCCAGCTTTGCCAGTCTGGACGAGCCGCAGCACGGGCAGCTTGAGGGCGCGGCGATGACGACGCGTTCGCGCGGAAGGTGCTCGGGGAACGGTTTCCTGGAGGGCCGCTTGCGCTCGAAGGCTTTGACCGTCGATGACTTTGCCGCCATCCCTGCCGCCAGTTCATCCTGGCTGGCGTCGGCCTCCAGCTCTTCGAGCTGCAATTCCATCTGTTCGAGAAGCCGGGCCTTGCGCTCCGAACGACTGCCGTAAAGTTCGCGGCGGACCTTCTCGATCTCCAGCTTCAGGCGTGCGATCATCGCTTCGGAATGGGAGGCAAACGCCTTGGCGCTGGCTGCCTCGGCTTGCGCCGCGCGACGGGCCGCACGCTCTGCCATGATCATCGCATGCGCGCTGGCAAGGTTGTCCGGAAGCTGTTCAGTCACGTCTGTCATGGCCGGATGGAATCATATTCGTGTCCACCTTTCCAGCCATTTCCGCTATCCCATTGAGGTGGGACGCCAGGTTTTTTGCGGCATTCGCCAATCGATGCCTTCAAGCAAATAGCCGAGCTGCGCTGGCGTGATCACCACCGTCCCATCGGTCGTCGACGGCCACACGAACCGCCCGCGCTCCAGCTTTTTGGTGAACAGGCAAGCGCCTTGGCCATCATGCCAAATCACCTTCATCAACCCACCTTGTCGCCCTCGGAAGCAGAATAGATGGCCATTCATCGGATCGCGCTTCAGCGTCTCCTGAACCATCAGCGCAAGGCCCGGAAAGCCTTTGCGCATATCCGTATGTCCGGTCGCGAGCCAGACCTTCACGCCGCTCGGGACCGGGATCATCGGCCCACCAGCACATCCAGTATCCGCCCGAGTGCCTCGGTATCGACATCACTGTCCACCCGGATGCGCCGACCATGGCCAAGCTCGATCGTAACCATGCTGGTCTTCTTGCGTGGCCGTGCCGCCGCCGTCGGCACCGTCGGGGGCGGCGCTGGCAACGCCTCGGCGACCTGCACGGGGACAAGCTGCTGAACTGGAGCCGCAGGAACCTGGCAGAGTTCCTTGCGCCAGCGGAACAGCTGGCTCACGTGGATACCAGCCGATCGCGCAATCTCGGAGAGAACCGCCTCGGGTTCAAGACAGGCGGAAACCAGGCGTTCTTTATCTTCGCGAGACCATCGCCGGCGACGCTCCACCGACGTGATTACTTCAACAGAATGCTTCGTCATAGGACTACTCCTAGTGCTACCACTAGGACTTCCGATGTTCGACCTCACAGAGCAAGGCGGCCATCACCGTGGGGATACTCTACCTGTTAACAACTCAAATTGTAGGGCTCGACGCTCAAAGAGGGGGTGCCGTCCGGGTTTATATTTTCGCCAGATCAAGCGCCCTTCTTAATTCGAGAGTGACATGATCTGATGCTGCGCCTGGTGAGCGGATGGTGCGCCTTTGCGAGCTGATGCCGCAGTCCTGCAAGGTGGAACACACGGCAAATCAAAACGGCCGCACGCATTCGAACTGAATCTTCGCGATCTGAAAAGCTATCACTGCTTCCCCGGTGATTTTCCGATCTCCGTCGGAATCCTTCGCGAATGGCTGCATCATTCCGTATAACACTTGCCTTCGAAATCCCTCCGGCCCCATCTGAAACAAGAGCTTCTTGGCTTCCGTGCAAAGATGCCGGTGCGCTATATCCGTCGAAAGAAGTCTGACAGCGCGTTCGATCGCTGGCGCTTCTTCCGGGTGACTGAGCGGAAACAGCTTATAGTCATCTAGGGCTAGAACATTCAGCTCTTCCAAGAAATTCTCCGTCCCTTCTAAGGGCGGGGGAAATGATCCGTTGGTCGACTCCATTCGAAGGATCTCTTCGACGACGATATTGTCCGCCCATGCCGGTGTTGTGAATGCGGCGCTTAATAACACTAGAACTGCTACTGTCCTCGTCGCCGCCCACCGCCTCATTGCTTTGAACCGGCGATCTTGGAAAGCGGGAAATGGTCGCCCAATAATGTTCGGGCCGATTTGCCCGAGAGGCATTTTGCTCGGTCTGGCAGGGTGCATTGTTGCTCGCATCACATGCATCCGTAGGTCTTGGTGATAAGGCGATGCGCAAGTATCATTTCCTGTGTCGGAACGATTTCTTCTGTCATCGGATTGATGCCTGTTGCAGTCGTACCCTCGCCCACGGTCACCATAAAAAGGTTGGTCAACTGAGCTGCTGCGATCTGAGCACCGACTTGCATAAATTGAATCTGCGCTTGTTCACAAAAATTCTGAGATTCTAGATACTGAGTTCCCATCCGAATCTTATACTCGCTCGTCGCCACCGGGAATTCCGGTATTTCCTCGTCCGGGATCTGGGCAATGCGGTCGATCAATTCGCTTAAGCGCTGCTGACCCAGCTTATCAAATTCCGTCGTTGCGGGTGGGAGGGTAGAGAAAATCATGTCCTTTACGACGTCCGCTGCCGAGGCTGTTGAAATTGGAATGAGGGTGAGAACCGCTCTCAACGCTACCCATGCCGTTTTGACCAAGGATCGAACACCTGATCCCCGCATCGACCTTCGTATCAGTTGCTCTTTTGCCCGCACGATCACCTCCCTTAATCAGGGACGCCAAATCCCATATTTCAATATGGGACCTCTGGTCCGTGGATTGTCAAGGCTCAAATAAGATTTCTTGCGGCGATGAATGCGAAAGAAATCATCGCCTGGAATTTAAGGCATTACAGAGTGTTGGCCGGTCTGTCGCAGGAGCGATTGGCCCTCGAGGCGGGCATTGACCGGGCCTATGTGGGCCGTATCGAACGGGGCCTCGAAAACGTCACGATTGAGCGCGTTCAGTCCTTGGCGGTCGTTATCGGGGTGACCGTTGGGGAATTGTTCACCGCGCCTCCGCCGAATGCCGGTCCGCCCTCGAGACTCCGTGCCGGCCGGAAACCTGCGAAGTCATCGCCGGTAGTAAAGGGGTAGTTGGCCAGTAGTAAACGCGTGAGCGAGTTGTGCAGGCAACTCGTGGCATTTCATGATTTTTGCCACGACTTCCCGCCTTTTTGCAACGCTCCCCTCAGCTTCGGCCCAGCATAGCCGCCATCGGCAAAGACATGGCGCAACCATGGCCAGCGTTTGACGATCGATTGCAAGACGACGGGTGCGCCGTCACGGTCCTGGACGTCGGCGGCATGGATGATGAGACCGACCAGCAGGCCGAGTGTGTCCACGACGATATGGCGCTTGCGGCCCATCACTTTTTTGCCGGCATCAAAGCCGCGAATTCCACCGCTTTCGCTGGTCTTGACTGACTGGCTGTCGATGACGCCGGCGGTGGGGCTTGCCTCTCGGCCTTCCCGTTCGCGCGCCGCCATCACCAGTTCATTATTGATCGTGCGCAGCAGGCCGTCGTCGCGCCAGCGGTAGAAGTATTTCTGCACCGTCGAAAACGGCGGGAAGTCCTTGGGCAGAAGCCGCCACGCACCGCCCGAGGAGACCATATACAAAAGCGCGTTCACAACCTCGCGCAGGTCCGTCTTGCGTGGACGCCCGATGCGGCTTGGCGACGGTATCAGCGGTTCGATCAACGCCCATTCCTCATCGGTCAGGTCGCTTGCGTAGCGAGGGCAACGCCGCTCAAAATGCGGTCGAGTGGTTTCCGTCCAGGGCATCGTGATCTCCGTCGAATCTCAGCAATCCGACAGAATCACAACCTACTGAAATCACTCACTGCTTTTTGGAACGGACACTTAGAGAAATAATGCTTTTGGTCACAGTGCGCCACTTTTTCTCTCATTGCGTAACGCGGGCGAAGAACCGACTGCCGCATCGGTGAGGTTGCAGTCCTGACGACGCGTGGTGACATCATTATTGATGGTGGCAATTCGACCGTCCGACCCCCATCGTGCTGCCGGCTGTAGGGGCCAGTATCGAATGACACGAATGACGGGCCGAGCGCAGTCGCCAAGTTATCGAAGAGCCGGGAAAAGGATGGTGGGCGTGACAGGGATCGAACCTGTGACCCCTTCGGTGTGAACGAAGTGCTCTCCCGCTGAGCTACACGCCCATCCCCATGAAAAACAACAGTAATATGATGTTCTTCGGCGGAATTGGCGCCTGACTAACAGGTTTCGTCGGCCATTGCAAGAGATGCGCAATGGCCGGCGCAGGAAATCACATCAGCTGCCTTCGAAGCCGGTCAGGACGCCGACGGCGTTGGTGCCGATGTCGGCGACCGCGTAGCCGCCTTCCATGACGACCAGCGTCGGCAGGCCGAGCCTGGCGATGCGGGCGCCGATCTTCGGAAAGTCTTCAATCTTGAGCTTGAACTTGGAGATCGGGTCCTTCTCGTAGGCGTCGACGCCGAGCGAGACGATCACCACATCGGGCGCGTAGTCGGTGAGCCTGCGGCAGCCGTCTTCGAGCGCGGCGCTCCAGGTCTCCCAATCGGTGCCCCAGCGCATGGGGTAATTCAGGTTGAATCCTTCGCCGGCTCCCTGGCCTTTCTCGTCGGCATGCCCGAGGAAATAGGGGTATTCCTGCATCGGGTCGGCGTGGAGATTGATGACCTGCACGTCCTTGCGGGCGTAGAAGATTTCCTGCGTGCCGTTGCCGTGGTGGTAGTCCACATCAAGGATGGAGACGCGCTTTGCACCTTGGTCGAGAAACCACTGGGCGGCGACGGCCGCGTTGTTGATGTAGCAATAGCCGGCCATGAAATTGTGGCCCGCATGATGGCCGGGCGGTCGGCAGAGCGCGAAGGCGCCGCGCTCGCCCGAGTTCACCAGACCGGCGGCGGTCAGAGCCACGTCGTGCGACGACTTGATCGCATCCCACGTGCGTTCGACATGGCCGCAGCCGCCATCGAAGGAATAAAAGCCGAGTTGGCCATCGATATGTTCGGGCAGCTTGTCGCCGCGCAGGCCGCGCGTCGGCCAGGTGAAGGGCAGTGCGGTGCCGTCCCGGCCTTCGGCTTTCCAGCGCGAATAGATCGTGGGCAGGAAATCGAGATAGGCCTTGTCATGCACCTTGGCGGCAGTGGAAAGGTCGTGTTCATCGGGTTCGAGAACGGGACCGAGACTGACTTCCTTGACGCGCGAAAGAACGAACTCCGCGCGTGACGGCATTTCGTAAGCGGGCACAATGGCGCCGGCAACGAGCTCCATATTGCCGGAATGGCCGTGATGGCGTGGCGAATAGACGGTTTTCATGATGCGTACTCTGATCGAAGGAAAGCCGCCCCACCGTCAAGGTAAGGCGGCCGGATTTCAAAATTCGACTTATTTCTGCAGTTCCGTCCATATCTTGGTGTAGAGAACCTGGACATCCGGCGGGCATGTCTGGGATTGCACGCCGTTCTTGGCGAATTCGGCCGGCACGTTGACTTCGGGCGCGTCCTTCATGTCGGCTGGCATGAACTTGTCCGAGCCGTCGATGCCGTTGGCATAGCGGTGGAAGCCGGAATTCATGCCGGCATTTTCCGGATCCATCATGAAGTTCTGGAAGAGCTTGGCGTTCTCGACATTCTTGGCATCCTTGAGGACGCCGACATTGTCGGACCAGTAGACGAAGCCCTCCTTCGGATAGCCGTAATGGATTGAAGGCTTCTGCAGACGCTGGCGAAGTGCGGAACCGTTCCAGTCGCTCGAAGCGGCGAAGTCGCCGGCAACCATCTTGTCGATCGTACCGTATTCCATGGCGACCCAGTTGGGCTTGGCCTTGACAAGCGTGTCGCGGACCTTTTTGAGGACGGTCAGGTCGCCGGTGCATTTCTTGCCGCCGTTATAGAGCACGGCCGCGTCGATCACGTCGTTCATCTCAGGCACGACGTTGACCTTGCCCTTGAGCTCGTCGGGCGTGTCGAAGACGATGCCCCACGTATTGATGTCGCCCTTGTAGACGTCGGTGTTCACGACAGTGCCGACGGTACCCATCGCCCACGGAACAGTGTATTTGCGGCCCGGATCGAACGGAGGATCGGCCCACTGCTTGGCAACATTCTTGAAGTTCGGCATCTTGGCTGGATCGGTTTCCAGCAGCAGGCCTTCGGAAATCCAGATCGGGATATAATTCTGCGATGGTACGACGATATCGAAGCCGTGGCCGCCCTGGCGGATCTTGGCGAGCGCCGTGTCATTGGAGTCGTAGTCGGTGATCGTGACCTTGACGTTGTTTTCTTTTTCGAATTTCTTGATCATGTCGGGGCTGGTGTAATTGCCCCAGTTGTAGATGTGCAGTTCGCCGTCGGCATAAGCCATAACAGTGGATGCCATCAGCATCGCGGCCGCAGCCAGTATTTTCCTACCCGTTTTCATTACTATTTCCCTTTCTTGTTTTTACGCACGTTTTCGATTGATGAAGAAAAAGATGGTTACTGCCGCAATCGAGAGCAGCAGGAACACCGTCGATATGGCATTGACTTCAGGCGTCGTCGCCCGGCGGATCTGGCCGAGCATATAGGTCGGAAGCGTGTCCTGGCCGCCGGATTTGACGAATTCGGTGATGACGACGTCATCCAGCGAGATCACGAAGGCGAGCATGAAGCCGGCGATGATGCCAGGCCATAGCAGCGGCAATGTGACGAAGCGGAAGGCCTTGAACGGTGTTGCGTAGAGGTCGGCAGCGGCCTTTTCCAGCGTCATGTCCATGTTCTCAAGCCGTGCCCGGACCGGCAGATAGGCAAAAGGTATGCAGAAGGCGGTGTGCGCGGCGATCAAGTAACCGATGCCGGAATAGCCGGTCCAGATCTTGACGCGCGAGAAGAAGATCAGCAGCGCCACGGCGGTGACGATTTCGGGCACCATCAGCGGCAGGTTGATGAAGGCATATTTCGCGGTCAGGCCACGATAGCCTGTTGTCCGGGTGGTAGCGATTGCCGCGAGAGTGGCGGCGACCGTGGCGATCAGGGCGGCGATGACGGCGATCTGCAGCGAGCGGATCGAGGCGTCGATCACCTCCACGTTATTGATTGCCTTCTCGAACCAGCGCAGCGACAGGCCGTCCCATTGCGAGAAGTTCTCGCCGGCATTGAAAGCGAAGACGACGAGCACTACTATCGGCAGATAGAGCATGAAGAATGCAATCATCGCGATCGTGGTGAAGCCGGCCTGACGGCGGACATCGAAGCTTCTAGCCATGGCTGCGTTCTCCTGATCCGGCATTGCGGACGTAGAAGAGCAGCGCGACCATGACGATCAGCATTAGTGTGATCGAGATCGCCGAACCGAGCGGCCAGTTTCGGCCCTGGCCGAATTGCAGTTCGATCAGGTTGCCGAGCATCATGTTCTTGCCGCCGCCGAGCACCGAGGGCGTGACATAGGCGCCGAGCGAGGGGATGAAGACCAGGATGGAACCCGCGATCATACCCGGCTTGACCAGAGGAATGATGATCTTGCGGAGCACCTGGAACGGCGTGGCATAGAGATCGTAGCCCGCTTCGACCAGACGGAAATCGAGCTTTTCCATGCTGGCATAGAGCGGTAGCACCATCAGCGGCAGATAGACATAAACCATGCCTGCCAGGATGGCGCCATCGGTGAACAGCATCTGGATCGGTGAGGAAATCACCCCGAGCTGGATCAGTAAGGTATTGACCAGCCCCTGGTTGCGGAGGATCTCCAGCATCGCGAATGTGCGAATGAGAAGATTGGTCCAGAACGGGATGGTGATCAGGAAGACCCAGAGTTCGCGGGTCCGCTGTGGCCGCGTGGCGATGAAATAGGCGGTGGGGAAGCCAAGTACCAGTGCCAGGATTGTGGTCAGGACCGACAGCCTCAGCGAGCGCAGGAAAATAGATAGATGCGCATCGGCGAAGGATAGCGTGTCATCGAAAATATCGCGCTGGAGAAGCACGCTGACCCAACCATCGGTCGAACCCTTCCAGATGACATCGCCATAGGGGCCTGCAGTCAGGAAAGAGTAGACCAGGACGACAAGCAACGGGCCCGTGGCAGCGAGCAGGACAATAACGAGCGCGGGCGCCGAAAGCAGCCATCGATTGCGGATATCCCGCTTGGCCTCGTCATCGATGATCTGTTGCTGCGGGGTCATCTCATGCCCTCAGGACGCGGATCGCGCTCGGCGGGAATGTGATTCCAATGGTATCGCCGACATTGTGTGTGTCCTGTTCGCCCGGCCGGTTCTGCTGGCGGATGGTAAAGGCTTCGCCATCGGCGAGCTTGATGTTGAAATAGGTATCCGTGCCGAGATAGGTGATGTTGGCAAGCGAGCCCGACAGGATTGGTTCCTCGCCGCGAGCGGCGCTGGTAAGGCGGGCATGTTCGGGGCGCACCATGACCGTGATCTCGTCGCCGCTCTTGGCACTCTCGGGTGATGGTGCGGAAAGTTTGGTGCCGGCGGGGAGTTCCAGCGACGCTGTGCCATTCTCGATGGCTGTGATCCTGCCCTTGAGGAAATTGGTCTCGCCAATGAAATCCGCCACGAAGCGGTTCGCCGGCGTATCGTAGATATCGCGAGGCCCGCCGACCTGCAAAATATTGCCCGACGACATGACCGCGATGCGGTCCGACATGGTGAGCGCTTCTTCCTGGTCGTGGGTCACGAAAACGAAGGTGATGCCGGTTTCGGTCTGCAGGCGCTTAAGCTCGATCTGCATTTCCTTGCGCAGCTTGTAGTCGAGCGCCGATAGCGGCTCGTCGAGCAGCAGCACTTTCGGCGCCGGCGCCAGAGCGCGGGCGAGCGCCACGCGCTGCTGCTGGCCACCCGAGAGTTGGCTGGTCTGCCGCTTGGCGTATTGCTCCATGCGCACGAGCTTCAGCATCTCGGCGACGCGAGCATCGACCTCGGCGGCCGGCTTGCCGAGCATCTTCAGCCCGAAGCCGATATTGTCGGCCACGGTCATGTGCGGAAACAGGGCATAGCTCTGGAAGACCGTGTTGACGGGGCGCCTATAGGGCGGCATGGCGGCGATGTTCTCGCCATAAAGCAGCAGTTCGCCTTCCTGCGGAAATTCGAAGCCGGCAATCAGGCGGAGAAGCGTGGTCTTGCCGCAACCCGAGGGGCCGAGAAGGGTAAAGAATTCATTCTGGCGGATGGCCAGATTGGCGCCGCTGACGGCGGCGACGCGATGTTCGCCATAGCCGTAGAATTTCGATACGCCGCGAATTTCAATCGCGTTGTTCGGTGTCATGCTGTTCGCTGTTCCCTGTTCTTGGGTGCTAGATGACCACAGGGACGTGCAATTGACAATCTGGATTCTGATTCGCCGTTCAACAAAATTTCATGAGGCGAAAGAACGGGAAAGCCGAAGCAATGGCATCTATTCGTCTGCTGGCCATGTACCTTCCGGCCAATCACGGTGAGCATGGATGAGATGGAGAATTGTAATGGCACGATCGGACATGGCATAGGCGAGGATATAGGACGTGCGTAGCACGAGCTTTTCATAGGTGCCCTTGACGCGCCCATGATGGCCGACTGGCGTGTCGGCAAGAAGCGCGACCGTGCGATTGATTCTACCGCGCACAAGGCGTGCAGCACCTGGATCGTCGACTGCAATGTAGCGAACCGCTGATCGAAGGTCGTTGCGCGCTGTGTCCGACCAGACAACGCGTCTCATTTGGTATGATGGTCAGCTTCGGATTGGGCGATGATTTCGTCGATTTCATCCATGACCACATCATGGTCGGTTACCCGCCCCGCTGCCATGTCTTCAAGGCCATGTTGGACGCCTGCCACAATCGCCAGTTCACGTTCCACGTAATCCGCAATCGCCTCACCTGCGAGGAAGGACTTCGTGCGGCGGGTATGCTGCGCGAGTTCGGTCAGTTTCTCCTTGGTCGAACTGCTCAGCCGAATGGTCATGGTGTCGGTGGATTGTGCTGTCATGTGTACATGATAGCACATCAGTGGTTTGGGGCAATCGCCGGCAGGCTTTGATCATGTTTCATACGTGACCCTTCCACCGCAGATTACGGCGGCTGGCTTGATCGTATGAATATCCTCTGGCGCGGTCGCTTCGATATCGCTGTCGAGGATCGTCACGTCGGCGAAATAGCCTGGCTTCAGCATGCCCTTCCGGTCTTCGGCTAATTCGGCGTATGCGCCTTCGGCCGTGTACGCGGCGATGGCTTCCATGAGCGTGAAGCGCTGGTCCGGGTCGGTCTCGGCCCATTTCTCGCGTGTCACCGCGGCCTGGATGCCGTGCATCGGATCGATCGGCGAGACGGGCCAATCGGAGGCGAAAGGGATATGCGCGCCGGCGTCCTTCAAGGTCCGCCAGGCATAGGAATACGGCCAGCGGTCGCGACCGATCATCGAGACGGTCGGTTCGAGCGGCAGGCCCATGGCGCCGGGCGGGTGCGGCGGCTGCATCGAGGCGATGACGCCGAGTTGCTTGAAGCGGTGGATGTCGTCGGGATGGACGACCTCGATGTGCTCGACGCGGTGGCGGCTGTCGCGCGTGCCATTCGCCTTTTGCGTGGCTTCATAACCGTCGAGCACTGCGCGAACGGCACCATCGCCGATGGCGTGAACAGCAATCTGGAGGCCGCGACGGTCGATTTCGATTGCAGCCTCTTTCATCTCTTCCGGCGTGAACAGGCTGTCGCCGCCGGTCGAATCCGGCTTGTTGGCATAGGGCTCGACCATGATGGCCGTCCAGCTGTCGAGCACGCCATCATAGAACATCTTGACCGTGCCGGAGCTCAAGAAGTCCGAATTGTATTTTTCCGCCATCACCGATGCCTTTTCCAGCATCGACAGCGGCATGAAGTTCTTGAGATGGAAGGGAACGCGGACGCGGAGCGGCAGGAAGCCGTCGCGTTTCTCGATCTCGGCGAGTAGTTCGAGCTGGTAGAGATTGCCGTCCATGCATTGCAGCGAGGTGAAGCCGTGCCGGGCGCAGTAATCGAGACCGCGGCGCATGACGGCGATGTCTTTTTCGAATTCGGCGCCGGTCGGATAAGGGTCCGGCTCGCCGCCGGTGGCTAGGCCTAGGCGGTAGCGATCGAAGCCGGCCGCGAACTGGATCGGGCCGAATGCCTCCATTTCCCGTAGTTCGCCATTGGCAAGGCCATCGTCGCCTATCACCACTTCGTTGCCGGGGCCGAGCTCCTTGCCATACAGAAGGCCCGCCAGCTCCAATGCCTTGGTATTGGCCCAGGCGGTGTGATGGTCGTGCGCGAAGATCGCGAAGGGCCGGTCCGGAATGATGCGGTCGAGATGATGACGGGTGACGCGCTCGCCCTCGCCGAGGATTGTGTAATCCGCACCCTGGCCGAATAGCACGATCTCATCGGGCATGCGCGCGGCATAGGCTTGTGCGGCGTCCTTCAGTGCATCGAAGCCCTGGATGCCGGAGAGATGGAGATGATCGAGTTCGGCCGAACCGGAGAACAGGTGGAGATGGTTTTCCGAGAGACCGGGCAGCACCGTGTTGCCGCCGGCGTCGATGATCCGCGTGTCGGAGGTCTTCAGTGCTTCGACCTCCGCACGGCTGCCGATCGCGGCAATCCTGCCATCGTTGAGCAGCATCGCTTCGGCATATGGATTGGCCGCGTCCATCGTGAGGATGCGGGCGTTGGTGATCAGAATGGGGGAGATAGCGGGCATGGGTGCTCTCTGTGCAATCGGTTATTCAAACAGAAGGTCAATATCGGCATTGGTGAAGCCGAAGGTTTCCATCATCGCGCGGTGCCGTGGCGAGCCGATGAAGGCCAGGAGGATTTCGTCGGCGGCTTGGCATAGCGCCGTGTCGTGAAGCGCAAAGCCGAACGAACCCTTCGCGGGCGGCTTTTCCGATGGCGGGACGGTGACAACGTCGAGCTTGAGATGCGGGTTTTGGGCGAGGTAGCCCAGATGGGCGCGCGCGACGCTGACATAGGCATCCGCCACGCCTGCATTCACAGCCTGCGCCGCCTCCTGGTAGGTTTCGAAAATCAGGATACGATCCGGCGAAACGCCGAACTGCACCGCTGAACGGTGCTGAACCTGATCGCGGATGACCGCAACGCGGGCGCTGGTCGTGGCGAGCGAGGTATATCCGCTTATATCCAAGGGATTTCCGTTCGCCAGCAGAATGCCATCGGGAAGCGCCCAGATCGGCCGGCTGAAAAGGGCGAGCTTTTGCCGTTCCTCTGTCGCGAAGAGACCCGTCGTCATGCGCCAGCGATCGGTGGCAAGGCCCGGCAGCAGCTCGGCAAATTCCGCCTCGACTGGTTCGAATTCATGGCCGAGTTCACCCAATACATGCCGTGCAAGCTCCACATCCGAGCCCGTGACGGCGCTATCCGGGGCATGATAGTTGAATGGTGGTTCGATCAGATAAGCGAATTTCAAGACAGGCCTCAAATTCTCGGCAGATACGTCCGGTAGTCGAAATCCGACACCGTCCGCATGAAGGTGATTGCCTCCTTGCGCTTCGTGTCGGCAAAGAGCTTCTGATATTGCTTGCCCAAGATATCGCCGATGAATTCCGAGGCAGCGAATTCCTCGACGGCGGTGAGAAAGTCATGCGTCAGGCGTTCCGGTTTCTCCGGGCCGCCCGACGGGTTGGTGTCCGGCCCGGGATCGAGCGTTTTCTCCAGGCCGAGCAGCATGCCGCCGAGCATGGCGGCGAGCAGGAAATAGGGATTGGCATCGGCGCCCGCTACACGATGCTCGACGCGCGCGGCTGGGCCATCCTTGTCGGGGATGCGGATCGCGGTGCCGCGATTGCCGAAACCCCATGTCACATCGACCGGCGCAAACGAGCCCGGCTGGAAGCGGCGATAGGAATTGGCGAAGGGCGCGAAGATCAGTTGCGCCTCACGCATCGTCTTCAGCAGGCCCGCGGTGACCGACTTGAGCAGAATCGGATCACCGCCCTTGGCATCCAACACATTGATGCCTTGTCTGTCGATGAGGCTCGCATGGACATGCAGGCCAGAGCCCGCCTGGTCCGAATAGGGCTTGGCCATGCAGGTCGATTTCAGCCCGAACTTTCTCGCGGCCTGCTCGACCACGCGCTTGAGATAGATGCAGTCATCGGCGGCGGCGAGTGCATCCGGCCGGTGATTGAGGTTGATCTCGAACTGGCCGGCGCCGAATTCCGCCGTCGTTGCGTCGGCCGGCAGTCCCATGGCGTTGCAATAGCCGCGCACGGTCTGGAGATATTCGCTCATGTTATCGACGGCATCCATCTCGTAGAGCTGGAAGCCGTTCTTGTTGCCCATGCAGGTCAGCGAGGAAGGCGGCATGGGAATGCCGGTCTCGCGGCTCTTGCCGTCCATCACGTAGAATTCGAGTTCGGTCGCGACGACGGGCGTCAGGCCCCGTTCGGCGTAGCGCTCCAGGACGCGCGCGAGCATGCCGCGCGGATCGCAGAAGTGCCGCTCGCCTTCCAGCGTATGCATGGTCGCCAGAACCTGGCTGGACCCAGCCGGCGCCCAGGGCATGGCCACATGGCTGCGCTTGTCGGGAATGACTGCGCCATCCGGATCGCCCAGCGTCAGCGAAATTCCCGTCAGGTCGTCATTGTCGTCACCCCAGATATCGAGCGACTGGGTCGAGGCGGGGAGGCGTGTGGCGCCCGACCAGACTTTCTTTTCGGCATCGAGCGGCAGTTGTTTGCCGCGCAGCCGTCCGTTCATGTCGACCAGCAGGATTTCGATGCGCGGGGGCAGGGAGGCGTCTAGCGTTGTCTCGGCCTTCATATTGTCATTCATGATGTGAATGGCTCACTTTTTGAGATTTTCCGGCTCGGGAGGCATATTTTCGCCGGTCCCTTGCCAAAATGATCGGGCAAGGTCATTTTCGTAGCCGAATTCAAGCCGCCTTTCAATCAGGCAGAACGGACCGCCGATCGTGGTGGACCGGCAGCAGAATGCGGCGTGGGGAGAGCAAGAATGTCAGAAACGTCCGTCGCCCTGTCCAATCTCGGCGCCATCGACGCGGCCCATCATATCCATCCGTTCAGCAATATGTCGAAGCTGAACGCAGGCGGCAGCCGCATCATCGAGCGCGCCGAGGGCTCGACGATCTGGGATTCGAAGGGCAAGAAATATCTCGACGCCTTTGCCGGCCTCTGGTGCGTGAATATCGGCTATGGTCGCAAGGAAATCGCCGCAGCCGTTGCGGCGCAGATGAACGAACTGCCCTATTACAATCTGTTCTTCGGCACGACCACGCCGCCGGCTGCACTGCTGGCGCAGAAAATCACCTCGCATACCGACGGCAAGCTCAACAAGGTGTTCTTCACCGGCTCCGGTTCCGAGTCGACCGATACCTGGTTTCGCATGGCGCGGGTCTACTGGGCGGCAAAGGGCATGCCTTCCAAGAAACATGTCATCGCCCGCAAAAACGGTTATCACGGTTCCACTGTTGCCGGCGCGAGCCTCGGTGGCATGAAATACATGCATGAGCAGGGTGCGCTGCCGATCGAAGGCATTCACCACATCGGCCAGCCGCATTGGTATGCCGAGGGCGGTGACATGACGCCCGAGGAATTCGGGCTGAAGGTGGCGCGCGAACTCGAGGCCAAGATCGATGAACTGGGCGAGGAGAATGTCGCGGCCTTCGTCGCCGAGCCGATCCAGGGTGCGGGCGGCGTGATCGTGCCGCCGGACAGCTACTGGCCGGAGATTATTCGCATCTGCAAGGCGCGCAATATATTGCTGGTCGCAGATGAAGTGATCTGCGGTTTCGGCCGTACGGGACACTGGTTCGGCCACCAGCATTACGGCTTCGTGCCGGATATGGCGCCGGTTGCAAAGGGCCTGTCCTCCGGCTATCTGCCGATCGGCGGCGTGCTGGTCAGCGATCACGTGGCTGATGTCATCATGGCCGACGATTTCAATCACGGCTACACCTATTCCGGCCATCCGGTCTGCGCCGTGGCGGCACTTGAGAACATTCGCATCCTCGAAGAGGAAAAGCTCGTCGAGCGGGTGCGTGACGATATCGGGCCGTATCTCGCCAAGGGTCTGGCTGGTCTTATGGATCACGACATGGTCGGCGATGTGCAGTCCGCCGGCCTTATGGCGGCCGTTCAGATGGCCAAGAACAAGAAGACGCGGGAGCGGTTCGAGAAGCCTGACGATGTCGGTACGCTGGTGCGCAACAAATGCGTCGAGGCGGGGCTGATCTTGCGAGCAACGGGCGACAGGATGCTGGCCTCGCCGCCGCTGATCATCACGCATGAGGAAGTGGATTTCATGATCAGGACGCTGCGCACCGCTCTTGATGAGGCCTGGATGGAATTGAAGTAGGGTTGTCATAAACTTCGGTTAGAGACGCAAACAGGTTCAGATAGAGAATTGGAAATTGCATGAAATTCATCCACGTGACCGACCTGCACTTGGTTCCGGAAGGCGAAATGTTGTGGGGGCTCAAGCCCATAGAGGTGCTCGACGCCTGCCTGGCGGATATTGCGCGCCATCATGCGGATGCGTCCTTCGTGGCGATCACAGGGGACCTGACCGATCGAGGCGAGATCGAGGCATACCAGCTTTTGAAACGGCGCCTGGACAGTTTCCCACTGCCGGCGCCGCTCATGCTCGGCAATCATGACGACCGGGAGAATTTCAAGTCCGTCTTTGCCGATGCATCGCTCGATCACGGCGGCTTCGTGCAGCAAGTGCATGAAGAGCATGGTGGCGTGTTCCTGTTTCTCGATACGCTCAAGGGGCCGCCGTCCTCTGCCGGACTTTATACGGAGGAGCGTAAGCAGTGGCTGACGCAGCAACTCGACAAGGCAGGTGGCAAGCCGGTCTATCTGTTCATGCATCACCCGCCATTCTCGATCGCGCATGAACTGATGGACACGATCATGCTGGACGATCCGGAAGAGTTCGCGGCGCTTCTGCAGGGCCACGACGTCAAGCATATTTTCTTCGGCCATGGTCATCGTGCAGTCAGCGGCGTCTGGCGCGGCATCAGCTTTTCGGCTCTTCCCGCACTCAGTCACCAGCTTCCGCTGGTCAGCGGTTCGGTGAATACGGTCTATTCGCACGAACCCCCGGCCTATGCTGTCGTTTATGCAACGGGCGAGGGGATTATCGTGCACAATGATGCGTTCCTCGACCGCAAGCCTGCTGTCATGCCTGAAGATGCCGAGCGGGAGGAATGGTTTTGATCAAGCGCTTTACAGACCTGTGGTCTGGGCTCTAACGTCTCCTCCAATATTGAAGGAGGAAATTGATGGGGCTGAAAATTCTGCTCGCGGGTGAGTCCTGGACATCGCTCGGACTGCATCTCAAGGGATTCTCGATCTATACGACCGGCGGCTATGAAGAGGGTGGCAAGCCGCTGATCGAGGCGCTCGAGAAGGAAGGCCACGCGGTCACCTATATCCCCAATCATCTGGTGCCTTCCCAGTTTCCGAACACGATCGATGGATTGTCCGCCTATGACGTGATCGTGCTTTCCGACATCGGCGCGGATACGTTCCTGCTGCATCCCGATACGCTGAGCAAATCCCTCCGGCGGCCGAACACGCTCAAGGTGATGGCCGAATATGTCGCGAATGGCGGCGGCCTGCTGATGGTCGGCGGCTTCATGAGCTTCTCCGGCTTCGGCGGCAATGCCTGCTATCACAACACTATTTTCGCGGATGTGCTGCCGGTGAAGATGCTCGGCCATGACGACCGCGTCGAGTGCCCGGAAGGCATCAACCCGGCTGTTGCCAGCGATCACGCCATTCTCTCCGGCACGGGTTCGGCCTGGCCGCACTTCCTTGGCTACCAGCGACTGGTTGCCAAGAAAGGCACCGAAACCCTGCTCACGGCCGATGACGATCCGTTCCTCGTTGTCGGCTCCTACGGCGAGGGCAGGGTTGGCGCCTTCGCGTCGGATTGCTCGCCGCATTGGGGTTCGCCGGAATTCGTCGCCTGGGAGCACTATTCCCGCTTCTGGTCGCAATTGGCAGGATGGTTGGCAAACAAGCGCTAGAGCGTGTCGCAGCTATTGGGAGCCATTCTGTTGGCTCAAACGGAGTCGGATGGTCGACCGGCCGGCGCGCGTCGTAGCCACGATCTACGG
>Ga0307515_10010545_pt1 | contig 17695 bp, 1 predicted proteins | sample 17_EM_MG_FD_194513 | JGI IMG/M metagenome (GOLD analysis project Ga0307515, IMG submission 194513) | Populus trichocarpa ectomycorrhiza microbial communities from riparian zone in the Pacific Northwest, United States - 17_EM | ecosystem: Host-associated > Plants > Roots > Unclassified | place... | reverse complement strand
TATATAAGCCTAGATTATAGATATAAGCCTAGATTATATATATAAGCCTAGATTATATATATAAGCCTAGATTATATATATAAGCCTAGATTATATATATAAGCCTAGATTATATATAATAAATATATTACTCTTTAGTTTACATATATAAGACGTCTTTATAATTTTATAGCTTTTATACTATGATTTAGATATTAACCTACTATACTATAGTTTCTCCGCACTTAAAGGCTAAATTAATAAGAAAATAGAATTAATATATAAAGTAAAAATGCTAAAAAGAATACTTAATGGAATACTAGATAGAAATTAATAAATATAATTTAATAAAACAAAAGCTTATAGTTAGAGGTAGATCTAGTCTATAGAGTTTAGCATAAAATCCTTAATCTAATTTTATTTGTAATATACAGATATCCTAATATCTGCTTATTATATCCACCTAAATAAAAGAGATAAATATCTACCTATAATAGTATTTACTTATAAAAGATCTCCCTATTAACTTATTAAGTATTTTAAAGAACGCTGTTTAGTAACTAGGCGTATAAGTTAGTATTTATATAACAACTCCTAACGGCTAGAGGTATTACGCGCCTAGTAATAGCGGCAGCCCTATATATTCTGCGGCTAGGGTATAGTAATTAAAAACTATAGTATCCTCCCTATATAGCGGCGATCTAGCGTAGGATTAGGCTGCTCTAGTAGCTATTATCTACTATATAAGAAGATCTACGTTAGCCTTATAGGTTTATCCTTATATATAAAGAGAGAAATAAAAAATGGATTAAAATAAACCTAGATGTTTCTAAAGTATATATACGATCTACCTTAACGGCGGAAGTTTATCTACTGCTTAGTATTAATTCTCCTACCTATCTAGAGCTTATTACTCCTACCGCTACTACTACCTAATTTAAGGCTCTATAAAGCTAACTTTAAATATTACCTTCTTTATATTTCTACCCTTTATATTTAGTTGGTTCTAAAGCTTAAGTAGCTAAGAAGGAGGAGGAGGAGAAGGAGGAGGAGGAGAAAAAGGAGGCTTAATAGGTAATAGAGGTTTAAGGGGAGGCTTATTAGAGGGTTGCTTTTATAGCCTTTATAGCTAGGGCCTAGCCCTAATTATAAGCTAATAGAAGCTTATTATTAGTAAAGCAATCTAGGCTAAGAAGAGTTCTTACTAGTAGTTTTAGAGCTAATAAGGGAGTTTAGTAGCGCAGTTATTGGTATAATTTAGGTAATATTAGTATAATATAAGCAATTAAACTATAGAAGTATTCTACTATTAGAATATTTAGGCGGTTAGTAGGCGGTAAGACCAAACTTCCTAATTAGGAAGGTATAAGAACTTTTATTACATAAAGGGACGCTAGGCTAGGTAGGCTATATAAGATAGGCTATATAAGCTAAAGCGGGGGCCTTTATATATTTAGGGGTTAATATATTAGGCTAGGTATAATAAAAACTAACAGCAGTATACTAAGTAGGGCTGTATTATACCGCCAGTTAGGTATTATAATGTATAGTAAATAATAAAAGGCGAGTAGTATAGTATTTAAGAAGCCTACGGTAAACTAAGTCTGTTAGTAAACGTTAAGACGGTACTTACTATTTACGGGAGCTAGTAGAGAGGATAGCTAAGCCGCACTAACTAGACCCTTATTAAGGGTTTACTTCCTAGGGAACTATAGTTAGTATTATCTTAAGTATAGCGTTATAGCGGTAATGCACTACCTCCGCTGCTCGTTATTTGGCTTAGCGCGGTTGCTAAGTTAACTAAACTATACTAAAACCCCTAAACCCTAACCAGTCCTTAAGATAACTACTATTTAACTTTAGAATACAGCCCATCTTATACTATAATATACGGCTATGTTTACATCGCAGCCTCCTCTAAAAGAATCTTAGCATATTACACCGCCTTTAGGCTTCGTAGGTGCGCCTTTAACGCCTCTGCTAACTAATGAGAAAGCCTTTACACCTAAGCTCCCCAAGTTATCGCGCTTCTTAGAGATATAATAATTAAAATCCGTAGATATCCTTTTAGCTTACACGATAAGATAAAGCGTCGGCTTAGGCAAGATAAGTCGCTATTTAGGTTTGTTAAGGACAAGATATAGTATATAGCCTCTAGCAGGGAAGAGGCACTAGCTAATAATACCAGTTGGATAAATATAACTATTATAGTAGAAGGAATTGACTTGTTATTTATATACCTACTTAGCTATACTAAAGTAAAGCTCTTTTAAGCTTCTATATAAATAAAGGTATTATAGTAATAGGTAAAAGAGCTAGATAAAGGGCGGTATTTAAAGCGTATATATTCATTATCTCGCTACTAAATTGGCAGTTTATGCTATATAAGCTTGCTTAAAGGCATATTTTAGGCACAATCCTCTTAATAGAGGCATCTATAGCGAAAATATCCTCTTGAGATACCCCACTAAGCCTATAGTAGAATAGCCCCTACTTTATTTTATTTATAGGATACTATTACTTTTGCTACGTTTTAGATATTAACTTATAGGTAGCATTACTAGATGTTAATATTTAAGATATAAAAGGATTTATATTTACCGGTTAGTAACACCTATAAGGCTACTACTTAATATCTTAGAGCCTTATCGCAGGCACCTTAAAATAGAATAGTTTAAATATCTAAGTGCATTTTCTTACTGCATGCAGCTGTTTTTATGCATCTTTACTGCTAATACATCTATACTAATATACATAAATCCAGCCTTATTTAAGTAGAGTTAAGTATTAATAGTTTATATACCTACCAAAGTTCACTTTCCTTAGCTCTGTTCTATAGCTTTAAAAAATATTACTCTGTAAAAGGCTATAAAACTACAAATTCCTATAAAAGAAGATCTAGCATTCTGCCTTAAATTTATAAAATCGTTTCTTACTATCTATAGAAAGCAGCTAACTCGTCTCTAAAGGTATACTATATATATTTAGGAAACACTCTTATATAGTTATAGTCACTTTTACTCTAATAAGTGCACGCGTAAGTGTAATACGGCCAGATAAAATGGCATATAGTATGCGGAAAACAATCTAAATAATATCTGGAATATAAGGACATTATAGGGTATATATAGCTGTAATTTAGAGTGTAGGACGCCGGAATTAATAGAATAAGCCTTTTAAAGTTAGAAGTGCCTAATGTGACACTCTTTATTTATAGTTATAAATATAGCTAAGTTAAATAAAACCTTAGTCTCTTTCTAAATTCCTCTAGCCTTAGATAGAAAAACCTAAGAATATTATTTCTTAACTCCATCTCTTAAATTACTATATATTTACAATTAACGCTTTATTATATCATTCTAGCTAATATCTCCTGCCTCTAATAGATATTTCCCCTTCTTAGGCTTTAAACAGTTCTTCCTTAACTTAATATTATTAGCCAAATGTCCATTAAAGAAGCCTTTAATTAAGAGTACTTATAGCGGCTTTAAATTCTTACCAGATATCCCGGGAGGTACTAGTGTTTACTATTTATATATAAATAGGGTAATCTCTAGGTCTATATCTGCGCTAGTCTTTAACACATCTAAAAGGAATCTCTAGCTTTAGTTAGTATTTATAGATTACTTTTAGTTAGTCGTTAATACGCCCTAAGAGTTTCGTGTCTTTAAGAGTATGTGCTATAAGTATACCACCTCGGAGGCGCAATTATAGAAGTTAGAGATGTATATCCTCGCCGGGCTTAAAGCAATTAAGTAGTATTATAATATTTACAGGGCTATACGTTATAGCAAAATGGCGAGGCTTGTTCCCTTTCTTATTAAGTATAGCAGTTAGACTAGAAATAAGGCCGTTAAGCGCTATATTAAGATTAAGGCTAATATAAATAAGAGTAACTAGAGCAAGTATAAAGATAAGACAAGAATACCCATTAAGAAGACATTCTAGATTTATTTAGACTTAAGATACTATAAAAGCAATTAAGCAGAGCGGAGAGTTATTAGTAAAATTTCCTATCGCTTAAATAATTAGCATTGCTGCTTAACTTAGGGCCGAGCGCTAGAGAGGAGGTAATAATGTTAAGGAGGTTCGGGGGATCAAGTAGACCTTAAAAATTAAGTATTTAATTTTAGGCGTTAAATAAAGACCTTTTTTAGATCAGTTGGATGCTCCCTTAGTTATTGCTTATTATAAGGAGCGAGAGCATATTTTATCATCCCGGCCCTACATACGGCGTAGCGTAGTATAGGCACCTAGCTTAGCATTACCTTAGGCGTGCAAAGCCTTACACTTTGCCATATCTCTAATCTTTTATTCTTTTACTACCATTTACACTATTTATAGTTCCTCTATAGTGATTATACCAGAAAAATCACCGGTATTAGTGGCGTTAAAATCGCAGCAGAGTCCGGCTGGTGTAAGATCTAGCCGTTAGAGCCTCTAAAGATATCTTATAGCCTTCCTAACAGTATTAGAAAGCTTTTAGCGGGCCCCAACATAAAGAACGCATAAGCGCCACAAATATTAAGAAATTTAGAGAAAGACTATCTTAAGAAATATTAAGTATAGTATATATACGCGGATAATAAGATTAGGTCAAAAACAGAATAGTAGTTAACATAGTACTAAAATTTTTTAGTATTAATAGTGCTAGTATTCCACCCCAGGCAAACGGCCCCTATAGCTATATTAAGAAAATATATACTAGCAGCAGCCACTAATAGATAGCCCAGACTAGTTTAATAAATAACTATACGTCAACCTATAGTGTAATAGAAAAATTAATTTACTAAGTTACTATTTTATTTTGCCTAACTAATAAACCTTACCTTTTAGTTCTTTAAGGATAGCAGACTAAGTGTCTTTAATAAGCTCTTTATATTCCTTAAGACATTCTTTAGTAAACGTAATATTGCCTATAAACCTATATTAGTGTTAGCTCTAGTCTATATAAGTACGCCTTTAACATATAACGCAATATCTATTATCTTTATTACGATAGTAGATATATATATTTTCAAAGTATATATAAAGCCAAAGATATCCTAGCCTATATACTTAAATGTGGCCTAGTTATAAGCACCTAATTAAGCCGCCTAACTAATCTGTTTATTAAGCTCTTTATAACACTTACTATAACTTTATAAAGGGAGCTCTAGTGCTATAAATTCGGCATTTATTATAGTTAATATCTAGGCAAGCTTTTCCAATGCCGTATTAAGGGCTTTAAGCAGTTCTATAAGTTTAGGTATAGGGCTTTAGCTTAGAAGGCCTTTAGCTATAAAGTGCAGCGATTAACTTAACTAAAGAGTAGATATTACTAGGTCTGCTAAATTAGAAGTATTTTTTATTAAACCTATTATTTTATCGCTTGTCGTATATTAAGATAGGGTATAACTTGCTAGATTTACCACGTTAAGCTATATATATAAAGCACGCTCTTATCTTTAGTTATCGCATTATTTAGGCCAGACTGCTATAAGAATAAGTTATATTAGATATAGAGATAGCAAGTATAGGAGCCGCGAGAATAGCTAGCGGGGTTAAGTAGGGTTATAGTATAGATCCATGCCTATTAAGAGCGAATAGGAATATATATATATATAGTATAAACGACATTCTATAGGCTAGATAATTAAAAAGTAGAGCTACCCTAAGAATACTATTGCTGCAGTATAAATAAACCTTCTATATACTACTAAGTTGTGATAATAATTAAGCAGCTCTAGAAAGCGATGCTAAAATATAAAGTAGTAGAAGAGTTTATAAAGATATAGGTTATATAATTATGTTTTTTAGGTAAGCTATATATTACGGACGCTTTAAGTACAATGTTACGACTACTTAGAGAGGAGTTAGAAGAAGCTAGTTGGTTAATATAAGCACGGTCTAGGATAGAACCGATAAAACCATATAACGAGGAATGGTAGTATAAGTTACGTAAGGTGATCTGTGTAATCTATATAATCTATAGGATCTATAATAAAGTAGATAGAGTATACGTACATTACGTATAAGAAGGATTTTATAGGAGTATAGTTGTGTATTTAAGGACCCTTAGTCCCTACCTAGATAGTTCCTTCCTTATAGTAATTCTTAGAATATAATTAGAGTTAATCTATTAGGCAACTACTCCACCAATTATTATTACGTTATTAACTTACTTATAATACCTATATACCTAGCCTAATAATAAGCCCATCGTAGTTCTCGCTATAAGGTTCCGTTATATAATCACTACCTAGTTACGGTTTCAATAAGTTAAATAATATACCACTAAAAGCAGCCACTACAACGCCATTAACGGCGGTAACTACTTCAAGGTTAGGTGACACTAGTATAGCAGATACTAACTTATAACAACCTATAACGGTTAAATAACTATAAGAGATAGTTAATTAGTTAATAGAGAATAATGCAACACTTAAATAAAGGATTAATAGGATAAGGGCAGTAAAGATTAAGTTACCTTCAATTAAGAGATTCTTAGGAGAAAGGTTAAAACTTAAAGGATTCCTTACGTAAATGCACTTTAAGGTTATATAAGAAGGCGTAAAATTACTAATACCTATAGATCGAATAGCTTATACAGGACTATTCCTATTAAAAAGAGCACTTAAATAGTTTAAGCCTTACTTTATAGAAATATAGGCAAATGGAATAATAACCACTAATTAAGAGGTGCGGTTTATATTCTTAAGTTAGGAAGAATTTATAGAGCAACTTATATAAATATTTAGAGATCTAGAGGCAGTAACTATAGCGGAAAGAAAACTCTAAGATATTATATAACGAACTTTAGCAATTAAGTACATAATATAGTTCTAAACGTTAGCTATATAAGTTAAGTGGAATAATAAGGCGCTTATGGCACAGTATAAATAGGGACTTAAGGCTAAAGTCTAGGACGTAATTATTCTAATAGAAGATACGGACACTTTAAGGGATTTAATAGATTAAGCGATAAAGATTAATAATAGGATCTACTAAAGGGAATAGGCTAAGAGAGGTTAGGATAGAGTTTTATAGTTATATAAGGCGTAGAGTACGCAATAACTAAAGCTAAGTTAGAAACTATAGTATAGCATAGAGCTAATAGACCTAAGTAGTACTAAAAAAACCTATAAGAGATAGGGTAAAAAACTATAAAAACCTAAAGGTTAAGAATCTAGTAATTATAGGACTAAGGAGTATAGGCTAAACCAGGGATTTTATTAGCAGAAAACATTTAGGCGGACTCTATAGTAAAGTTAGTGGTTTAGAGATAGAGCTTATATAAATTACGGGAAATAAGGTTATTTTGCAAGGGATTATAAAGATAGTTAGAGTTACTATATAATAAAGGGAACCTAACTAGCAGAAAATACATATATATAGAGAGATAATAGTATACTATAAGGAACAAAAGAGTATTTAATTAAAAGTTTTGCATTTTGTTATAATAATATATACTAAATTTATAAAGACGCTAAGTATGGCGTAAGCTATTAGCTATAGGAGCTAAAATCTATAGAGTATAAAGGAACTAACAAACTATCGCGTAGGCCAGATATTGAAGACGATGAGTTTAACGTAGGCGAAATATTTATAAATAATAAGGAAATAAAGGTAGCTTACTAGGAGCGTGTAAACCTTAAAGAAGTTATAATAGAAGTAGAGACTAAGACCGCTATAGAGCAAGGTTTAGTAACGGGCATTATAATACTGTTAAATACGGTATCTATTGCTTTATAAGACGGAAGGAGCAATATCTAAAGAAGATTAAGTAAGTAGACAACTACTAGTGCTAGCTTACCACTTAATAAAGGCAAAAGGCCAAAGGCTTAAGATTCTTAAGATAAGATAAGAGAGATCTAAGATTCTAAAGACAGGATAAGGACAGCTTAAGGACCCATAATGGACGAAAACCGATAGAGTAGAGCAGTAGCTTAGTTTAAGATATATAAATAAGCTTAGGACAAGAGTTCCTAACAATATAAGATTCTTAAGACGAGATAAGTAAGATTTAAAACTCTTAAGACGAAATAAGAACACTATAGACGCTTAGTTAGACTAAGGCGGGAGCCAAGCTTAAGTTAAAAGCAAGCTTAGGATTAAAAAATCTAAGGGACTAAGAATTTGGAGTACGAATAAGGATACCTATAAGTAAAAGGCATAAGGCTTTGTTATAGATTAGAGAATCTATAATATAAATAGTAGTTAAATTAGAAGATAAGTATATAGACCTAGAAGACTTACTAGGGGAATATAGTATTTAGCCTAAAGATTAAAAAGTTAATATTAAGATTAAGAAGTAGGAAGACTTTAGAGATCTACTTATAAGACGCAAAAGAAAAGAAACTATGGCAGAATTTAGAGTAAGAATTACTATATGGCAAGAGTAGAAACTAGATAAGAGATCTAGTATACTAGGTTATATAAGGGATAGAGCACTAGTATAAAGAATTACTAATAGGCCTAGAATAGGTATACTAAGAGCCAAATAGCTTACTAAACTGGAAGAAGAGGAGAATCTAGGGATTTTAACTAAATTTAAAGAACGATATATAAAAGGATATTACAACGCAGTAATAAGAAGATATTTCCTTATGGACGAGCCGTATATACTCTAAAGGTTATACTAAAAGTAGTATAGATAACGACACAATAATAAATAGGAAGATTTCTATATATAGTTAGATGAAAAAGTTATTAAAGACTACCTAATTATAAAAAAGGCTATAACTTATATTAAAGGAGCCTTAATTATAATATTAAAGGATTTAAAGGAGTAATTAGAGGACTAGAGAAGCGAGAGGCAAATCTTAATACCTGCGAATAAAGTCGCAACGCTTAGATTAATATAAGAAAGGTTTAAACTTAAGGATAAAGACAAGCTAAGAGTTAACCTAAGATACTAAGTATATTATACACTATTATAGATAGCATATATAGATAATGCGTATAATATATATAGAGCACCTAAGGATAAAAACTAAATGTATTTAATAAGAATGTATTGGATAACGGATAAGGTAAAATATTAAAACGCTAAGTATATATATAGTTAGCACCTAGTAGAAGTTTAAGAATAAGGGAACTTAATACTTTAACTAGGAAGACTTCTTACGGAAGAATACCTAGATAGATAATAATGGTGGAAATATTTAGAGAATATATATCTATAGTATATTAAAGATAAAAAGCGAACTAAGTATTAGCCTAAGTTAGACTAAGTATAAATAAGATTAAGCAGCTAGTAGTTAGGAAAAGCGGAGGCCTATAAAACTAAAGGGAACTAGTAGTAGAGCCTTAGACCCTTAAAGAAATTTAAAGTTAATACCTAAATTTATAAGCTAAGTAGCAAGATTAGCAGTTTAAGGCATTAATAAATAGTGGAGTAATAAGGAACCATATCTTATTAGTAGCAGTTAAAAGAATAGGGTTACTATACAGGAAAAAGGAATATTCTTACCTATTAGTGATAATTTTAGGAGATCTAATAGCCTACGGAGGGGGTATTATTAATCTTAAAATAGGACCTATTTAGCTAACTATTAAAGGAAGATAAATTAAGATGTCTTTTAATATATTACCATTAAGGAATAATAAGGCAGTATTAGGAATACCTTAGTTATAGGAATACAATCTAAGGATCGATTAGATTATAGGTTAGGTTAATATTAAAGATACTTAATAACACAAGACGCGATAATAAGCTAAGTTAGTATAATACTAAGTTAGAGCAATATATAAGGAAACCGAGAAAGGGTTAAGCTACGTACTAAAGAGATACTATAAGTATGGTAAGAAACTATAGTCACTAGAAAGTAAAAGGCTATTAGAGTATATAGAATAGGATTATAAAATAGAATTAGAACCAGAAATAAGTTTAAAGTTCTTTCTAATCTATAAGCTTACTAAAGAGGAAGGTAGAGCACTAAAAGAGTTTATCTAAGAAAACTTATAAAAGGGATATATTAAACCATCGCAGTTATTAGCGGGTTATTTAGTACTATTTATACTAAAGAAGAATAGCAAACTAAGGCTATGTATTAACTATAGATAGTTAAATAGCATTACCAGAAAGGATAGGTATCCTTTACCCTTAATTAGCAAAATCTAAGATAAGATAGGTAACGCGTAAATCTTTATAAAGATAGATCTAAGATAGGCGTACTATTAGATTAGAATTAAGGAAGGCGATAAATAGAAAGCAGCCTTTAGGTTAAAGGAAGGACTATATAAACCATTAGTTATACAATTTAGGCTTATAAATGCACTAGTAACATTCTAAAAGCAAATTAATAATATATTAAAAGAATACTTAGATAAATTTATTATAGTATATCTTAACGATATTATTATCTACTTAATAACTAAGGAAGAATACGGAAAATATATTAAATAGGTCTTAAAGAGACTATAGGAAGAATAGATGCTAGTAGTAATTAAAAAATGTAAGTTCTTTACTAGGAAGACCGATTTTATAGGATTTATTATTAAACTAGGCTAACTTAGTATAAATCTAAAAAAGATTAAAGCTATAGTAAATTAATAAGAACTAGAGAACGTTATGTAATTAAGATTATTTTTAGGGTTTTATAATTACTATAGAAGGTTTATAGCGTAATAGTTAAAGGATATTAAGCTATTTACGCAATTAATAAAGAAAGAAGAACTATAGATATAGGGAAAAGAATAATAAGAACTATTTAAGGAAGTTAAGAGGTTATTTACCTAGGAGCTAGTTCTTAAAATCTATTAATTAGGGTTAGAAACGGTTATAAAAATAGATATATTAGACTTTATACTAAAAGTATATTTTATATAAAAGCATCTAAATGGATAGCATCTAGTAGCATATTATAGTTGGAAAATAACACTACTAAAACTAAACTATAACATCTATAATAAGGAGTTATTAGGTATAGTTACAGTATTAAAGAAATAGAGAGTATTCTTATAAGGTATAAAGAAACTATTTATAGTTAAGATGGATTATAAAAACCTAATAGAATTCCTAATAATAAAGGAACTTAATTAAAGATAGGTTAAATGGGTAGAGATACTTACGGAATACTATTTTAAGATTTAGTATACTAAGGGTACAGATAATACGCGAGCCGATGCGTTAAGTTAAAAGGCTAAACTATAAAATAATAAAAAGCCATTAGGGGCTTTATTGCGAAAAGATATAGATAAACTAATTAGGTATAATTATCTAAAGATTATAATAACTTAAGAAGACGAGTTAGAAAAAGTCTACAAAATACTAAAGAGCCTTTAGGTATAAAGAATTCTAAAAGTATAACTAGAAGATCTATAGGCGGATATATACGAAAACTAAGAAGTAAAGTATATCCTAAGAAGCATAGCAGAACACTTTATAGAAGATTTCTATAAGGGACTAACTTAAGGACATAATAGAGCTATGGGCTTAGTGTTAAGACTTTAAGAGGAGTATATTATTAACGGAATCTAGAGGATAGCTAGAAAGGTCACTAGGGAGTATTTAGATTGCTAAAGGAATAAACTAATAAGGCATAAGCTATATAGAGGGCTACAACCTATTAAGGTACTAAAGAGACTATAGGAGGTTATATTATAGGACTTTATTATTAAGTTACCAAAATTAAGAGACCCTATTACTAGATAAGATTATAATATAATCTTAGTAATAGTAGATAAGCTTATAAAGTAGGGATACTTTATAGCTTATACGGAAGAAATCTTAGCGGAAGATGTCGCTAGAATCTATATTAAGGAAGTATTTATAAGATATAGAGTACTAAGTAAGATTATATTAGATAGAGATCTAAGATTTATAATAGTATTTTAAAAGGTATTTTTAGCGGAATAAGGAGTTAGAGCAGCAACTTTTACTATATATTATCCGCAAACAGATAGTTAAACGGAAAGATTAAATTAGACACTAGAGCAGTATTTAAGGCACTATATTAATTACACATAGAATAATTGGGTATTATTATTACTAGTTATATAGTTTATATATAATATAACACTATAAGAAGGAATGGGTACTTTACCATTTAAGGCGAATTATAGATACGAGCTAAGAACATTATTATTACTATATTAAGTAAAAAAGATAAGTAGCATAGCTAAGTAGAGAATGGAGACTTTAATAAATCTTTATGCAAACCTTATAGAAACAGCTAAGGTAGTATAATAGAGAATAAAGAAATACTATAACGCTAAGAGATTTAAGGGACTAGATCTTAAGGAGGGAGATAAAGTATAGCTACTATATAAAAATTTTAAAAGTCGATAACTAAGTAAGAAGTTAGACTATGTCAGACTAAAACCTTTTAAAATCATTTAAAAGATTTTACTAGTTACGTTTAAGTTAAACTTACTAGCTAGAATAAAAATCTACCCAGTATAGTATATTATAATATTAGAGCCAGCACATAGGAATATTAAGCTACTAGTTTACAAAGTAGACATGTATAGAGGGCAAGAAAAAGACAAATAGTAAGTTTTAAAGATTATTAGTTATAAGGATATAGATAATGAAATATAGTATGAAGTAAAGTAGATAGGCTATAATGAGACTACCTGGGAGCTACTAGAGAATTTGAAAAACGCTATAAAAAAGGTATAGGAGTATTAGAAGAAAATAGGTTAGGTAATATTAATAAGAAAGGATTGCTAAAGAATAAGTTACCTAAGGGGGACCCAGGAAGAGCGACTGCTAAACTATTTAGAGTTGTTCCCTTTACCATAGAAAGAAAGTTAATTCTCTTATTACTAAGTTCCTGTAGACCTTATTTTATAAGTTTCTACTCCTTAGAATAAACCTTTTTACGCACTTTCTTAAGACGGATTAGCTAAGTGGATATAGCCAAATAAGAATTAAGGGCCCGTTGCTGAGTATTAGTAGCCTCCTTAGCGTTATAAGAATAACGAAGTTTTAATAACGCTACTAAGAGCTTATTATCGAGCTTTATAGCAGTAGATTAAACATAAGACCCTATAATAAATTACTTAGGGAACTTAACGACTATTAAAAGTAATAAGACGCGTATACTTAGTATTAGAGACTAAGCAAACGTCGTAGGGCAAATAAATATTCGCTTTAGTATACTCTAAACACAAAAAGGGTTACCGGAAGGAAGGACTCGCTAACGCAATATAAACTAACCCCTCTTTTATATAACAAGAATACGGAGACGGTATAATCTTATTAAGAGATAATATAATAGCAACGGTATGAGACTAATAGGCTATAGAAGAAAAAGAGGTTACTTTAGGTATAATAAGTAACAATATTAACCAAATTAATTAGATAGATATTATACCTTTAGTAAATAACCTAGAGATATTTAAAATCTTTAAGAACAAAAATAAAAAGGAGGGAGATAGTATTACGGACGCTTTAAGTATAATATTATAACTACTTAAAGAGGAGTTAGAAGAAGCTAGTTAGTTAATATAAGTATAGTCTAAGATAGAACCGATAGAACTATATAATAAGGAATAGTAATATAAGTTACGTAAGGTGATCTATATAATCTATATAATTTATAGGATCTATAATAGAGCAAATAGAGTATATATATATTACGTATAAGAAGGATTTTATAGGAGTACGGTTGTGTATTTAAGGACCCTTAGTCCCTACCTAGATAGTTCCTTCCTTATAGTAATTCTTAGAATATAATTAGAGTTAATCTATTAGGCAACCACTCTACCAGTTATTATTACGTTATTGACTTACTTACAATACCTACACACCTAGCCTAATAACAAGCCTATTGTAGTTCTCGCTACAAGGTTCCGTTACACTATAGCGAAAACTTATTTAGTAAATATAAAGTAAAAAATATATTATAACCACCTATATACTATATAAATAATTAAAAGCCCCTTTTATAACCTATTCTAAGTTAACCTAATTAGAAAGCCTACCGGGCGCTACTCTATTATAGCTTAAGGCCGGCATATACTAAGGGTCTTACTACTCTTTATTATAAAAGGTTTTAAAGGTTATAAATTATACTAACTTAAAACCTAAATTGGTACTCTTTACTAACGTAATACCTTAATAATAGTAAGGCGCAAGCCTAGGTATATAATTGCTATTACCTAAGTAATCTAGTTATCTATTCCCTTAATTTTAATTATAAAGTGCCTTTTATCATTCTTTAAAAAATTAGAGGACGTTAGTATTATAAGTAATACTATTCTTCTAACTTAAACGAATCGCTAAATAAACGAGCGTGGTTTAAATAGGCGTATTTAAATAGGAGGATCCTCGCGTGAAACTATTATATAGTAAAGCATTATATAACTAAGCACCTCTTATAGCTAGGCGTTTCCCTTTATTTGTTGCGGCTTAAATAAATGCCTTTAAACCGAAGCTTAAACGAATACTGTATTACGAAGATACTAAGCTAAAGAGAAGGAAAAGGGGTCGCTAGGACCGATGTAAATAAATATATAAGGTAAGCCGCCAAGGCGCTAGCTTTAGGCGGGCCAATTATAGGTTGGCAGAATATAGCAGAATTTAGCAGGTAACGTGCAATAGCGCCGTTATATCACCCCCCTCTTTAAAAGAAAGCCTGCCCTTAGGCTTAGTTAGAAATAAAGTAGCACTAGGCTTATAAACGTAGGATTATAAAATATAAAATAAGGAGATAAAAGGGGATATAAGTACGTCTAGACTAAGTATAAAGGGCAATTATAGGCTAAGTGGAAGCACTAGGCTAGAAAGAGTAGCCGCTAAAAGTCTTGGCATAGATCTAACTAATTAAACAACTTTAACCGGCGGTCGAAGTTCCTGGACATCTAAAAATTTACGGTATTAGCAGAAAACGGCAGAAAACGGCAGATAGCTATATTAGGGCTTTGGGGCGTTTTTGTTCCTATATTTTTTTAGTAACTTATTATCTTTATTATACTAGCATTCCATCTATTTATCTAGGTACTTTAGGGGTCTAGGCGCATTAGGGTATTAGTTATAGAATTCTTTAAGCTTCTAGGGGCAGCCTATAAAGTTCTATATAGGGTACTAGGTTAGGTTAAGATTGTAGCCCTTTTATTAGATATAGTATTTTAGCGTTCCCCGTACTATCTTATAGGCCAGTATTTTGTTAACCTCCTATTTATTATTACCGTTTACTTAAACTAGTAGGGGAGGCTCGTTCTTTTATTTAGGTAATAGGTTATTTATAGCTTTCCGTAACTTATCTAGTAAAAAGATAAAGTAAACCCTAATTAAATTTAGGAGCTTTATCTTGTACAAGTTACCTATCTTTTTAAAAACCTTATACAGTCCTGCTATTTAGTAGTCTAGCTTATAGCTAGGTCGTTTAGTCTTCTAATTTCTTATTATAACCTAGACTATATTACTAGGGGCAAAATTAGGCTCTTAACGGTGTTTGTTCGCCTACTATTCTATTAACCTCTAAGCTTTTTCTAGGTTCTTACGGGCTACTATCTAAGCCTCCTCTAATTATTTAGCGTACTGTTAGGCCTTAGTATAGGATAGCTTCTCTTATATAGTCTAGGGTTCTTCTAGCCTTTTTTAGTTAAAGCTTATGCGGGGTAAGTATTCCATTTCTAGCTAAATTAGGGCAAACTCTGTGGAGTTATAGGGTAGGGTTGCTTGCGCGTAGTCTATTAAGGGTAGTAGTTTAGACTAGTTATTCTAGAAATAGTTAATAAAGGGCCTAAGCCTCTAGTCTAGGTACTAATTTACGATCTTTATCTAACTGTCTGTCTAGGGGTAATAAGCTATAAAAAGCTTTAGCTTAATACCTAAGATTTAGGTAAACTTATTTTAGAAGGCCGATATAAACTATAGCCTATAATTAGATATAATAGTATTTAGTAGTCTATAGATTTGGTAGACGTAATAGACATATAGCTAGGCTACCTCTTTAGCATTAATATTCTTATAATAGGGAATTAAAAACGGGCGTTTACTAAAGTAGTTAACTATAACTATAACTATATTATATCCGTTACGGTCCCTAAGTAGTTTATAGAAGTCTATAGAGATATACTACTAAGGCCGCTCTAGTATTAGGAGTAGCTTAAGTAATCCTAGGGTCTTATCCCATAGGATTATAGCTCTCTAGTAGTCTTTGTAGTTCTATATATATTAATTAATATCTATAACTATTCTCGGCTAGTAGTAGCGGCAGTTAATAATTTTACGGGTCTTATTCTTGCTAGGGTATACCGTAGAGACTTAGTAATAAGCTTCGCGGATTAGTTCGGTCCGTAAATTATTAATATTAGGGACTATAAGCCGCTCCTAGTATAGGAGCAATCCTTCCTCTATCTTAAAATTAGGGTCTCCTTTTATAGCTTATTTACAGAGGGCCCTTAAGGCGTTAGCCGTGCGGTTTGCAGTTAGGAGGCGGTTAATTAGCCCTATTAGCTTATCTAAGGACTCCTCTATTAGTGCTAGCTTGTTTTACTAGGAGTTTAGCTCCTTAAGGATCTATAGGTTAAGCTATTCTAGATAAAAAAGGGCGCGCGTCTAATATTAGGTCTTTAGCTTATTCTAGGGTCCTATATCTTATTCTCTTTAGGTTAGGGTATTAGCCTTAGAGTTTTATTTGCTAGAATAATATATAATTATAAAGAAAAATTAGGAGAGTATTTTGGCCTATTAGGCCTATTATTTAGTAAGCTGCTTTATAGTTATAAAGTACTTTAGGGCTTTATAATCTGTATATATCTTAATCTAGGAGTTTATACCTTTAAGCTCTGCGCGCTATTAGGAGAGTAATTAAATAATAGCTAGTATTTCTTTATCGTGTACTTTATAGTTATACTTAGCCAGGTTTATTATCTTTAAGAAGAAAGCTATAGAGTACTATTCTCTATCTAAATATAACTGCAATAGGATTCCCGCTATAACCCTATTAGAGGCGTCTATTTCTAGCATTAATTTAAAGTCTAGGTTATAGTAATAAAGGACTAGAGAAGAGATAAGCCGATTCTTTATCTCTTTAAAGGCTTCTATATAGCTATTATTAAAGATAAAAGGCGTATCCTTCCTGGTTAGTTATATAAGAGGTTTTACTATAATTCTATAGTTATAGATAAACCGGTAGTAGAAGTTATAAAAACTAAGAAAGGATTGGATTCCTTTTACTATATAAGGGGGCTTCTAGTTACGGATTACCTTTACCTTTTTAAGGTTAACCTTAATTTCTTCCGTAGTTATAATAAAGCTAAGGTATTTTATATATTTTACCCTAAACTTATATTTCTTAATATTAACTTATAAGCCCGCGTTCCGTAGTCTCTTTAGGACCTTTTTAATATAAATTTAATACTTAAGTTTGTTGTCTAAGTATATAAGAATATTATCTAGGTATGCCGTATAGAATTTGTTAAGGTAATTAAAAAGAACGTTATTTATATACCTTTAGTACGTAGCCGGTCCGTTTATTAGTCTAAAAAGAAGAACTTTATATTTATAGGAACTATAACGGGTACAGAATATTATTAAATCTTTAGATATAGGGTTTATCCTAATTTGGTAGAAAGCTTAGCGGATATTAAGTTTAGTAAAGATCTTTACCTAGCTTAGACATATAAGGGTTTTGTTAATTAAAGGAATAGGATATTGGTCCTTTTAAGTAATAGTGTTTAGCTTTTAATAGTTAATATAAAAATAAAGGCCTCTATTAGGCTTTTTTATAAATAGGATAGGGGAAGTAAAAGGGGCTTAACTTAGCTTAATAAACCC
>Ga0307515_10010544_pt1:15000-17697 | contig 17697 bp, 17 predicted proteins | sample 17_EM_MG_FD_194513 | JGI IMG/M metagenome (GOLD analysis project Ga0307515, IMG submission 194513) | Populus trichocarpa ectomycorrhiza microbial communities from riparian zone in the Pacific Northwest, United States - 17_EM | ecosystem: Host-associated > Plants > Roots >... | reverse complement strand
TAGATGCATTCTAAATCACAATGTATTTTGTATGAATCAATGTACTGAATGTATAACTTTTATTAGATCCTTTTGTTTAAATTCGTAATGGCTATTAGTAGGATAGGAATGCAAACTCATGTCTATGTATGTATATTTTTAATATGAACTTCTAATCATGCAACCATAATATTATGTGTTTATGTAAGATTCACTTTTAAATGAAATGTTAATTGTATGGATTGTATTTTGATGATGTGAGGGATCAGGTTCGCTGATTACCGGCACCATGTGTGTCAGGTATAAAAAAAAATATTACTGTTGTTTTGGGCTTGAAAAGCCGGGTTGTTACAATTGTTGTGCTTACTCAGTGCTGCTCTGCTGAATATCTTCTGTGCAGCTCTGCTATTTGGCTTTGTGTTGTTTGCTGGTGTTTTGTCTGTCTCTGCATACAATGCAGGTCTTGTTCTCTCAAGGTTGCAGGCTCGTTCTGCTGCTGGTGATATCGGTTATTGGTTTTGTATTGGCTTTGTGGGAGTCTGTTCCTCTAGCATTTTTATTTTGGGAGGTTGTTCCCTTTCTTGGTTTTAGGCCGTGCTGGCTTTTTGGATTGTATTTCCCTATGCTTTGTTAGGTCCTAACTGTTGGCTGGTTTAGATTGCTTGATTCGGGGTCTATCCTCTGTTTCCAGGGAGTCTGTTCCCTATTATTGTATTTACTTGTACAGTTGACTTGCTGGTTTCTAGCGATGTTTTATTTTGATCTATTAATACACTTACATTTGATAAAAAAAAAAAAGAGCTCTCAGTGAGAGAAACTGCTTGTGTGCTCTGACCCGAGAGTCATTCTCATCTCATTGTGCAGCGTCTTCTTCTCTTGTTCTCAGCTCGCTACGAAGCTCTTCTTTTGTCAGTTATGACTAAATCAAAGACCAAAACTTCGTTCCTTAAAACTGTCCAAGGTGATTCCAGTCTCCAGGTTCCCCGTCATGGGTTTGCTTCAGGAGCAACTAGGGCCTGTCTCGTAGCCGCTCGCCGGTTCAACAGCACATCACTTCCGCCTCCCCTGTTTCTACACCCAAGAAAAAGGTGGTTTTGGCTGATTTTGTTAATCCCTTAAGTGGAGTTAGGGTTTCATCCAAGCGTAGGAACAAATCCATGCAGAGGAACAGTTCCTCACACTCTTCCACTGCTCCTAGTACCTGTAATAAGGGTTCTTCTGGAAACTTTCGATCTCACATCGCCCCGAGTGCGTGTTTGGCTGGGTCTCACCTGAGACGTTCCTACTCGGGCTCTGGTGACCCGACCCGAGGTAAAGAATGCTCTACTTCCCAGCCTCCTGGTGGTGCTCCTCCCCTTGATGATGCCTATACTTCGGCATCTAGGGCTCAAGGCACGCCTCTGTCGGGTGGCCATAAATGCTCTGCTTCCGAAATCCCGACAGGTATTTCAAACTCAACGCCTTCTCCCCTTGTCCATTTTCCTAATTACACATTCTCTAAATCCTGTCAACTTAAAGAGACAGACCTAGGAGAAGCTATTCCCATGTGGCATTTTTGTTTGATTGGATACGTAGCTGGGAAATTCCCTAGCTATGCGTCTCTGTTACATTTCATTGGAAAGCATTGGCAGCATAAAGCAAAATTCACTATGCATGATTCTGGTTGGTTAATATTTGCTTTTCATTCTGAACTGGAAATGCTAGAAACTCTGAGTAGTGGTCCATACTTTGTGTTTGGCCGGCCCTTTATCTTGAAAATTATGCCTGAGTTTTTTGATTTCCAAGCCTCTGATATGACTAAGCTGCCAACCTGGGTAAAACTCCCCAACCTGCCTTTGCGATGCTGGACTCCTTTATGCCTCTCAAAGCTTGCTAGTATGATAGAGAAACCCATACATTGTGATATTCCCACTACGAATATGACTAGGCTTTCTTATGCCAGGATACTAATTGAGGTTGATTTGTTACAAGAGTTACTAGATGATATCCAAGTTGTTTTGCCCAATGGCACGCCTTTCTCCCAGCAGGTTACTTATAAATCCCTCCCCAGGTTTTGTAAGAGGTGTCGGGTTATAGGTCATTCTGAAAATACATGCAACAGGGGGCCCAGTTCCACGCGGAAAAAACGACCTCATGCAGCTTCTACCAATTTCTATTACTGGAATTCCATCTGAGGATACTACTGTTGTTGAGAAGCAACAACCTTATTGTGCAGGCCCTCTTACTGATCCTCATGCTGATCCAATGTGCACAGAAGTTGGTACAGTTGATAACCTGAGGTCCCAATCCCCTGGACGCAAAAGATCCAAGATTGCTACCACTAACCTTACTGGTACCAAGCAATCTACTACTCTGAACTTTGTGCACATCTTTGAAGAAGTAGATACTCCTGCTGTGAAGGCTCCAAAGAGGCAGTACCTAACTAGAAGTAGGGCCGCTGCCACCTCTGGTGCGGTCCTTCAAGAGAAGCAAAAGCTCAAAGGCCCTGTTATAGCTTCCATGTCAATGAGCAATTCTGATGATACTGCTCCATCATCTACCTTTTAGCTGATTGTATTGTGGTTCTATAATTTGTATGGAGGTTTTCCCTTGCTAGTTGTATTGGTCTCTACTTGTTTTATTTTCTGTCTCTAGTCTTTTTTGGCTAGTTGGTTCTACTATTTTTTGCAGGATTTCTGCTAGTGGTTGCGGTCTTGCTGGTGGTTTTTGGTTGGGTGG
>Ga0307515_10010544_pt1:0-12500 | contig 17697 bp, 17 predicted proteins | sample 17_EM_MG_FD_194513 | JGI IMG/M metagenome (GOLD analysis project Ga0307515, IMG submission 194513) | Populus trichocarpa ectomycorrhiza microbial communities from riparian zone in the Pacific Northwest, United States - 17_EM | ecosystem: Host-associated > Plants > Roots > Unclassified... | reverse complement strand
TGTTTTTTCAGCTCTAGCAGGGGTAGACACTACTAGGTCCCAGCTGTCACCTCCCCTCTAAAAAATAATTTAAAAATTATTTTTCGTGCAACTTTCCACGTGTAGCCTTCATGCGGGTCGGTTGATTTTTGAAAACATCCCGGGAATTTTCCGGGTTGGGGAACTCCATTTCCTCCCAGCCTCGTAACCATGCGAGCGCAGCGCGCGGTGGGGACGCTGGCCTGCACTGTCGAGCCAGCGAGGGTTATCTCTACGGCAGGGCCCCCCTGCACGGGGCACGACTTCTCCTTCCTCTAAATGATAAGGTTTGGTGGACTTCTCGCGACGTCGCCGCGATCCAAACACTTGAAACAATCCCATGATTATATACAATTGGAATATCAGGGGACTCAATAATCCCCTGAAACAACATGAGGTTGTTAGCCTCATAAAGAAGCATAAGATGGATGTGCGTGGTTTACTTGAAACCAAATTGCCTTCCTCCAGAGTTGCATGTATGCATATATTTTATCTCAGGCACTGGCAGTACTTTACAAATGCGGATGCAGAAGTACTGCTAGAATTGTGGTCTTTTGGAATCCAGCTACAGTAAAAGTTAATCTGATTGCATCCTCTGCGCAAGCTCTTCATTTTTCTGTTAGCAGTTTGATCTCTCAGTCTAGCTTCATGATTACTTTTGTGTATGGTTTTAATACTATTTCTGCTCGACGATCTCTGTGGGGGGATTTAAGACGATGGAATTCTAGCTACCCCTGGATGGTTCTTGGTGACTTTAATTCTATTCTTTCCTCAGCAGATAAACATAATGGTGAAACCATTTCTTCCTATGAAATCTCTGACTTTCAAGACTGCTGCTTTGATCTTGGCCTCCATGATGTCAACTTTACTGGCTGCCATTTTAGTTGGACAAATGGTTCTGTTTGGAGCAAGCTTGATCGGGTATTGGTTAATCCTTCATGGTCTTCTTTGCAGTGTCTCACTCATGTTCATTTTGGCAATCCAGGTGCTTTTACAGACCATTCTCCTGCAGAAGTTTGTCTGGATCCATTTGTGCAGGGTAGATGAAATTTTAAATTCCTCAACATGTGGGCTTCATATGATCAGTTCTTAGAGGTGGTTTCTTCTCATTGGTTCTCTCCGGTTTATGGCATTAATATGTACACTTTCTGTCGCAGGCTTAAACTCCTAAAAAGGCATTTGAATGAGCTCAATCGTCTTCATTTTAGTCATATATCAGAATGAGTATTGAGGCTTGAATCTGAGCTGAAGCATCATCAATCTATATTACAGCAAGACAGAGACAATCAATTCTTATTAGCCCAAGATAGGCTTCTTCGTTCCAAATTATCTACTATGAAGTTTGCGGAGAAACAGGTTTCTAGTCAAAAAATCAAATGCAACTTTCTTAAGCATAGTGACAAAGGCTCAAAGTTCTTCCATGCTCTCCTGGCTCAAAATCATTGGAGGAACTTCATTCCAGCCATTATGTGCAGCCATGGTAGTCTTAGCACCTCCTTCAAGGAAGTGGGCAATGAATTTGTGGCTTACTACCAGCAGTTGTTTGGCTCATCAAAAACCATCATTCCCCTTGACAGTGCAATTATTCACTATGGTACATGTCTTCCATCTAGCTCCCATGACCTTCTCCTCTCTCTGGTTTCTCATGAGGATATACAAAAAGCTGTCTTCAGCATTGTAAATGACAAAGCCCTAGGTCCCGATGGCTACTCCTCCTTCTTCTACAAACAAGCCTGACATGTTATAGGAGGGGATTTATGTGCGGCGGTTCAAGATTTTTTCCACTCTGGCAAACTCCTCAAACAGGTTAACCATTCAATTATTGTTGTGGTTCCTAAATCAGCGAATGGTTCTTCTCCATCTGATTACAAGCCAATTTCATGTTGTAATGTTATCTACAAAGTGATTGCAAAGATTCTAGTAGGTCGTCTTGCTCACGCTTTAAAGGACATTGTCAGGCCTATGCAGAATGCATTTTTAGGTGGTAGGTTTATGAGCGACAACATCAATCTTGTTCAGGAGCTTCTTCGCCATTATGGCAGGAAACGTTCGTCACCACGTTGTTTGCTGAAAGTTGATTTTAAAAAGGCATTCGATTCTGTCCAGTGGGAATTCTTGGCAAATCTTCTTCGGCACCTTGGCTTTCCAGCTCACTTTGTTCTTCTTGTTATGGAATGTGTATCCACTGCATCCTTCTCTATTGCAGCTAATGGGGATATTCATGGGTTCTTCTTGAGGAAAAGTGGGGTCAGACAAGGAGACCCCCTGTCCCCGTACCTTTTTATCTGTTGTATGGAATATTTTTCCAGAATGCTCAAGCTTGCCTCCCAGCAGGAAGGTTTTCGCTTCTATCCTAGGTGTGCGGTGCAAGGCATCAGTCACCTTGTGTTTGCAGACGATGTTTTACTTCTCTCTCGTGGTGACTTCACCTCAGTTCATTGTCTACCTCAACAGCTCACTCTCTTTGGCCAGACTTTTGGTTTGGACATCAACCCGCAGAAATCATCCATTTTCTTCTTCGGAGTTGGCAATATTCCAAAGCAATCTATTCTCACTGCTTCTGGCTTCAGAGAAGGGTGTTTTCCTTTCACATATCTTGGGGTCCCTTAATCCCCCTAAGCTGCTAGCCAGCCAATTTTCATCGCTCTTGCACGACTTGAAATCTTCAGTCCAAGGATGGATTGGCAAGCACCTTACATATGTTGGACGTTTGGAACTCATTCGGTCTGTTCTCTTTGGGAAAGTCCAATTTTGGCTAAATATTCTCTCCATCCCTGACGTTGTGATGAGGAACATTATTAGCATCTGCAGAAATTTTCTCTGGACTTGTGACGTCCAAAGAAGTACCTCAGCTTTGGTTGCTTGGAAGAATATCTGTATGCCTAAAACAAAGGGTGGTCTTGGTTTATTTGATCTTCGAGCCCGTAACAGAAGTTTTCTTGGCAAGCAATTATGGAATGTTCATTTCAAAACGGATTCAGTCTGGATTCGTTGGATTCATCATTTTTACTTAAGTAGTGGCACCATTTGGACTGTTCAAGCACATCACTCTACTTCTCTGCTGTGGAAAGCTATCATTTCTGTTAGGGACCTCATCTTGCAGCATTGTGGGGACTCTGAGTCGAGTATTACTTTGATGAGTAGCTGGTCTACTGGTGCAGGATCTTTTATGTCCCATGCATATGATTTCTTCAGACCTGTTGGTTCAACAATCTCACGGGTCCGAGTGATTTGGAACCAATGGTCTCTATCTAAATACAGCTTCATTCTCTGGCTTGCAGTACTAGGAAAGCTTCGGACTCGTGATAGATTGAGTTTCGTCCCTATTGATCCAAACTGTGTGTTCTGTAGGCAAGCGTAGGAGTCACATAGACATCTGTTTTTTGCTTGTGAATGGATATGTTGTTTGTGGAAAAGGATAAAATCTTGGTTGCGTATTGGGAGGACCATACAGACTTTGAACAGTGCTATTCGTGGGCTACACTCCTAGAGGAATAACATGAAGGCTCTGATGAGAAGGGTTTCCCTAGGTATCACGGTGTATCTCATTTGGAAGGAAAGAAACAAGCAGGTTTTTTATGGGAAGATTAAGGAGATTGATATAGTGTTCAGGAGATTCCAAACCCTCTTCTACATTGTATTCCATTTCTATGAAAAGGATCATTTCCTTCTGCAGGTTGGCTGATGGTCTCAACATGGGTAGCCTGTGGTCTCTATCTGTGTTGCAGGCATCTTCCCCTGAGTTTCGTTTCTTCACAATTCTTGTGAATCGTCGCTATGTAAATGCATGGTCCATGCATATTGGTTTCTTATGATAACTTTTTGCTTCAGGGCCTACTTGTTTGTCTTCGAGTGGCTGTGGTCTCTTACCTTTCTATGTAAATGGTGATAGGTTTATTTGTGTAGGTGGTCTATAGATGGGTTTTGTTTTGCTGGTTATTCTAGGCACATGTCCTTGGGTTCCTAAAATAACTGCTGGTTTGTTTCTTTAGTGCTTGCTGGGAGCCTGTTCTCACTAGCTTTGTTTTGTACATGTGTAAACTTGGTTTACTGGCTTTCTAGTTAGTCTATTTTGATCTATAAAATTTCTAACATTTGATAAAAAAAAGAAGAAAGAGAGTCGTTAAGAGAGATCTAGAGAGAGAAATAAGAGAGAGATGCTCTCCTTCTGTATGAAGCTTTCCCCTCGTGTTTTTGATCTCCTGCCACTGTTTGCATTCTTTGTTTCTTTGATCTGTTGAATCTTGGCTCTTCCTTGTTATGGCTAACAAAAAGAAGAAGGCTGGGTCCCATAAATCTCAGCTGAAACAACAAAAGTTGCTGGCTGATTCTTAGCTTGTTAACGATTCCACTGTTCTAGCTTTAACGGCCCCGTCTCAGTCTCGTACTGTTCATGCTACAGTTCCCCCAAATTCAAATTCAAACCACAGCCCGCCTGTTGTCTTAGCCCCTGAAAGCCCTTGTCTTAATCATCAAGTCCACTCTTCCCCACATGGTTTTGTGCCTCAATATCATGCTGATCCATCCCCTAGTATCAACCATGTTTTTATGGAGGATTGTTCTAATGATGAAGATTTTGATGACGAGGAAGTGGATTTTGGCTCTTCTGAGGAGGATTATGCGGGGGGCTCTAAATTCTTCACCTCTCTAGTGTTTGCAACTCCACCCGTCCCTGTTGTTTCCCCTGCAGGTGCCCAGCCAGTCCCTATTACCTCCCCCATATATGTCGATTCAGCTCCGGTTTCTTCCCCAGCATGTGCCTCGTCAGCTCCTGTAGATCTCGTGGATGGCAATGTTCCTTTGGCTGCTATTGTAAGTGGAAATCCAAATCCTTCTGAGCCTTCTCCTAGCACTTGGCATAATCTTTTTGCGTCTAATCACAACACTACCAGGTGCCCTAAGCTCATTCATTACTCTGCTTTCACTGAAACTAGAGGCTGTAATTTGGTTGATGATTATTTAGACACTAAATGTGACTATTGGAAGAAGTGTCTTGTTGGCTATATTGCTAGTCGTTCTCTTGGTTTTAAAGCCTTGCAAAACTTTATTGTTAACACATGGCACTGTGAGGCATCCTTGACTATTCATGCCTCTGGTTGGTTGATTTTCAAATTTGCTAATGATGCAGCCAAATTGAATGCCTTATCTAGGGGTCCTTATCTAGCCTATGGCAGGCCTCTCATTCTTAGGGCAATGCCAGAATATTTTGATTTCTTTTCTTCTGATATGCACACTGATCCAGTATGGGTTAAATTTCCCAACCTCCCACTTAAGTGTTGATCTCTCAAATGTTTGTCTAAGATCACCAGTGTACTTGGTAAACCAGTTCAAAGTGACATGCTTACCTCTTCTATGTCAAGACTCTCCTATGCCAGGGTGTTGGTGGAAGTCAACTTGTTATCTGATTTGCCTTACTCCATTGAAGTTACTTTGCCAAATGACAGCTTACTTCATCAACAAGTTGTTTATGAAACTCTACCATGTTTTTTTGCAAGCACTACAGAACCCTTGGTCACATTACTTCAACTTGCACCAAATCCCCACCTTCTAATGTTCCAAGCAAACAGCAGGCTCACGACCCTACCCCTGTTCCCAAAGGTATGGATTTTGTTTTCAACCATTTGGGACCTCAAGAAGACACTCCTGTGGTTGAACACTCAGAGGTAACTCTGCCTGCTGATTGTGTTCCTAATCCAATGCAGGTTGAGGGTGAGCTTGTATCTAAGAATGGAGTTGTTGCTCCTAACATTGGTGGATGGGAAATTGTTCAGAGTAGAAATGTTAGGCGCAACCCTTCACCCCCAATACATTCTACTAGGTCCCATCATGTTGAGCCTTGCCCAGCTCAAGGGACTTCTCATATGTTTCACAGGGAGCGCTAGCTTTCACCTCCAATTTCTATTTCTCACACCACATCAACACCAGCTATTAATGATTTAGCTGGTTTTAGGACTGATAAGGGTAAATTTGTGGTTGTATCAGGTGCTTCAGGTCATTCCACATCTCGTTCAATTGGTATGCCCCCAAGGAGTAGGGCTCAGCAGCGCACTGGTGGTGTATCTGGTAAGGGCAAGGGGTTGCCTCCCACCCCCCTCATTCATGAAGATCTACTACTGAAATGTGAGAAGGCTCAACAGCCGTCTCAAACAACATGAGGTAGTAAGCCTCATGAAGAAGAATAAGTTAGATGTTTTTGGTTTTGTTGAAACAAAGCTAGCTTCTTCTGTAGTTTCTTTCATGCACAAACTCCGGTTAAGGAATTGGAGGTTTTTATCTAATGTTGCAGCAACTAACACTGCCCCCATTTTGGTTTTTTGGAACCCCTCTACTGTTAAGGTGGAGCTCATTGATCTTACTGCCCAGGGTCTTCATGTCACCATAAGTAGCTTAGTGAATCAATGTACTTTTATTGCAACTTTTGTTTATGGCTATAACACTGTTATTGCTCGCAGAGCTCTCTGGGAAGACTTGCAGAAATGGAGCTCAAATTCTCCCTAGATTATTCTGGGCGATTTTAACTCTCTTTTATCTCAAGAGGATAAATATAATGGAGAGCATGTATCCTCATATGAAGTTTCTAAGTTTAGAACTTGTTGCTCTGTGTTAGGTCTCTCTGATCTCAACTTCATAGAAAGCCATTTCACCTGGACAAATAGGAAGATATGGAGAAAAATTGACAGGGTTTTGGCGAATCCCCACTGGTCGAGTCTACAAAGATTAGTCCATGTGAACTTCAGGAATCCGGGTACCTTTTCTGATCATTCTCCCATATTAGTCTGCATTGGCCCTCAGTATCAAAGAAGACATGCTAGCTTCAAATTTTTCAACATGTGGGTTGAGCATCAAGATTATAAATCTCTCCTCTTGGAGCAATGGCATGTTGCGGTTTTTGGCTCTCCAATGTATGTATTATACAGGCGGCTTAAGCTTTTCAAGGGTCCCCTGAAGCAGCTCAACAAGCTTCACTTTAGTCACATTTCAGAGAGAGTCCGCAGGGTTGAAGCTGACCTGGAGCAGCACCAATCTTTGCTTCAAGACAACAAGGACAATACGCAATTGCTGGCTCAGGATAACAAGCTTCGTCTGGAGCTTGTCAATCTTAAATCATCGGAGAAAATGTTCTATAACTAGAAATTGAAATGTAACTTCTTCAAGGATAGTGATAGAGGGACTAGTTTTTTCCATGCCTTGATGAACCAGAAACACAAGAAGAACTTCATTTCTGCTATTCATCGTAATGATGGTTCCCTCATAACTTCAGTGAGTGAGGTAAGGGATGTCTTTGTCAGCTTCTTCAAGCAGCTCCTGGGTACTTCGCAAACCACATCCCCTTTGGATGAGTCTGTTGTTTGTTGTGGTGCTCGTCTTGATTCCACCTTGCATGCTTTTTTATTAGCTGATGTCTCAAATGATGATATAAAAAAGGCCCTCTTTAGTATTGGTGATGCAAAATCCCCGGGCCCTGATGGTTACTCCTCTCTATTCTTTAAGAGTTCTTGGGATGTGGTTGGTCAGGATCTTTGTGCTACGGTGCAAGACTTCTTCAAATCGAGCCAGCTTCTTAAGCAGATAAATCATTCTATCATAGCTTTGGTGTCGAAGTTTGCTCATGTTTCTAATGCCAGTGACTTCAGACCCATTTCTTGTTGCAACGTAGTGTACAAAATCATCTCAAAAATTCTAGCTGACAGAATGGGGCGTGTCCTTGATGGCATCATCAGCCCCATGCAAAATGCCTTCCTGGGTGGTCGTCGCATGGCTGACAATATTGATCTTTTACAGGAGCTGCTCAGGCAATATGAAAGGAAAAGAACCTCCCTTAGATGCCTTATTAAAATTGATTTTAGGGAAGCCTTTGACTCAGTCCAATGGATATTCTTACGGTATCTGCTTCTCCTTCTTGGCTTCCCTGATAGATTTGTTCACCTTGTTATGACTTGTGTTGAAACAGCTTCATACTCAGTTGCTATCAATGGAGAGCTCTTTGGTTTTTTACCAGGTAGATGCGGTGTGAGGCAAGAGGATCCGCTATCGCCATATCTATTCATCATTTGCATGGAATACCTCTCTAGGATGCTGAGCTTAGCATCTCAGAATCCTTCCTTTCGGTTTCATCTGAAATGCAAGCCACTTGGTCTCTCTCACCTTTCCTTTGCTGATGATATCATCCTGTTATGTTGAGGGGACAGGGGTTCAGTTCAGGTGCTATTCCAGCAATTGATGCTTTTTGGGCAAACATCTGGCCTGAATATTAATATCTCAAAATCATCAATATATTTTGGTGGAGTTGCTGATCGTTTAAAGTAAGCTATTTGGTAGACATCAGATTCTCTGAAGGTGCCTTCCCTTTCAGATATCTTGGAGTTCTCTAAGCCCCCACATGCTCCTTGCAAGCCAGTATTCCACCCTCCTACACAAATTAGAAGCAGTTATTCAAGGATGGATGGGTAAGCATCTTACCTATGCAGGAAGGCTAGAGCTTATTAAGTCAGTATTATATGGGATGGTGTAATTTTGGGTTAGTATTTTTCCTATGCCGTGTGCTTTTATCAGGAAAATCACCTGCCTCTGCCGAAACTTCCTATGGACAGGAGATACCCACAGAAATAAGTATGCTCTTGTGGCATGGAAAACTGTTTGTTTGCCAAAGCATGAAGGAGGTTTGGGCTTGCTTGATATCCAAGCGAGTAACAACTGTTTCATTGCCAAACACCTCTAGAACATTAATCTGAAGCAAGATTCCATTTGGATTAGATGGATCCATCACTTTTATTTAAACACTCACTCCATTTGGAATGCCCATGCTCAAAAGACCTCCTCGTCATTGTGGAAATCAATCATTCTTCTCAAAAACCAACTTGTCGAGATATACGAGGGGCATCAACAAGTTATTGATTTGATGGCAGATTGGGAACATAAAGGAGGTGGGTTCACTTCTAATGCTTATGCCTCTCTCAGACCTCACAGCTCAGCAGTCAACTGGGAGAAGATAGTTTGGGAGCAATGGGCCCTTCCCAGACATAATTTCACCCTATGGCTAGCCATGCTTGGGAAGCTTCATACTAAGGATCGGCTGAAGTTCATTCACACTGACACATTATGCATGTTTTGTAGGCAGGCAGAGGAAAGTCATGGACATTTATTCTTTGGCTGTAACTAGACATTTTCTATGTGGAGCAAAGTGAAATCCTGGTTGAAAATAAGCAGGCGTATGCCTACCCTCAAAAGAGCAGTGCGAGGTTTACCCTGTAAAAAGAAGAACTTGGAAGCTAGAATGCGAAGAGTTTCTCTTTGTGTATTAGTCTACCTGATTTGGGAGGAAAGAAATAAAAGAATATTTGATGATAAGAGTACTTCACCTGCCCTACTCTTTTGGAAGTTCCAAATCATCTTCTACATGAATGTTCATTTTCATGAGAAGGATCATTCCTTCATCAATGTTGATTGGTGATTTCTCCTGTGGATGAGTCCTTCAGCTATTGTGCTTTTTGCAGGTTGATTTGGGCTATTTTGTGGCTCCTTGTCGTTTGGGTGATTTGAAGGGTTGGGTTGTTCTGTGGCTGCTTGATGCTTAAGGGTTATGGGTATTCTGTGGTTCTTCCTTCTTGATGGGAGAACGGGGTTGGTTTTTCCAGCAGAGACCCTGGAGAGCTGAAGTTTAATTTTTGGGTTGGTTGTTGTTACTTCTACATGACGCATGCATGCATTTTACGTAGCAAGCATTAATGAATCTCTCATTTAGCTTGGATGGGTGGGAGTACTTCTGATTGGCTATGCTAAGTTTTTTGGACGTGATGATGAAAGGATTCTGCATGTGCTTTGATTGCTTGGTGATCCAGTTGCTGGCCGCTACTGTTGACATCGGTCTTTTGTTTTTTGGCTGTTCTTTGGACATCTGTCTCCTTTGATTGGCTCCCTTTGCATTTAATATGTACGAATGAGCTCTCCGTGTGCTGGCTTAAGATTTCTTTGTCTTTTCTTGGATGGCTGGTAGCTAGGTTGCTTCTGTCTCTGTATGGATGAGTTTACGTCTGCAATTTGGCTCAGCTTGGAATGTGCATCTCTGATTGTTGCTGTCGTAGCTAATTTCTTCTTCAGTGGCTTGCAGCCTGATTCCGTGATCAACGGCTTGTCTGTTCTTCAATTCAGCTTGTAGTGGTGCATGGCTAGCTTTTGGTGGAAGCATGTTCCCTGTTCTGTTATTTCTTGAAAGAGCTCTCAATGGTTCTCAGGATGTCCCTTTGTCCTGTTTTTTTGCTTTGTGTTAGGTTGGGAACTGTGTAATATTTGGTTCTTCTCATAACCATTGTCTATTTTTAAGCTGTTATTTAATTTCAGTGGTTTGCGGTAAAGGTCTCTAAGGGAGTTTGTTCCTTTTTTGTTCATTCTTGTATTTGAACTTGCTGGTTCACCAGCAATGTATATTTTTTGATCTATTTATACACTTACATTTTGATTAAAAAAAAAAAGAGCTCTCAGCGGATTCTTTCTTCTTCCTTGTTTATGTTCTTCTCCTCTTCTCCGTTTCCTTGTTTCCCCCTTCTTTTCTCTTTTCCCGCCCATTTCTCTTTTCAAATGGCTAAGAACAAAAGAAAGGCTACTTCCATAGTAGCTCGCAGACAAGACGCTTTTCATGCTCCTATTGCAGTCCCTAATGATCATGATCCCAATGGTGATGGTTTAGTGGTTCTAGCCCTCAAGGTTGATCCTAGTACCAAACATGTTACTGTTCCTTGTGAACCCTGCACAATCCTCTCCCCTATGTCTTCATCACTGCTAAGCGATATGTGTCCTAGTGATCCCCACCCTGCTTCTGTGATGGTGGTCGCTTCTGGCTCTAAGTCCTTGGATGAGGCCCAGGTAAAAGATTGCTCTGTTGATTTTGATGATGCGATCCTGGAAGAGGATCGATTGGATTTCAATTTTTCAAATGAAGAGTATGTTGATTCTCCTAAATCTCCTATCTTGCCCCCTGCTGAGAACGTGTCTTCCCCCCTCCCTCTAGAGGTCGAGTGCCTGACACTACCACTATAGCAGGTAACCCTATTTCCCCTTCTCCTGGTAGTAACAAATGGCGTGACCTTTTTGTTTCAAATCGATCCTCTGTCTCTTGTATCAAACTTCAAAATTTCTCTTAACCATCTCACTAAAACTTGTGCCATCTCCCCCGAGGACATCCAACCAAAGTTTGAAGTTTGGAATTTTTGTGTTGTGGGATATGTATCTAGCAAGAGTCCTGGTTATAGGGCTTTAAATAGTATCATCTCTAATGTCTAGAAAAATGTGAGGCCACCCTCACGATTCATGACTCTAGGTGGCTGGTATATAGATTCAAAACAGAGGAAGAAAAGCTCACAGTACTTCGTGGAGGACCTTATCTTGTGTATGGTCGACCCCTTATTTTGCGGCCTATGACAAAAAAATTTGACTTCTCAAGGGAGGAAATGTCTCGGGTCTTGGTTTGGGTAAAGTTCCCAAATCTTCCTCTATGCTGCTGGTCACCCGTTTGTCTATCTAAGATTGCCAGTGTTATTGGGAAGCCTATTCAGTGTGATCAGCTTACCTCAAATCTTTCTCGTATGTCCTATGCACGAGTGTTGGTTGAACTTCATCTCCTTGAGGAGCTTCAACACTCTGTTGAAGTGTCTCTGCCAGATGGAATTACTCTGCATCAAAAGGTTATTTATGAAACTCTGTCGAAGTATTGTAATTTCTGCCATGTCCTTGGACACTCACGTCTCCTTTGTCCCAAAGCTGCTGCCAATGCCAACACAGTTTCTAATAATCATCTACAGGCTCAGACGGTTTAAGCTGATAAAGGAAATGTCTTTAGTAGATTGGGACCCCAACTTCCACACCAGGAGCCTTCTCCACAGGTGCAAGGTCAGTCTTCTGATCATCCAGTGACTCCTGGGATGGATACCATGTCAGCAACCAATAATGTTGTTCCTGATGGTTGGGTTACTGTGGAGTCTAGATGTAAGGCTAGTAGGCAATCCTATCGCAATTCAAAAGGGAAAGAAGTGGTTGTAGCAGATCCCATGCTTGATGTCAACACTTGTGTATCTCGTTCTCCCCCAACATGTGTAAGAGATGTTTGGAGTGCCTCCCCTCCTAGGCCTGAAACATTGGTGGAACATAACTGTGTTGCAAACATTCGTAGTGCCTCGCCTCCTGAAATTAAGACATGAGGCTACAAGTTCTATGCTTTAAAGAGAACCCCGTTCTGCCTATAAGATAGTCAAAATTGCACATTAACAAACACTTTGATTGTTACTCTCCAACTGTTACTGTCTTGTTTTTGAATTGTTACTGTCTGACCTCTCCTTATATTTGTAACTATATCTGGAGTTATAGAACTCTGATTCAAGCGGGATTAATCACGCTGGAAAGCTAACACATGAGGCTACAAGTTTTATGATTTAAGAAGAATCCAGTTCTGCCTCTAAGATAGTTAAAATTGCTCATCAAGAAACACTTGG
>Ga0307515_10010543_pt1 | contig 17698 bp, 14 predicted proteins | sample 17_EM_MG_FD_194513 | JGI IMG/M metagenome (GOLD analysis project Ga0307515, IMG submission 194513) | Populus trichocarpa ectomycorrhiza microbial communities from riparian zone in the Pacific Northwest, United States - 17_EM | ecosystem: Host-associated > Plants > Roots > Unclassified | place... | reverse complement strand
ACCTGCACCTGCACCTGCACCTGCACCTGCACCTGCACCTGCACCTGCACCTGCACCTGCACCTGCACCTGCACCTGCACCTGCACCTGCACCTGCACCTGCACCTGCACCTGCACCTGCACCTGCGCCTGCGCCTGCGCCTGCGCCTGCGCCTGCGCCTGCCGCCGACGTGTTGCCGCAGGCCGGCAATCCGCTCTACCGCGAGCTGACCGGCTACACGAGCTGGTTGAGCGATGCCTCCGGCGATGCGGCGAAGCTCGCAGCCGACAAGGCGCGGGCCGACACGATGATCACTTGGCAGATGCCGCACGGCGGCTTCTACAAGAACGCCGTCAAGGTCTACGACACCGCCTGGGACGGCAAGGCCGAACGCTCCGGCTGGAACGGTGCGGGGGGTGTCGAACTCGGCACCATCGACAACGACGCGACCGTGACGGAGCTGCTGTTCCTGGCCGACGTGTACCGCCGCTCAGGCGGCACCACGTACCGCGACGCGGCGCGCAGGGCGCTCGATTTCCTGCTGACCATGCAGTACCCGTCAGGCGGCTGGCCGCAGGTCTACCCGGCCCGCACCGGCACGGTGTACTCGAACTACGTCACCTTCAACGATGACGCCATGGTCCGCGTGCTGGCGCTGCTCGACCATGCCGCGCAGCGCAAGGTCCCGCTGGACGGCGACGTTTTCACCACCACCCAGCGCGACAAGCTCGCCGCCGCCATCGACAAGGGCGTGGACTTCATCCTGAAGGCGCAGATCGTGCAAGCCGGCGTCAAGACCGTGTGGTGCGCCCAGCACGACCCGGTGACCTACGCCCCCTTGGGCGCGCGCGCCTTCGAGCTGGCCTCCAAGAGCGGCAAGGAGTCGGTGCTCGTCGTCGCCTTCCTGATGACGCGTGCGCAGACGCCGGCCATCAAGTCGGCCGTCAAGGCGGCCATCGCCTGGTACCGCAGCAGCGCGGTCAAGGTCGCGAACACGGCCTATGTGAACCGTTCTTCAAGCAGCAGCGACGACACGTACAACCCCATCGTCGCGAAGTCCGGCAGCACGATGTGGTACCGCTTCTACGATCTCGATGCCGACGTCGGCTTCTTCAGCGGCCGGCTGCCCACCGACAACCCTCCCGGCGCCGGAAAGCGGTACAACATCATGGACATCGAGCCCGAGCGGCGCTACGGCTACCAGTGGGGAGGCGCCTACGGCACCCAGCTGTTCACCTACACCGACAGCGTCGGATACTGACGCCCAGCGCGGCGCCGAGTGGTTGTCGCCACTGAATGGAGGGTCGCAGCGCATGCATGAACGCACATTCCCCGAATCTGCCGAGCCCGCAGAGCATGCCCGGCCGTTCGTACACGAGGACGAGAAGACCCGGTCGCTGCATTTCTCGCTCTGCGAACTGCAAAGCCGCATGCGCTTGCAGAACCCGGACGCGCTCGACGTCGAGTACACGCGGGCCATGATGGGTTTTTTGCTGTTCAACAGCCGGCCGCAGTCGATCGCGATGATCGGCCTGGGCGGCGGCTCCCTCGCCAAGTTCTGCTACCGCCACCTGCCAGACACGCGCATCACGGTGGTCGAGATCAACCCCCACGTGATCGCGCTGCGCGATGAGTTCAAGGTGCCGCCAGACGACAGGCGCTTTCGCGTGGTCGAGGCCGACGGCGTCCACTTCGCCGCGCGCACCGACGAGCGCTTCGACGTGCTGCTGGTCGACGGCTTCGACGACGCCGGCATGCCCGACGGCCTGGGCACGCAGGCCTTCTATGACGACTGTTTTCAGATGCTGTCGCCCCAGGGCCTCATGGCCGTGAACCTGCACACCGAGCACCCGGATTACCGGCTGTTCGTCGGCCGCATCGAGCGCAGCTTCAACTTCCATGTGCTGACGGTCAACGTCAAGCGCGAAGGCAATGCCATCGTCTTCGCGTCGCGCGGCTCGCTCGCCGAACAGCGGCGCCATGGCGTGATGCGCCACCCCGAACGGCTGGCGCCACAGGCCTGGACCGAACTCAGGCCCACCTTCGCGCAGATCGTGGCCTCGCTGGTGTGAACAGGCCGGGTCAGCGAAGGCGCCTCGCCGGTGTAGGACTTCTCCGCTTCTCTTGACAGGGGCCTGTTCGCCGGGCCCGCAGATTCGTACGCTTCAAGCATCGACTTGCAACACGCCACCTTGCAACCTGCCAGCACGCTGCGAAACGCCATGAGAACCGCACCTCACTTCGTTGTTGGCCTGACGGCCTTGGCCGCACTGAGTGCCGGTGTGGTGTTGGCGGTGGAAGACCGCGCGCTGTTCGAACCCAGGCAGGCGATGCTGCTGGTACTCATCGATGAAAGTCTGGGCGAGGCCCCTGGCAGCACGTTCCCCACGCTGAACGGTCGGGCGCGCGAAGGCTTCAAGGCCTCTGGACCGGCCTCACCGGTCATGCAGCCGTTTCGGCAGTGAAGCCTCGTCTCCCGGGTGGTGCTGCTGCGGTGGCAGGCGCAACAAGGCCATGAAAAGGACAGACGCCATCGACGACCAGCCGCTGGGCTCGATGCCCACGACGAGCAGCGCCTCGTATGCGACGCACTCGCCGCTGCTGACGGCGTTCGATCGATTCGCCTCCGGCGTGACCCGCTGGGCCGGGTCACCCGCAGCCTTCTGCGCGGCGCTGTTGACGGTGGTCGCCTGAGCCGCCGTCGGGCCGGTGTTTCACTTCTCGGAGAACTGGCAGCTGGTGATCAACACCGGCACCACCATCGTCAACTTCCTGATGGTCTTCCTGATCCAGCAAAGCCAGAACAAGGACAGCGTGGCCATCCACCTGAACCTCAACGAGCTGCTGGCGGCGAACCGCGAGGCCAGCAACCGAATGATCGGGATCGAAGACCTCGACGAGCAAGACTTGCACGACGTGGCCAGTTTCTACCTGAAGCTGGCCGAACGCGCGAAGACCGCCGGCCCGGTGAAAGAGCTGCACTCCATCGACGAAGAAGGTTTGCCGGTTGAGGCGGAGCCTCACGCCACGCACACCGCTAGCTGAGGCCTTCAGTTCACGGTGTCGCGGATCTTTCCGGTGATTTCGACGAGCAGGGCTTCCAGCTCCTCGGGCTCGAAGGGCTTGAGCAGCGAACGGACGTTGGGGCCGAACTGGCGCACCGCGTCGCCGAAGGGGTAGCCCGAGCACAGCACCACCCAGTGCTTGGGCTGGGTCGACAGCAGTTTGCGTGTCAGGTCGGTTCCTGACATGCCGGGCAGGCTCACGTCGGTGATCAGCACGTCGTACTCCCGTTCGGCAAGGGCGGCCAGTGCTTCTTCGGCCGTGGCGCAGGTGGTGATCTCCCGGTCGGGTGCCTCCATCAGCATGCCGATGGTCTCGCGCAGGTCCTCGCTGTCTTCGACATACAGAATGGTGACGGGTGCCAAAAAAAGGACCTCCAGCGGGGACAACAGCGAAAAGTCTACGCCGATACGGCACGGCACCGGCTAGGGTGCGGCCCGGGTTGGCATCACAGCGCAAAGCCCGCGCCGCAGGTGAAAGGCGTTCCGATGTAGGTGGTGTCCTACACCATCTGTCGGGGTCGTCCTTCAAGGCGGCAGGTCGGCCCGGACCTACGCTCTTGGAGCAGAAATTTCCGGGTGCAGGTATTGCCCTGTGTCCCTTGACGGCCAGCTCCGCACACCTTGCCTTTGCTGCAGTTACGAAGAAAGCCCGCCCATGAAAGTCATCGAAGACGCGGCCATTGCCGTACCCGAGCGCGAAATGGCCACCTTGCTGGCCGCGTTGACCCAGCTGCGCCGAGGGGACGCCAGCGTCCGGCTCCCGGTGCACTGGGAAGGTCTGCCGGGCAAGGTGGCCGATGTCTTCAACGACTTGGTCGAACAGAACGCTGCGATGGCCGACGAACTCGGCCGCTTGCGCCAGGTGGTCGGCAAGGAGGGCAAGCTCAAGCAGCGGGCCACGCTGAACGAGACGCGTGGTTTCTGGGGCGCGTCGATCAACTCCATCAATGCGCTGATCGACGACCTGGTGCACCCGACCAGCGAAGTGGCACGCGTGATCGGCGCGGTGGCCCAAGGCGACTTGAGCAAGAGCATGGCCCTGGAAGTCGAAGGCCGCGAACTCGAAGGCGAATTTCTGCGCACGGCCAAGACGATCAACAAGATGGTGGAGCAGCTGGGCAACTTCTCGGCCGAAGTGACGCGCGTGGCACGCGAAGTGGGTACCGAGGGCAAGCTGGGCGGCCAGGCCAAGGTGAAGGGCGTAGCCGGTACCTGGAAAGACCTCACCGACTCGGTGAACTCGATGGCCGGCAACCTGACCGACCAGGTGCGCAACATCGCCGACGTGACCACCGCGGTGGCCAAGGGCGACCTCTCCAAGAAGATCGACGTGGACGTGAAGGGCGAGTTCCTCACGCTTAAGAACACCATCAACACCATGGTGGACCAGCTGCGATCCTTCGCGTCCGAAGTGACACGGGTGGCGCGCGAAGTGGGCACCGAAGGGTCACTCGGCGGGCAGGCGAGGGTGGAAGGCGTGTCGGGCACCTGGAAGGATTTGACCGACTCGGTGAACTCGATGGCCGGCAACCTGACCAGCCAAGTGCGCAACATCGCCGACGTGACGAAGGCGGTGGCCGCAGGCGACCTCTCCAAGAAGATCACGGTGGACGTGAAGGGCGAAATTCTCGAACTGAAGAACACCGTCAACACGATGGTGGACCAATTGCGAAGCTTCGCGGCCGAAGTGACCCGCGTGGCGCGCGAGGTGGGCACCGAAGGCAAGCTGGGTGGCCAGGCTGACGTGCAGGGTGTGGCCGGCACCTGGAAGGACTTGACCGAGTCCGTGAACTTCATGGCCGGCAACCTGACCTCGCAGGTGCGCAACATCGCCGAGGTGACGACCGCCGTGGCGGCGGGTGACTTGTCCAAGAAGATCACGGTGGACGTGAAGGGTGAGATCTCGGAGCTGAAGAACACCATCAACACCATGGTGGACCAGCTGCGAAGCTTTGCCGCTGAAGTGACGCGCGTGGCCCGAGAGGTGGGCACCGAAGGCAAGCTCGGCGGCCAGGCCGAGGTGCAAGGCGTGGCCGGCACCTGGAAGGACCTGACCGATTCGGTGAACTCGATGGCATCGAACCTGACCTCTCAGGTGCGCAACATCGCCGACGTGACCAAAGCGGTGGCGGCAGGCAACCTGTCCGAGAAGATCACGGTGGACGTGAAGGGCGAGATCCTGGAACTCAAGGCCACCATCAATACGATGGTGGACCAGCTCTCGTCCTTCGCCGCCGAAGTGACGCGTGTGGCGCGCGAGGTGGGCACCGAAGGGCGCCTCGGCGGGCAGGCGGAAGTGAAGGGCGTATCGGGTACCTGGAAGGACCTGACCGACTCGGTGAATTCGATGGCCGGCAACCTGACTTCTCAGGTACGCAACATTGCCGACGTGACCAAGGCCGTGGCCGCAGGCGACCTGTCCAAGAAGATCACGGTGGACGTGAAGGGCGAAATCCTCGAACTCAAGGCCACCATCAACACCATGGTGGACCAGCTGCGCAGCTTTGCGGCCGAAGTGACCCGCGTGGCGCGCGAGGTGGGCACCGAAGGCAAGCTCGGCGGCCAGGCCGACGTGCAAGGCGTGGCCGGCACCTGGAAGGACCTGACCGAGTCGGTCAACTTCATGGCCGGCAACTTGACGAGCCAGGTGCGCAACATCGCCGAGGTGACGACCGCGGTGGCCGCAGGCGACCTGTCCAAGAAGATCACGGTGGACGTGAAGGGTGAGATCTCCGAACTCAAGAACACCATCAACACCATGGTGGACCAGCTCTCCTCGTTCGCCGCTGAAGTGACCCGCGTGGCGCGCGAGGTGGGCACCGAAGGCAAGCTGGGCGGCCAGGCCGACGTGCAAGGCGTGGCCGGCACCTGGAAAGACCTGACCGAGTCGGTGAACTCGATGGCCTCCAACCTCACGGGCCAGGTGCGCAACATTGCCGACGTGACGAAGGCCGTGGCGGCAGGCGACCTGTCGAAGAAGATCACGGTCGACGGCAAGGGCGAAATTCTGGAACTGAAGAGCACCGTCAACACGCTGGTGGATCAGCTGCGAAGCTTCGCAGCCGAAGTGACCCGCGTGGCCCGCGAAGTGGGCACCGAAGGCATCCTGGGCGGCCAGGCCGACGTGCAAGGCGTGGCCGGCACCTGGAAGGACCTGACCGAGTCGGTGAACTTCATGGCCGGCAACCTGACCAGCCAGGTGCGCAACATCGCCGACGTGACCAAGGCGGTGGCGGCGGGTGATCTGTCCAAGAAGATCACGGTGGACGGCAAAGGTGAAATTCTCGAACTGAAGAGCACTGTCAACACGCTGGTGGACCAGCTGCGAAGCTTCGCCGCCGAAGTGACTCGCGTGGCCCGCGAAGTGGGCACCGAAGGCAAGCTCGGTGGCCAGGCCGAGGTGAAAGGCGTGGCCGGCACCTGGAAGGACCTGACCGATTCGGTGAACCTGATGGCGTCGAACCTTACGAGCCAAGTGCGCAACATCGCCGACGTGACGAAGGCCGTGGCGGCAGGTGACCTGTCCAAGAAGATCACGGTGGACGTGAAGGGCGAAATCCTTGAACTCAAGGCCACCATCAACACCATGGTGGACCAGCTCTCGTCCTTCGCCGCTGAAGTGACCCGCGTGGCGCGCGAGGTGGGCACCGAAGGGCGCCTCGGCGGCCAGGCCCAGGTGCGCGATGTGTCCGGCACCTGGAAGGACCTGACCGACAACGTGAACTTCATGGCCGGCAACCTGACCGGCCAGGTACGCGGCATCGCCAAGGTGGTGACGGCCGTGGCCAACGGCGACCTGCAGCAGAAGCTCACGGTGGAGGCCAAGGGCGAGATCGCGGCACTCGCCGAGACCATCAACAGCATGACCGACACGCTGGCCACCTTTGCCGACCAGGTGACCACCGTGGCGCGCGAGGTGGGTGTGGAAGGCAAGCTCGGCGGCCAGGCCAAGGTGCCCGGCGCGGCCGGCACCTGGAAGGGCCTCACCGAGAACGTGAACCAGCTGGCGGCCAACCTCACGACCCAGGTGCGTGCGATTGCCGAGGTGGCCACCGCCGTGACCCAGGGCGACTTGACGCGCTCCATCACCGTGAAGGCGCAAGGCGAGGTGGCTGCGCTGAAGGACACCATCAACGAGATGATCCGCAACCTGAAGGACACCACGCAGAAGAACACCGAGCAGGACTGGCTGAAGACCAACCTCGCCAAGTTCAGCCGCATGCTGCAAGGCCAGAAGGACTTGCTGACCGTGGGCCAGCTGATCCTCTCCGAGCTGGCGCCGGTGGTGGGTGCGCAGCAGGCCGAGTTCTACGTGCTGAGCAGCGCTGCCGGCGTGCCCAAGCTCAGGCTCTTCGGCAGCTATGCATCCGGCGGCCAGGCCTCGCACGGCAAGGAAGTCGAGTTGGGCCAGGGCCTGGTGGGTCAATGCGCGATCGAGAAGCAGAAGATCCTGCTGACCAACGTGCCGACCAGTGCCTTCCGCGTGGCGACCGGCTTGAGCGAAGGTGCGGCGCTCGACATCCTGGTGCTGCCCATCGTGTTCGAAGGCGAGGTGCGCGGGGTGCTGGAACTCGCGTCGCTCGAGCGCTTCAACCCGGCGCACCAGGCCTTCCTCGATCAGCTGACCGAATCGATCGGCATCGTGATCAACACCATCAGCGCCAACATGCGCACCGAAGACCTGTTGACGCAGTCGCAGTCTCTGGCCGAAGAGCTGCAGAGCCGCCAGCAAGAACTGCAGCAGACCAACGAAGAGCTGCAAGAGAAGGCCCGCCTGCTCGTCCACCAAAACCAGGAGGTCGAGCGCAAGAACCAGGAAGTGGAGCAGGCCCGCCAGGCGCTGGAAGAAAAGGCCGAGCAACTGGCACTCACGTCGAAGTACAAGTCGGAATTCCTGGCCAACATGTCGCACGAGCTGCGCACGCCACTCAACAGCTTGTTGATCCTGTCCGACCAGCTCAGCAAGAACGGTGACGGCAACCTGAGCCCCAAGCAGGTGGAGTTCGCCAAGACCATCCACCTGTCGGGCAACGACCTGCTGATGCTGATCAACGACATCCTCGACCTGTCGAAGATCGAGTCGGGCACGGTGGCGGTCGACGTCAGCGAGCTGCGGCTCGAAGACCTGCAGCGCTCGGTGGACCGCAGCTTCCGCCACGTGGCCGAATCCAAGCACGTGGACTTCGAGATCACCGCGAAGAGCTCGCGCGCCGCACCGCTGCCCAAGACCATCGTCACCGACGTCAAGCGCCTGCAGCAGATCATCAAGAACCTGTTGTCCAACGCCTTCAAGTTCACGCACCAGGGCTCGGTGTGCCTGTCGGTCGAGACGGTCGACGCAGGCTGGTCGCGCGACAACGAAGACCTCAACCGCGCGCCGCAGGTGGTTGCTTTCTCGGTGTCCGACACCGGCATCGGCATCTCGCCCGACAAGCAGCAGATCATCTTCGAAGCCTTCCAGCAAGCTGATGGCTCCACCTCGCGCAAGTACGGTGGCACGGGGCTCGGCCTCGCGATCAGTCGCGAACTGGCTCGCCTGCTGGGCGGCGAGATCAAGCTGGTGAGCGCACCGGCGCGGGGGAGCACCTTCACGCTCTACCTGCCGCAAAGCTACAGCCCGATCCGCAGCGGCCGCCATGGCCGCAGCGGGGCCGCCGCCACCGTGGACCTGGCGCCGCTGGCCGAGCGCCTGCGCATAACGCCGCCCGAGCACATGGAGCGCGTGCCCGTCGGCCCACAGGAGATCGCCTCCGACCTGCAAGAGATGGAAGGCCTGCTCGCCGCCAACGTGGCCGACGACGACCGGGCCGACATCATGCTCGGCGACAAGGTGCTGCTGATCGTCGAGAACGACCTGGCCTTTGCCGGCGTGCTGCTGCAGGCGGCTCGCCGCGTTGGCTTCAAGGGGCTGGTCAGCACGAGTGGCGCCGGCGCGCTGGCGATGACGCGCGACTTCCAGCCCGCGGTGATCACGCTCGACATCTTTCTGCCCGACATGGAAGGCTGGCGCATCCTCGAGCGTCTGAAGTCTGACCTGGCAACGCGGCACATCCCGATCTGTGTGGTCTCGACCGACGACTCGCGCGAACGCGCCTTGCAATCGGGCGCGGTGGGCTTCCTCACCAAGCCTTTGCAATCGGCCGATGTGGTCGAAGAAGCGCTCGGTCACCTCTACGAGTTCGCCGACCGGAACAAGAAGCGGCTGCTGGTGATGATGTTGCCCACGCCGCTGCGCGACCGCCTGGTGGCCGCACTCGACGCCGGCACCGAGATCGTGCTGGCCGACTCGGCACCGGCCGCACGCGCGCAACTCGGTGGCGGTGGCGTCGACTGCCTGGTCACCGACGGCAGCGTGCCCGACTTCGGCCCCGAAGACGTGATCGAGGCGCTGGAGTCGCGCCCGCTTGCGCGGCAGATGCCCATCGTGCTGGCGGGCGCAACAGCTCAAGCGGCCACAGCCTGGGAGCGCGGCCACAGCGCGTTTGCACTGCGCCGCGCAGACACGCTGGAGCGCATGCTCGACGCCACGGCTTTCTTCCTGCACCGCGACGAAGCCACGATGTCGGAGCAGGAGCGGCGCTCGGCCATCGCGCTCTATGAGACCGACCGCTCGCTCGAAGGCCGGAAGGTGCTGATCGTCGACGACGACATGCGCAACATCTTCGCGCTGGCCACCGTGCTCGACGGCCACGGCATGGTGATCGTCTCGGCAGAGAACGGCCGCGATGCGATCCGCTTCGTCGAGACCGACCCCACCATCGACATCGTGCTGATGGACATCATGATGCCGGAGATGGACGGCATGGAGACCATGCGGCAGATGCGCAGGCTGCCCCGCGGCAAAGACCTGCCGCTGATCGCCGTGACGGCCAAGGCCATGAAGGGTGACCGCGAGAAGTGCATCGATGCCGGGGCCTGGGACTATCTCTCCAAGCCCGTCGACACGGCGTACCTGCTGGTGGTGATGCGCGGATGGTTGTCCAAATGACCAAACTCTCGGGCCCGGACGCGGGGGGGAATGCTCCGGCCCGGCGCCTGGGCGACGTCACCGTCGGCCGGGATGGCGAAGACCGCGTCAGCATCCTCATCGTCGACGACCTGCCGGAGAAGCTGCTTGTCTTCGGCACCGTGCTCGAAGAGCTGAACCAGGATCTGGTGTTCGTGCGCTCGGGCCGCGAAGCGCTGCGAGAGGTGCTGCACCGCGAGTTCGCGGTGATCCTGCTCGACGTCAATATGCCCGACATCGACGGTTTCGAGACTGCGGCGCTGATCCGGCAGTACAAGCGGGCGGTCGACACGCCGATCATCTTCATCACCTCGTACGCCGACGAGATGCAGACCGAGCGCGGTTATGCGCTGGGCGCCGTCGACTACATCCAGTCGCCGGTGGTGCCCCACATCCTGCGCAGCAAGGTGCGGGTGTTCGTGCGGCTCTTCGCACTGCAGCGCCAGATCAGGCGTCAGGCCGATGCCCGCGCCGCGATCGTCGCCGCCGAGGCGGCCCGCCGTGCGGCCGAAGACAGCGACCGCCGCTCGGCCTTTCTGGCCGGTGCGAGCCATGTGCTCAACGGTTCGTTGCAGGCCGGTGTCGGCGTGCAGGAGCTTGCCAAACTGCTGGTGCCGCAACTCGCTTCGGTGGCGGTGGTGATGACAACCGACGAGGGCGACGCGCGCGGCGACGTGCTGGTCGCCAGCCCCGCCGGCATGACGGGGATGATGCTCGACCGGCTCGGCGAGGTGGTGCACAAGGCGCTGGTCGACGCGTCGAAGAAGAGGGTGCGCATCGATCTCGATGCCGCCACGCTGCCGGCGCTGGACGCCGCGGCTTTCGGCCTGGCGCCCGAGCACTGGCCGAACCCGATGCGTGCCGCGTCGGCTCTGCCGCTGCTCAATGGCGACCGCCTGCTTGGTGCGCTGTTCGTCGCCACCGACACGCTGAACCACCCGGTCGACTGGCGCGTGCTCGACGACCTGGCTGCGCGCGCAGCGGCGGCGCTCGAGAACGCCACGCTCTACGGCAGCTTGCAAGGCGAGATCGTCGAACGCCGTGCGGCCGAGATGGAGCTGCAGGAGGCCGGCCGCCGCAAGGACGAGTTCCTCGCCATGCTGTCGCACGAGCTACGCAACCCGCTCGCACCGATTCGCACCGCGCTCGAAGTGATCCGCCGCATTGCACCGCCCGACCCCAAGCTCGACCGCGCGTCGGACATCATGGTGCGGCAGGTGCGGCAGATGACGCGGCTGATCGACGAGCTGCTCGACGTGGCACGCATCAGCCAGGGCAAGATCGTGCTGTCCCGCGAGAAGGTCGACCTCAACGCCGTGATCAGCCAGAGCGTGGAGACCGCACAGCCCTTGATCGACGCGCGCAACCAGAGCCTGCGCGTAGTGCCGCTGCCCGAGCCGATGTACCTGCAAGGCGACTTCGCACGGCTGGCGCAGATCGTTTCGAACTTGCTCAACAACGCATCGAAATACAGCGAGCGCGGCACCTCGATCGAGCTGCATGCGAGCTTCGACGGGCAGGGCGCGGTGATCCGCTTGCGAGACCACGGCATGGGCATCGACGCCCAGCTGTTGCCGCGCATCTTCGACCTCTTCACCCAGGGCACGCGTGGGCTCGACCGTGCACAAGGCGGCCTCGGCGTGGGCCTGACGCTCGCGCGGCGCCTGGCCGAGATGCACGGTGGCCGGCTCGATGCCGCCAGCGAGGGTGCCGGGCACGGCTCCGAGTTCACGCTGCGCTTGCCGTGTGTCGGCCTGGTGTCGAGCGGCGACTCGGTGCCGGCCGCGCTGGATTCACCGAAGCCGCCGGCGTGCCGCGTGCTGGTCGTCGACGACAACCGCGACGCGGCGCAGAGCGTCGCGAGCTTTCTCGAACTGGGCGGGCACGAGGTGCGCACTGCTGCCGATGGCGCCGAAGCCTTGGTCGCCTCGGAGTTGTTCGCACCCCAGGTGGTGGTGCTCGACATCGGCCTGCCGATACTGGATGGCTACGAGGTCGCGCAGCGCCTTCGCCAGTCACCGTTCGGCCGCGATGCCTTGCTGGTCGCGTTGACCGGCTACGGCCAGCGCGAAGATCGGCTCAACGCTGAAGCCGCGGGCTTCGACCATCATTTCGTGAAGCCGGCCGACCCGATGGCCTTGCTGTCGTGCATCGAGAAGTGGCTGCGTGAGCGCCCTGTCGCCGCCCAGGCGAGAACCAGCGCCTGAGCGGCGCTGGGCTTTAAATCAGGCTTGAAGCGCGGTTGCGCTGCGACCAGCGAGGTTCAGCGAGCGAGACAGCAGAGACGGCTGCGTATTGCGCGGCGCCACATCGCTGATGAGGCCCTGCGCCACGTAGGCGTTGTAGTCGCGGATCGGCAGCCCGGCGGATTGCCGGCCATCGTCACCATTCCAGAACACCGTCACCCATGACATGCCTTCGAGGACCCAGCAGGGGCCGGCAGGAATCGTGGACTGCACACCCTCGTCGGAGTGAGCGGCAAGGGATTGGGCAAGGGCTGCGCGTTTGAGCATCGGAGATCCTTTGCGATCGACAACCGATCACCATGGGATGTCAAGTTTCTGTGCCACAGCATCGCTGGTCGAGGGGTCATCAGCGACCCCCGATGTAGGCGGAATTTGCGCTTGCGTGTAGGAGGGCGCCGACAGTCCACAGGCAACGCAGGTCTCTGATCCGTTACGTCTGAGCCTGAATGATTCAAGCGCAGGGGCTCGGCGTGGTGGAACAGGTGACGGGTTCGAAATGAGCGGTGAGATCCTTATGATTTTTCTCGTCTTTCGAGCAGGCGGCGAGAAAACACAGGATCAAGGTGGCAATGAGGACGGTACCGGCCAGAGTTGCGTTGCGAGCCGAGCGTGAAAGCATGGAAACCTCCGCAGTGAAGGGCCAGCGGTGGCACCGCTTCGTTTCCCTTCACTTCACTGGACGTGTTTTTGATGCAAAACCGGACACCGGCTGTATTTCATCCGCAGGTGGCTACGGCTTCGGTGCAAATGACGACCCGTACCAGTTGTGGCAGGTTGTCTGTTTGTCGACATACACGATCTTCAGCTCGCGATTCAATGCCACGGCAAGGTTCAGCAGGCTGATCGCGCGCTCCGCATTCACCAGGTACTCCGGCGGGGTGGCCTGTGCTGGAGTCATTCATCCCGCAGGGGCATCTCGTACCAGATGCAAGCAAACGCGCGTCCCATGGCTTGGCTTTGCCTCAATGCTGAGAAGTCCCCCGATCTGGGTTGCTCGATGCCGCATGTGTCTTAGCCCTCGTCCGCTCGCCGCTACGGCGGAGTCGAAGCCGATCCCGTCATCTTCAATGCGCAACACCAAGCTGGCGTCACGTTCGGGCATTTCCTCATGGGCCAGGCTGACGCGAACCCGGGTTGCCCGGGAGTGCTTGAGAACATTGGCAAGCGCTTCCTGCACGATGCGCAACACCTCCAGGGCCTGGGGTGCGTTCAACCACGGCAGAGGGGGTATGTCTGCCATGGCCCAATCGATCACAATTCCGGCGCGTTCGAGCCGGTCGCCAAGGCGATAGCGCAAGGTGGCCAGCAAGGTCACCAAGTCGTGGTCGATGGGTTCCAACGAATCGATCACCAGCCGCAGATCATCGAGGCACTCACGCAACACCTGCGCCGCCTCGTCAAGGCTCATCTGCCCCAACTCGATCATCTTCAGCGCCGAGATCAGCGAGGCGCCGACACCGTCGTGCATGTCGCGCAAGAGCCGCTGGCGCTCGCCCAACACGCCACGCTCGTGTTCAGCCTCCTGCAGTTGCGCTTGTTTCAGGCTGAGTTGTTGCGACAGCAATTCAACCTCGCGCCTCTGATGGATTCGGGTCAGCATGTTGGCGTGAAGCGTGAGCCCATGTCGCCAGATGAGAAGTTCCAGACCGAAGGCGACGGCGGCTGCCAATGGAAGGTCGGCATGCCACAGCAGCGCCGCTGGGACGATGAACAGCGCGGGCAGACAGACGGCGAGCAAGGTACCGACAGAGACACTCGCACTGGCCGAACCCATCGTGATCATTGCGGACGCGAGCGCTGCCAGCAGCTGGATCGCTGGCGTGGCAGGAAGCCACCAAGCGAGAGAGGCCCACAGGAGGCCCACCACCAAGGAGCTGCCCAGTGTCCCGATCAGCCAGGCCATGTAGATGGGCCTGCTTGTCGCTCTCGTCTCGTACAGGTAGAACAGCGCGGCGGTTGCCGCATAGATCACCCATCCCATGCTGGCCCAAAGCCACAGTGAACTGGCTGGCGAGAACAGGTTGAACACCCAGGCAATCATCAGGTTCGCCAGCGCTGCGCCCGCCAGGGAGCTGCGCCAGGAGCGAAAGTTCACATGAAGCAATTCGATTTGCGCGTCGTCGCCGATACCGAGAATCGACTTGAGCCTGCTCCGGGCGTCGTGAAGGGATGCAGCCGGGTTCATCGCGCAATCAAGCCGGCTCGTTGAGCTTTGGCGATCGCCTCGACCTTGCTGTGCACCTGAAGCTTTCGGTAGGTCCGCTTCACGTAGGTCAACACCGTCTGGCGTGACACGCCCATCACCTGAGCGATCTCTTCATGGGTGTTGCCCTTCGAGATCATCAGCAGCACCTTGTGCTCCTGCGGCGAAAGTGCCTGTGAAACATCGGTTTCGATTTCATCCTTGGCTGGCACGGCCGGGGCTGGGGCGGCAAACCGAGTCAGGAGCTGCCTCGCGATCACCGGACTGATGGGGCTCCCGCCGGCGCGCAATGCGCGGATGTGATCGGCCAGTTCGCCGTTGCTTGCATCCTTGAGCAGGTACCCGGTCGCGCCGGCCTCGATGGAGGCGATGACGTGTTGCTCGTCACCGAACACGGTGATCACCATCACGTCGCATGCTGGCAGCTTCGCTGCCGCGTGCCGGATCAGCTCCATCCCGCTGCCGCTGGGGAGCCCCAAGTCGACGAGGAGGATCTCTGGTTGCATCGAATCGAGCAAGGCCCGCCCCGATTCGAGGTCGTCCGCCACACCCACCAATGTCATACCAGGCGCGGACATCACGGCATGCGCCAGTGAACTGCGATACCTCGGGTCGTCGTCGACGATGGCCACGGTGAATTTCATGGTTCGCAGTGTAGGTAGTCGGGGCCGGCTACCTCCTTCAAATTGGGGAGGTGAGAGCTTCGATGTCCCCTGTTGTAGGGACGTGGCGGCAGCAGATCCGATTTCTCACCGCGGAACGCAGTTAGCTTGCGACCACAGATCCCTACCAACCAGACATCCAGGAGCACCCCATGACCCGACTGCGCACGAAGGCCTCTTCGTCGTCTTCTTTTTCACGCCAGCGGCTGCTGCTGTTGGCCTGCAGCTTCAGCCTCGTGCTGGCGGCCTGCGGAGGCGGAGGCGGTAGCAGCCCGCCCGCACCGGTTGTGCCGGTGCCGCCGCCCGCATCGGGGCCCTCGGCCGGCACCCACACGCTGGGCGTGACGATCACCGGGCTGACCCAGGACGACCTCATCCTCGCCAATGGCGACGACGTGATTCTGGTTCAGGCGGGCACGCTCGAGCGCAGCTTCAACGTCAAACTCGCCTCGGGCACGGCCTACGCCCTCAGCGTGACACGGCAACCCTTTGGCTTCAACCAGGCCTGTGAGCTCGGCGCCAACGCCAAAGGCACCATGGCGACAGCCGACATCAGCGTGCCAGTCACTTGCGGGCCCGCCACGGCCGACGTGCACACCCTGGTCGGAGACCTCGACCCCGGCAACGCAGACGGCCCGCTCAACAAGGCAGGCCTGTCGACGCCGCGCGGCCTGGTCGCCGATGCGAGCGGGCTCGCGGTCTACGTGGCCGACACGAGCAACAACCAGATCCGCAAGATCACGGCCAGCGGTGTGACCACGCTGGCCGGCAGCAACAACCACGCCGGCTATGCCGATGGCACTGGCGTCAATGCCCTCTTCTACTGGCCGCAAGGCGTGGCGGTGGACGCCAGCGGCAACGTCTATGTGGCCGACACCCACAACAACATGATCCGCAAGGTCACGCCCGCCGGGGTCGTGACCACCGTCGCCGGCAGCACCACGCCGGGCCACAGCGATGGCACGGGTGCGCAGGCGAGCTTTTTCGCGCCGTGGAACCTCGCCCTCGACGCGGACGGTAACCTCATCGTGGCCGACACCGGCAACAGCATGATCCGCAAGGTGACACCGGCCGGGGTGGTGACCACGGTGGCCGGCGTGGCGGGCGTCTATTCGTACTTCGACGGCTCAGCAGCGACGGCTACCTTCAACACGCCCGCGGCCGTCGCGACCGACAACGCCGGCAACATCTATGTGATCGATGCCCGCAACCACGCGGTGCGCAAGATCACGCCGAGCGGCATGGTCAGCACACTGGCGGGCGGCCACGAGGGCACCGCTGATGGCACCGGCACCCAGGCCAGCTTCAACGCGCCGGACGGCATCTCGATCGACGCGGTCGGCAACCTCTACGTGGTCGACACCGGCAACAACCTGATCCGCCGCGTTCGCGTGACACAGGCGGGCGGCGTGGTCACCACGATCGCAGGCAACCTGCTGCGCAGCTCGCACACCGATGGCCGGGGCAGCGATGCCGGGTTCAGCAACCCGTACTGCGCAGCGGTCAACGCCTTCAGCGAGATCTTCGTCTGCGACGGCAACATGGTTCGCATCATCGAGCCTGTACTGGCGCGCTGAACGCATACGCATACGCACACGCACACGCACACGCACGGAGCACGATCATGAAATCAATTCACCTGCACGGCTGGCTGGCGGCGGTCGCGGTCACGGCACTGCTGACCGCCGCTTGCGGCGGTGGCGGTGGCGACACGGGGCCAGACCCCATGAAGCCGCCGCCGGCCGGCTCGGCCACCTACACGCTCACCGTCGACCCCAACCCCTTGACCGCCACGACGGCGACCGACGACAGCCGCCAGGCCGCCCAGGACTTCACAACAGACGGCGGCACGCTCAGCACCACCGCGGCCGACGGCACGGTCTACACACTCACCGTGCCCGGCGACGCGCTGCCTGGGCCGGTGCGCATCACCATGACGCCGCTGACCCAACTGCAGGGCACGCCCTTCGGCGACCAGGTGCGCGGCGTGCAGTTCGGCCCCGACGGCCTGCAGTTCTACAGCCCCGTGAGCCTGCGCATCACAGCGCCTGCCGGCCAGGCCTGGCCGCTGGCGCAGCAGGTGCCGGTGGGCGTTCGCGGCAGCGGCGGCGTGGTCTCGCTCGCTGCGCTCGACCCGACCGACCGCGACGACGCGGTGTTCGAGCTGATGCACTTCAGCAGCTACGCGCTGCTGCTCGCCACCAAGGGCATGGACGCGTCGCTCGAAGCCGTGCGCCACCGGCTCGGCGGCGATGCCGACGAGCGCCTGCAAAGCGCCACCGCGGAGACGCTGGCTCGCCTGCGCAACGCGCAGCTCGCCACGCCGCCAACCGGCGACCTCGGCACCGCGATGACCACCTTGTTCAGCGCCTACGAAAGCCAGGTGGTGCAACCGCGCATCGCAGCGGCTGGCAGCAGCTGCGCGGCGGGCCGGCTGGCCTTGCAGAGCTCGCTCGGGCTGGAGCGGCAGCGCGAACTGATGGGCATGGGCAAGTACTCGATGGCCGAGCTGTTCGCCATCCTCGACACCGTGTCCA
>Ga0307515_10010542_pt1 | contig 17699 bp, 13 predicted proteins | sample 17_EM_MG_FD_194513 | JGI IMG/M metagenome (GOLD analysis project Ga0307515, IMG submission 194513) | Populus trichocarpa ectomycorrhiza microbial communities from riparian zone in the Pacific Northwest, United States - 17_EM | ecosystem: Host-associated > Plants > Roots > Unclassified | place... | reverse complement strand
TCCACGATTCTACCCATTGACAGGTCTGATGGAGTGGTCGGCATTCAGGCGATGACCACCCTTACTATACATCCTTCAACAACGGAATGGAATATCCGCGAATTCAAAAAATATGGAACTGAAGGCGGAGAAGGAAGTGGACGGGGATGAGGACGAGGAGAGAAGAGAGATGGTTTGGCAGTTTCTGTCACCATTCGCCCAGCCTGCAGGCTTCCTTTGTTTCCTTTTCCGGGCTTCTCCTCGACCACCTAGGGCACAAACATACTTGAAACTCCCTCACATGTTGCACAAACCCGATAATACGGTAATAGATATATTATTCATCATTATTCTACTTTCCCACAAGCTACTAGCCCCACACTGAGCCCCTGCAGTTCCTGCATACGGCGCCTGCAGGCCCCCTCTTACAACCCGCGAGCCCTGCTCCTCAGCCTGCGAGAGGCCTTGAGGGCTTGTTTTTGAGGGCCTAACACGCCGTCAACTCAGGGGGGATAGATGTGGAATAAAAGTGGAGAAGGGAAACTCCGTAATGACCAACCAGCTAGCACAACTACGTGGATGTTGGGAGACAACCAGGATGAGTCTTCTATACAAAAAGAACGACAAGCGTGACATACGAAATTATAGACCAATAACTCTACTGAACACCGACTACAACATTTACACAAAAATATTAGCAAACAGACTAAGAGACGTAGCCCCAGATCTAATACACAAAGACCAAGCGGGATTCATGCCCAGAAGAAGCATATTCGATCAAACAAAAATAGCAGAACTAGCGATAAGGTGGTGCAAAGTAACTGAAACCAAAGGGATGATAATGTGCTTAGACCAGGAAAAAGCATATGACAGGATAGATCTAAACTATTTGTGGAAAACCCTCGAAACCTTCGGCTTCCCAGCACAGCTAATAACCAGAATAAAAAACCTCTACAAATACGCATCAACGGCAATACGCATCAATGGATTCGTAAGCGAACTCTTTGACGTCAGGAGAGGAGTACGACAAGGGGACCCCATGTCATGCCTGCTATACAACCTAGCAATCGAACCCCTAATCGAAAAAATCCGTAAATCCCCACTAAAAGGACTACGCATAAATGAAGACCTAAAAAGAGTGTTAGTGAAAGTATATGCGGACGACACAACAATATTCCTAGGCCCAGATGACAACCCTGAAGAACTACAAAGATGCCTCGATACGTTCTGCCTTGCATCCACGGCCCGATTCAATGCCTCGAAAACAGAAATCATCCCTATGGGATCTATAAACACAAGAGCTGAACTCACTAGATCACGAGAGTTCAATGGCTGGAAATTTGAGGACGGAATCCACATCGCACAAGAAGGAGAGGCAGTACGCATTCTAGGTTCCTGGCAAGGCAACGGTGTCAACATACAACCCAAATGGAATGAAATGATAGAAAAGCAACTAAAAACGATGAAGAGATGGAACATTTTTTACCCATCGGCGACAGGCCGCGTGATGATAGCGAAATCCTTGGTAGTCTCCCTAGCTTACTACTTGATGACGGTTAATGGCATCGATCGCGGGACACTAGAAATAATGGAGCGAAACATCAGACATTTCATTTGGAATGGCAAAAGAGGCCAAATAGCATGGGAAAGAGCAATCCTCCCCATAAAGGAGGGCGGTATAGGCGCCCCAAGCATCAAAATATTGTACAAAGCAATAAAAGTAGGATGGCTCAAAAGATGGTGGCGCCCGGGGCCTGACAGACCGGACTGGGTGCGATGGAATCAGTAATTCCTCTCCGACAGAGATTAATGCGACGGAAGCCGAGAGAGTGGAAAGGGAAGAGGTCTTGAGGCTTATCCGTTCGCCGACGGAATTCGGTTCTCCTCTCGTCCGCGCGCGCCGGCAGGAATACGATCTCCGAAAGGGAAGGGGAAGTGGGGACGACGACTTAGGGGCTTGTCGGACCTAATTCCCAAGCAACTGCCCAAAAGCACGACGGGCGCCCAATCTGTCTCGGCGTAAACGCTCTGACTAGGTACGACTCCAAAGGGGCTGACTGAAGCGGGGTTTCGGTCTGGCTGGCTAGCCCGGCGGTGCTGAGGGTGGGAGTTAGCACGCGAGGGCGGGGAAATGAACCACCGGTCTTGAGGTCCGAAGTCCGACGGGGCGAGCGAGCAGGGCGGGATTAACAGCGAGCGAGGCGGGGCGCAATATCAAACATCTATAATCGAGACGTCGAGTGAGGTACATGCCTCATCGAGTCCGAGCTTAAATACAAAGTCTAAATCACATACATGCGGCTACGAGACTGCAGGAGGCGGTAAAGTGGAAAGTGGTGAGGTGGGTGGCATCGCATGGGGTAGGTGGTAAGAAGCAGAGGTTGGACCCGACCACATCCAACTGGAAAATCGGGGCCCCGATTGTCACCTCGGTTTTCCTAGGGTAAGTCGTAGGGCTGTCGAGTCCCTCGCTCACCTCCTCGTGGTGCCAACTGGATGACTTTTGTCGACGAACGAGCGAAATCGGCCTGGCGGATCTCCCTTGTGGCCCCGCCAGTTGGTCCATGGAACGGTGAGTAGTCTCAACACTCCTCAAATGAGCACCTCCTAGCGGGTGGATTTCCTCTCTTCGTGAGAGTCTCATTTTTGGAATTTCCTTTCCTTCGTTCGTCGAGAAGGGCTGGCGGATCAGTGACCAACAGGCCGCGGGGTGAGAGCCCCTGCCACTCATCTGCCCACCCCCCTTCGCTCGCTCACTCGTCTCTGGGGACCTACGTCTGGGGTTTTACTCCCTGGAAACGGGGTTTTCTCAGTTTCGTTTACCATCACCCACGTCCGGGGTTTTACTCCCTGGAAACGGGGTTTGTCCTGTTTCCTCACTCTGCAGTATCCGGCTGCGTTTACCATTTTTCCATATTTTACTCGCTGTTCCGACTGACAACGAAGCATCGGGACGACTCTGGTACGAGTTCCCCGTGCGCTCCCACCTCGGTTGAGCAGCCCGGTGGAGTCCTTGTCTCGGGGCGAAGAACGCGCGTCCCTGTTCTTCGGAATGGGGGTGGCCTCGTGCCCTGCTGTACTGCCCCCACCGCGATTGCCCTGGTGGCGGCTTCTTCGGAAGTTAGCGGTCCCTGCGTGTGGCTGCCTTCGGGTGTATTGGTGTTAGTGGCTGGCCCTGTAATGGGGCCGGGTAACGTGCGCCCCTCGCTACAAACAGCAGGTTACGTCCGGAGCGTTTGGCTTGTTCGTCGGTCCGAAGGACCTTACCGAGGCGTTGTCTAGGGTGCCTCCACGGAGGGAAAGAGAAAAACGCCTATGATGACACGATGTGGCACACCACCAATGCCCGTTATCCACGAGTTCCGCCAGGTGGGGGGGCAATGACTGTGAATGCGGCTTTCGGGCCGTCTGGGTGGAACATGCCTAATCAAATTTGGGAACACATGACTATGCTGCCTCCACGGAGGGAAAGATGAAAACGGCTATGATGTCATGTGGGCACGGATTCCCGGCCACTTCGGGAGACGGACTGGTGCACCTCCCCCCTCAGTGCCCGTTCATGGGAGCAGTGCTGCAGCGCGCGGGAGCCCAGTCTTCGTCGACGGGTGCGAATGTAGAATGACAAGCTCTGGACTATACAGACCGCTGGAGGGCCCCTACGTGAGGGGATAATGCAATCGGTAAGAGGGGGAATTGGGTTGTAAAAACAAGCCGATAAGGCCACCCCCCTCCCCCACTCATCCTGGACTGCGCCGTCAATGTGCCCCCACCGCGAAAGCCCGAGAGGGCGGCTTCTTCGGGAGTTAGTGGTCCCTGTGTGTGGCTTCCTTCGGGAGTTGATTGAGACTGCCGGTGCGGTGGAGGGACGTTAGTTGGGTGGAACTCCAGTGGAGGTCGGGGCTCAGGTGCTGGTAGATCCCTTCGGGGGGACAGTCGGGCTCCTGAACACACGCGGTGCGATGAAATCGGTAATTCCGCTAATCTCCGACAGAGATTAATGCGACGGAAGCCGAGAGAATGGAAGGGGAAAGAGTCTTGAGGCTTATCCGTTCGCCGACGGAATTCGGTTCTCCTCTCGTCCACGCGCGCCGGCGGGAATACAATCTCCGAAAGGAAGGGGGAAATGGGTACGACGGCTTACGGGCTTGTCGGACCTAATTCCCAGGCAACTGCCCAAAAGCACAACGGGCGCCCAATCTGTCTCGGCGTAAACGCTCCGACTAGGTACGACACCGAAGGGGCTGACTGAAGCGGGGGTTCGGTCCGGCTGGCTAGCCCGGCGGTGCTGTGGGTGGGAGTTAGCACACGAGGGCGGGGGAATGGACCACGCGGTCTTGAAGTCTGAAGTCCGACGGTAAAGGGCAAGCGGGCGAGCGAGCAAGGGGCGTCGGGATTCTAATCGAGCGGGGCGGGGCGCACAATAACAAACGTCTATAATCGAGACGTCGAGTGAGGGACATTCCCCATCGAGTCTAAGGTTAAATACAACGTCTAAACTACAAACACACGGCTACGAGACTGCAGGGGGCGGTGGAGTGGAGAGCGGTGAGGTGGGTGGCATCGCATAGTGTAGGTGGCACGAAGTGGAGCTTGGACCCGACCACAACCTCCAAGTTGGTTCCGAGCGGTAAGTACTCTCGAGTACGCTGATGGTGGTCATGGATACCAGGCCCGGGAGTGCAGATGACCTCTGGCTCTGCTCCTGGGCCACTGCGCTTGCCGCCGCTGTCCTCAGCGGGGACTTTTCTCTGCCTCTGGGCTTCACCCCGCTCTTCCCCACCTCCTCGGCCGTGGGACGGGACAACACCCCTCTTACTTCCACCCGGACGACTGCCCTTGCTTCACGCGCTTGGTGCGTATTTTTACGATTTTTACGAGCTCACATTTCTCTGGAAATGCCCCCATGCCCACGCAGCACCCCTCCCTCATGGCCATCCCTTTGTCGCCCCGAGGCCGTGGCCTGGCCGCACCCTTTGTCCTCTCCCTTCATGCGTCACCTCCCCTTCCCACATCACATTCTCGTGATACCCCCGAGGGTGCTGCTCCCAAGTACGTCCCCTCCCCCTCTGGTTTGCCTGGCACATGTACGCGGCGACCTACCCCTCGGGGTTGCGTCCTGTGTGCCGGAGAACTAACACCCTCACGGGTATTCCCCACATGTCGAGCATGGGTACCCGGCTGGCTGGAGAAGCCCTCCCGCTTAGAGTGTGGGGGCCCGGTGCCCCACCCCTTGACCGCTGTGGATTCGATAGCACCGCAGCTGTAGCCAGCCGCCCCCAAACACCCGGGCCTCGGCCTAGTCCCCACTAGTCACGCGCACCAGCTTTGCTGGTTAGGACAGACTGGTGGCCAGACATAAGGCAGCCCGGGCATAGGCAGGTCTTGGGCGTCACCACAAGTGCGCGCCCACACCCACCTGGCCTGGAGTAGGGGCGACAACAGCATAAGACGTCCGTCAGGACGCCTTGCTCATCTCCGAGGACAACATCCCCGGTCGCTGCTTCTATTGTCTGTCGGACAATTATGGCTACACAGATGCTCCACTACGGTGGCCCATCAGATCTGCCCCCCGCGGTCTGGGGTAGACACCTCCCCTTAACTGGTCAGTGGGTTGCGCCACTTGAAACAACGCTCCTCGGCACCGATTGGGTCGAGATAGTGAAGGGTCACACCTCTGCACGTCCTGGGGGGCAGTGTGCGCTGTATCCGTTAGGGCCAATACCCTAGCATGATGGCCGCTGTACCTTAACCCGGGTAAATCAAAATCGGTGCTTCGGCGTCGTAATAGGCCAGCAGCGCCCCATGTGGTCGCCTATTGGGGATTCACTACCCTTGGGAGTCTTTCCCTCCTGCTGCCCGGGTGGGCGCAGGCTACCACCCCGTACCCGAGAGGTGCGGGGAACCCACCCCTATGGAGTCCCTCCATGACTGCGTGCCGGCATACACGACAGTATAAACATATAAACGCTAGTGGCCTGCCCCACTTGAAAAATCGACAGGGGACTCTGGCAGCAGTGCCTGTCTCAACACAGGCACCCTCCAGGTCCGCATGCTTGTGCCTACTACGCCTTGCATGTAGAAGTCCTACCCACTAAGCCTTCGTCTCCCGCCCGGACTAGGTTGGGCCTGCACTGGCTGGTCCTCGGACGCCCCAGTTCACATATCCAACACCCTGGCAAGCCTCACCATGCTGTTGACCCATGGCTGGCAGACCCAGGGGAGTGCATTGTAGTTCCGACACAAGCAGAAGGACCCACGGGCCCTCCGCCCCGGATCTGATCCGAGTGACGGCACACACTTTAAACGCCGGTGGACGCTTCCCCACTTGAAATAACAGCCACCACTCTCTTGGCGAGATATCTCACAGGCGTATCTGATGTAACGCCCGGTACTAATGTGATCGGCCCTAGCCAGGCCTAGCGGAGGCGGCGCATATGGGTCCCAGAGCCCGCGTGTGCTTGACTAATTTTTCCTAAGGGCATTTACTTACCCACACCTATCTTTTTAGATACGAGTATTTACGCATGAAGACCGTCTCCCCTCTGGGGGCCACTCTGGTTGACGAAGCGACAGCAGTCGCCATTATCAATTTCTGCCTCTTTGGCGCCACGCCTCAGCGCCCAGCACCGACACCACCACCCTGCTCCAAGCGGCCTAAGCGGCCTAAGAAGCCCTTGCCACGAAAGGTATTCACCGTCCCAGCTAAATGCCCTCTGGACGATGTCGTGCTCCGGAAGCGCACATCGCCCAAAGTCACCCCACAGGTCACGACCGCCCCAGCCCGCGAAATCCCCGTCTTGTGGCGCCCGCGCGCCGGGCTCAACTTCCCCAACGGCCTCTGCTATCTGAATGCGGTTCAGGAGCACAACTGGCCCTCCGCCACGGTTGAGCTTGGTTACTACCCCATGGTCACTGATCTCCTGAGCAGCCCCTTGGTGGAAAAGTTTAGCACTTTCCTGGTGGAGCAGACCCCTGGGCTCTACCATATGGAAGGACGCTTCATGTGAGGGGCCATGTCACTTTACAATGCCAAGTCGTCTTGGAAAGTTGGTGCATACCTGCCTAACCGCCCCCACCCAGGCCACAACGCTGGGTACCCACAACGACCAATCCCTGATCTACAGCGCCCGCACCCGGCCTGTGGCCCCCCACTCCCGCCCCAGTCGATGATGGCCCCTGCCGTCCCACTCGGCGTCCCAACTCCAAAGCCGAGAGGCTACAAGCCGCCTAAGAGGGGGAAAGCACCTTTCCATCCTTATGCATCCCGTAATGCTGACAGACGGCCATCTTCCCCCGCCACACAATGGAAGAAAGCCCTCGTTGACCCTCTGGAAGAAACCATGGACTCTCTTAAGGCGGAGCTGGACATATTCCCCTCCACTTTAGCTGTTCCAGCCTGGAAGGATACGCAAGCTTGGCTGAAAGACGCTAAGAAACAGAAGGATTTTGATAGGAAGGGTTGTATCCCAGCGCTCACGGAGTTCTTCACGACAATCCTGAGTAAGGTGAAGTCGGAATACACTGCGATCCAGGAGGACGAGAGGTTGCATGAGGAGACCCTAGCCGCTGAGTCAGGCAAGTTGGTAGCTTTGTTGGAACAATTTAAGCAGGTGGAGGCCGCCCTGGAGTCCCCGGCCCCCGGCTTCGATGTTGGGCAGGCACGAGCCTTTTCTAGAGCCTTGACCGCGCAGATCCAGGAACAAGAGAAAGTAGTCGACTTACTGGATGGAGGGGCGAACCCTGATGAGATGGATATGGGAGACGATCCCATTGCGGATGGTGCTTCGTTCGTGGAAGTCCCAAACGACGCTGCCCCTGAAAAGACGCCGCGCCCTTCAGCCAAGGACTTGTGGCCTGAGTCCAATTATCAGGACTACGCTGAGAGGGTGGGCCCCCTATTCCCTGCACCGACTGGCAAAATGCCGCTGGACAGCCTTTTCGTGAAGATGGAGGAGCCAGTTGATTCCAAGCTGTACCTCCCGAGGCCCCTGGAGTTATATACTGTGGACGAGCTGGCCAAGGTAGTGCCGAAAGGCTTGCCCCGCTGGAATAATAGGTATGAGGACCCTATGGAGCCCACGAAGAGCTGGACATGGGACGAGTTCTCTCAGATCTATAACGCACCCGGCTTCCACTTCATGGTCGCTAGAGTGGCACAGGTTGGGCCACAGTACAAGGACCCCAAGCTCAGTACCCTCCGCTCCAAACTCGCGACGCGCTGGCGATGCGCGGTCGCGTTGCAGAAAATGGACCCTAGACAGGACTGGATGCTATGCACAGTCCCTTCCAACTCGGACGGAGAGAAGGAAGCCCTGAAATACGACCTAATCAGGCTTTCGGAGGGTAACGCCATGTACGTCATCAGGAAGTTCGCCCCAGCGGGAAGAGCTAGGGATTTGGAATGGGTGGTGAAGGGTTCTCTGGCGGATGACAACACCATATACACTCAAATGCGTAAGCGGCTCCTGGACTTTGAAATGGGCGATACCAGGCTCAGCTGGTGAGTGTTGGGTGTCCGGAAAGCGGGTGCCACTTCAAAATTCAGAGGCACATTCATCCTGGACTCCCCGTCGGTCTACTGGCCATGGTCCATGGACTGGGGTCACAAGCACGGTTCTGTCCCCGACTCTTCGCCTCTCTTGAACTTCGAGCCTACCTGGAGCGCGAGGCGCCCATACGCGTGCCAGTGTTGCTATTCCACCGATCACTTCACGGAGGAATGCCCACTCCCTTTCATGAAGGTCGGCGGTAACAGCCTAGTCAGCCAGCCGGCCAGGACTCTGGTCATCAAGAAGAAAGCTGCGGAGAGAATCATATCTCTAGATAGATCAGCTTGGGAGCTGCCTATCCCTCCCGCCCCTGGCACTCCTAGAGTCCCCCCCTCCCCATCGCGGCCGCTTCCAAAAGTTCCCCTTGCCCGGAAAACGGCCCCCTTATCTGTCGTCGAGGAGAAGAGCTCGAGAATGGATACAGATGAAGCGCCCTCCGAAACATCGAATGCGAGGCTGTCGATCGCCGCCCCCCCGCCCGTTGATAATCCCCCTTACCAGGTTGTGGATACCCTGGTCAGGTTCCTCACTCTACAACTGGCCGGGAATATCTCGCAGGGGATGGGTCTCACAGAGTCCAAGATTCAGTTCCTCTGTAAATCCCATAAAGGCTCCTTACCCGCAGTCCTGGCCTCCCTGAGGAAGGACGGCTGGCTTCCGACGTCGGTCTCGGACCAAGTCATGTCATACGAGTATGGCAGGTTCACGGAAGGAGCTTTCTCCTTGCAAGCTGGCGGTTGGTCTACTCCTCTGTCGGTGCGAAGGAGTTGCCTTACTGACATACACACGTCTATGACACATTATTGCCCAGGCTCAAAGCCTATACCTATACAAGGTGCTGTGCACCAAGTGGACCCCGCAGGCGTTGCCGCTGCTGCATGTACGAGGGACTATTACCGTGTTTGCGCTTATCTCAGGCCCTGACGAGCTCTTTAGATCAAACCCCAGTTATACTTCAGGCTATTCGCCCCACCTCGCCGGTACCAGAGGCTGGGAACGGATCGGTAGCCACAAGCCGTTCACATATCAGCGATACCCCTCCACAGGCGGTAGCCTTGCTGTCCCAAGACACCGCCAAGCCCGCCCTGCAATCCCCTCTCCGGCCCCTCTCTCAGGAAATCCCAATCAGCCCAACCAAGGCGGCCAACGCTGTGGTGGCCTCGCCGCGCAGCGATAAAAATACCACAGAATATACTTGGCCGGCGAGCCTCATGGATGTCGAGATGACCAGCGGAAGTGAGCCGGATCATACCACACTGCTGCCCGACAAGGATATAAGCGGACACCCAGCAGTCCAAAAGGCCTTGACTTCCCTGGCACTTGGACGGACTGTAGAACAGGACAAGGATGATATCATGGCGGGCGTCCCGCTCCCTGTCATCTCTGCCCCCCTCCTACCCTCACTGGTGCCCCTGAACGAGGAGGAGTCGATCCTCTTCTCGAGTATCAAGCCCTTACAAGGCGCCGCGCTGGTTAGGGCAGCGGGTATTACTGCTGAAGATGTGGGCAGCCTGCCAAAAAAGAAAGGGAAAAAACGGAGTGACACCTGGCATATCCCGAGAGCTGCGACCCCGGCCTCGGATGAGATGTCCCCCCACACCTTGGAACCACAATTCGACACCCGATCTACATCCGATACGTACGAGGACCTGCCGTTCTCGCAGAACCTGAAACGGATGGTGTCCGCATTCCCTTCCATGGCAGAGGAGCACTTATCCCTCACTCTGGAAAAGCACGACAACGACCTCCCGACCGCGCTGGCCTGGATGCAGACGATTGCGGAGATGAAACACATCAGAAGCACTCTCATTTCAGCATATCCTACCGCCACGGTGGATGAGGTGGAATCAGCCGTCAAATTATACAAGGGCGACTTCATGCTGTCGTTTAACCTTCTGGGAGTAGATCACGAGCCCACGAGCGAGTGGTCGGAGTTTTCATTCGTGCGGTGAAAAGGGGTGATGGATATCGAGGAAGAAGCTGCTGAGGTCATATACGATGATGCCGCGGCTCGATCCTTCGAGAACCAATGGTGGAGAACCTGCGTCCAGATTAGGCGACACAGGGTCTTCCACTCTGAGGAAACGGATCGTCTCTGGGGAAAGCTGGCACCCATAGCAATCGCCCCAAGGCCCATCTCCCTTCGGTTCCTTCGATATGTCAACGATTTGGGGAAGTACAACATGGACCGGCCTGCTTTTAGTAAAGCTTTGGGGGTCCTACGCGCGCAAGATGAGTTTAACGGCCTGGTGGCCCTCCTGGGTGAGCCCGAGCCCTGCTTTGACGGGAGGGAAGCTAGCATCCCGGCCATCGCGATACTACACATCCTAGTCGGTGACGGACTGGCGTCCCCAGCAGCCGCTGCTTGGCTCGCGCTGAGCGTATTCAGGGACAAGGAGTCTTACGACAAGTACATCCCGCTCTTCTTCGGCTTTCCTGCTATAAGAAGAAAGGTGTGGAACGACAGAAACGTGTACATGGCGGCCAGCGTCAAAACCATAAGCCGGCAAGGAAGCGCTCCCAACTCCAAGGTCGACGCCGCGGCTGCGCGAGACACATACATGAGCGCGGTACCAGGCACCATCAAATACGCCCTAGAGAAACAGGGGGAGAAAGCAGCTAGGTCCCCGCCTAAGAGGAGTAGAAAGGCGGACAAGTCCTCCGTTGAGTCCCGAGGCTCCAGGAAGAGTAGATGGGTTCGGGGAGTGTCTCCCAATAAGGATATCCCTGAGGAGGAAGAGAAACAGGGGGACGCGGTGGATGCTGCCCCAGATGACATTGACCAGGCTTGATAGGTTTCTTGTTTTTTGTTTTCGCTCCCTGACTGTAAACTTCGCGGTCTTGTGCCCTTGGCTATGTACCTTCTCGCGGATACGATATATGTGAACTGACATCGGGTTCTGTGCCTCCATGATGATCGTGTTGCCTGACCGGACTGTTATTATGAATGATACAGCTTTCTACAGCGACACATTTGATGCAGTAATGTTTGCGCTCTGCGATTGTCAACCTTGCACCACGACAACCTAGAGGGGAATTAGCCAAGGCCCTCCGGCGTTCCCCTACTTACTGATTCAGGTCACTTACGGGGCAATCCCCCTTCACAGCTCCATGGACATCAAGCTCGCATCCTCAAGACGTCCCGCACAGGCTGTCGGCTACCCGGCTCAGAGCCGTGGGGCTGACGGTGACGGCGGAGGGACAGTGGGTACCTCCCTGGTTGGTGTGGTGGCGGCCAGTGTCTCAAACAGCCAGAAATGCGAAACCCCCCACCCTGCGCTCCCGAGGCGGAGAAGTGCAGGCTCAAACAGCGATCCGCCCCCCCCAGGCTCAGAGTCAGGCCAGACCTCGGCCCCCAAAAGGACCAGAGGGAGGCTCCCGGATGGGGCCGAGGCAGCGCCAGAAGACCCCCCCATAGTGCTGACGAAGAAACCATTTAAGATAGCTATGTGGAATATGTGTGGACAAGGCTCTCGGACTGCACCCAGGGACAAGGCGAAGATACACCTGGTCGAGCATTTACTAACGCTGGAAGACATTGATATACTCGTACTGACCGAGACACACACTGTGTCGCTTCCGATCAGCCGGCGGGTACAGGTACTAGAGCAGTCCGGCTTGGCGCATAGAGCTGGAGTGGCAATCGTGGTCAAAGCCGGTTCAGGATGGGAAGTCATGCACAAGGAGGTTGTGGTCCCTGGCCACGCCGTGATCGTTAAGGCATCCCACAGAACCAGTAGGGAATCTCTCTGGATTCTTGGAATATACGGGGATATATCAGCGGGACAGTCCTCTCTGGTGGACTTCTATGAGAGGCTAAGCGAGAGGCTTGGGGCTTTTGTAAGGCGACAGGCTAGAACGCATTGGGGAGGATGCTTCGCAGCCGGAGATTGGAATTTCGTGGAGTACGCTGCGGACAGATTCCCTACGGCGCACCCGGACCGGGCCCCGGACAGATTGCTAACCGCCTTCAATAGTATAAAGGCGCTTTGTGGTCTTGTCGATACTGCAGGGACGGACCCTGCCCCGCCGCTGTGGTCTTACAGTAAGGTAACTGCACATGGTCGGGTATACTCCAGGCTAGATAGGATTTACCGCCCTACATTGGGGTGGTCAGCCGGAGATGTGACACCTCTAGACACAGAGGCATCGGACCATAGACTGGTGATGGTGCCCGTGTACCCAAGGAGACCAAAAATTGAGAGAGCCAAGCCAGCCCCCAGGCTGCCGGGCCTGGACGTGCTCGACAAGGTGAAGAAATTCTGGCCGGCGGTTCTGCTGGCATGGGATGTCCTGACAGCTCGAGGCCCGGTCACATTGGAAAGGTGGGCGGAGTTTAAAGGGACCGTTCTGGATGTAGGACTGGTGGAAGTCCGCGCCATGAAGAAGTCCAGCAAGAAGGATTGGATAGCAGCCTTAAGGAAGGAAAAGATCCCGCCTGATATGATAATGAGCACTGTCACAAACGCTAATAGACAGTTATGGGCCGCACGACACCCTCCGGCCAGGACTACGCCGAAATGGCCATGCGCTGTGCCATCTTATGAGGTGCCACCACATCAAAGCAAGCACTTTGTCGCGAGCCAGGCGTCTCCATGGCAAGTCATGGTGAAAGCACGGCCCTCCCCTGTGCCGAAGCCCGGCGGTAATGAGGCGGTACAGTTCATGAAGCCGGAAAAGAACAAAGGGGTCGCTGACCTGTTGAAGGAGCGAGCGGCTAAGCTAGAGTCATCGACCAAGGCTAAGTGGGAGAAGATGACCAGAACCCACTCATCCGAATGGTTTAAGCAATCCTCTAATAAAGAACTGGACGAGAGAGGCAGTCGAGCCTCCGTGTCTGTGGCGGGGCTGCGTCGCCCGGCAGAAAACATGGCCCGTACAGATTTAGCCGGCATGACCGCCGTCGCCAAGGACTACTTCTTCGACCTGCATACTCCGGAGCAGACAGGCCGAGAGAGGCTTGCGGCGCAGCAGATCTTACTGGAAGAGGTTAGGATCCAGAGCCTGCGCCGCCCTGATCCCAAACCGGAGGACACTGTGGAAGGACCTTTCACGGAGGATGAAATGAGGGCCCTCCTATCGAAAATGCCGAACACCGCCCCCGGGCCGGACGGTATTCATTATGGCTTCTGGAAGCGGCTCATAGGGACGCTCAATGCTTTGCAGAACAGTGATACGCCTCCCATGTCCTTCTGGTCGGCGTTCGCAAACCTGACTGAGGACATTGTGGAAAGAGGCTCCTCCCGGGCAGGATTCAAGAATGCTAACATTAGTCTTTTCTACAAGAAAGGAGACCCTACCCTAGTTTCGAATTATAGGCCCATCTCTTCCATGAACACGGATTGTAAGATGTACACTAACCTGATAAACATGAGGCTCGCGCCTTGGGCTGTGGCCAAGCTCCACCCGGACCAAAAAGGCTTCGTGCCGGGGCGACTGATGAATGAACACACTAGGTTGGCTTCCGAGGTTGCTCACCTTTGTGATGTCACGGGTACCCCGGGCTTTATTGTTGGCCTGGATCAAGCGAAGGCCTATGACAGAGTGGACCAATCCTGGCTCTTGCAAGTCCTGGTGGCATCGGGGCTCCCCCCGGACCTTATCCGGCTGATCAGTGACCTTACTGACAACTGTAAGTCTAGGGTCCGCATCAACAGCGGGTATAGCCCCTATTTTGTACTAAAACGAGGGGTGCGGCAGGGGGACCCGCTATCCTGCCTGCTCTTCAACTTCTCTATTGAACCCCTGGCCATCAGGCTGCGACAAGTGGTCAAAGGCCTCTCAGTCCCGGGCCTCAAGCCCGTGAAGGTGATGCTGTACGCTGATGACATCAATCTGTTCCTCGGACAGGAAGATTCTGTGCCAGAAGTATCCGAATGCCTGACCTCAGTGTCGGAGATTATTGGGTCCAAGTTTAACATGGACAAAACGGACGTTAAGCCCGTGGGGCCGCACGACTTCCAGCTTGGCTGCTATACCCGGCAAGACATGGGCGGCCCTTCGATACCGGGCGCACACATCTTACTGCCAGCTGACCCTTTGCGCATACTGGGCGTCTGGATTGGCAGCAGGGACTTCGCTGCAGATAGGTGGGATCAAATTGATAGACACATTCGGAAGATCATTTCACAGTGGCGTGCTATTGGCGCATCCGCGAGGAATAGATCTGTTCTGGCCAAAGCGCTCATGCTATCCAGATGCCATTTCCTGATGGATGGTAATGGTATCCCGCTGGGCATGCTCAGCAGAATTGGGAACAAGATAATGAACTTTGTTAGGGGGAAGTTCTCTGCAATGGCCTACAGGACCCTGGAGGCTCCTTTGTCAGAGGGGGGTCTCAATACGCCCTCCCTCACGACCCGGAAAATGGCCGCTGACCTGAAATTCTTGAGCGACCTAGTTTCGGGGGACCAAAAAGTGCCCTGGAAACAGTGGACCTGGATGGACTTGAAAATGGCCTCGACCTCTAGCAGGGCCGGCACGCACAGCGGCCTTAACCCCTTCATACAGCAAGCTTACACTAAACCCTCCCTGCTTCAGGGCAGGGTGTCCCAGGCTTTCATGACTGCTAGGAAGTTCGGGCTAGACATGGTCTGTGCTGCCCCGTCCATTGCGGCAAGGATGGATGCGTCCATTCTAAATCACCCAGCCTTGCCTAGACCAGGTTCGCAGAGGTTTGGGAAACTGGTGCGCCTCCGCGCGGCCGGGGTGCACAAGGTGATCCATCTTTACGCCCCCCCTGCCCTTAGAGGGACAGGCTTGAAAAAGACAGTGTCGGCTTTGAAGGAGTTGGTGCACGCTTCGAGCTGGTCGCCACTGAGGAATTTGGGTGCAGCGGGTGTGCACCCTAGTGCTAACATTTGGCCTAACATGGATGGCCCCCTAGGATGCGTGAGGGTTTTTACGGCCCCCAAGTCGATCATCGCGGGACGAATCGTCAAGGACGCGTATAAGAAAACTAGGGTGCGGGACCATATGGTTGACTACGTGCCTGCAGCGCCGCCTGTCGCCAGGCAGGTGGATCCTATAACCTACGATAGGGATATACACATCTGGACGGATGGCTCCGCGAAGGACAATGGCACGGACGTCTGCAGCGCAGGGTCCGCATGGGTATCGGACCTGCAGTTCCGAGATGCCGTTTCGCTGACAGGGGCGGTTCTCTCCAATAACGTTGCCGAGGTGGCAGCGATAGTGCTATGCTTGATGGCGTGGCGGGATGCACATGTGGTCATCCACACTGATTCTACATTCGTCCTGGGGCTGCTAACAGGCGGCCTCCTGGCCATGGAAAGGGACGGGTGGGGTGACGCCCCACAACATCTTTCTAGAGGCCCACCTACGCCCCTCCTTCAAATGCTCCTGTACCTGCTACGGGACAGAACAGGGAGGCTGAGTTTCGAAAAGGCCAAAGCCCACGGAGATGACAACATGAACAATCTCGCTGACAAGCTAGCCAATGAAGGTCGCCTGAAAGGACGAGTCTTGGACATTAGCTCCTTGGTGATACCGGGGGGTTGGACTGACACAGCTCCAGTTCTCTGCCACCAGCCCTTGGATTTCCTGACCAAGCTAGTCGTATGCGCGAGGATCGGGGCTCCTGCGAAGACGCTGAAGTTCGAAGCCTTCTCCGACAGATGGATGGTCACCCTCGGCCACATGTTCGGAGTGGTGTTGGACCCCGGGAATCACATCGGGAAGGTATGGAGCCTGACAATCCCTGAAGGGATGAAGGAGGTACTCTGGAAGGAAATGAATGGCGCGCTAGTCCTCGGGCACAGGTACTATGGTCGAGGGCACGCTAGGTCTGACATGGGTAGAATCTGCTTATGCGGATCGGAGGTGACCTTAGGGCACATTCTTCTGGGCTGTGACGCCTACAGATTGCTGCCACTGATGGACTCCCTGTTGACGGTCCTGGGTGCTATGCACCCTGGTTCTGCGTTTAAAACGCTTTCCCCTGACTCCTGGGGGGCGTCACCCTGGTACCCCCTCTTGGCATTGAAGGAGCTGGAGGAAGCGGCCTACCCTATCGTAAAGGGACGGAAGGAAATACTCAAGAGCCTAAGAAAATCAAGGCAGAAACGGGAGTGGATAATCGGCAACTACTACTGGGCCATATGGAAATGGCGCATGAAGGAAATCCATGATACCGGCTTTAACTTCTTGCCTGCGAACTGCGTTTCGTCGTTGCAGGAAGTGCTATCCGTCCCGGTCCCTGCGCATTTGCTGACGCGACAGGCTGAGGATGAGAACGACGGGAAGCAGCTCGGCGCCCCGCCTGTCCGAACGCTTGCCCCCTTGGTGGGCGATCTCAATAAGCTGCCACCCCCTGTGTCTCATCTCCTCGGGAGAGACACTAGGAAGCGGCTATCTGCCAAAGGTGAGTCGATCCTGCGCGCCCTCCATGCACCTACTGCGAACGAGCGCTTGCACGTCCCCTCCCGGAGGGGGGCGATCTCGCGGGCCCTCACGGACGATGCTTATCCTTAGTGAGGAGTCGACCTTATTTCTTACTTATGCCATCTCACGTCGTCCTCATCACCCTTTCCTCGCCCTCTGGGGGCGGGTTCTACTCCCATCGTAAGGCGGGGTATAGCGGATTGTGCCTGAGCTCACATTGGGCAGACGGTGGGATCCCAGGGAGGGACGTTAAACCATTTCTGGGCGGTCCGGTAAGGCGCGCCCTGCCAGCCGCAGGCAGGGGTCATCATCGCCGATGTCGGACTGGAGGCCCCCCGCAGGTTTAGTGGGTATTCCACGGTCGCTCCGGCCGCTGGCAACCCCCACACTCCTGGCCACTGAAGCCTTGGAGTCTCAGTCCATTGCGCTTGAGTGCCGGGAGACCAGCTCACTCTTACGCATGGTCGTGGGCGGGGCTGTATTGGTGCCTCCAACAGGCAACAGGGTCTTAAACCAGATTCCTGCGGGTGACGGTAGGGAGAGTTCTAGTGAACAGGCGGTGCCAGATGACGGGGCGCCACTCCACAGACCTGTTGGCTGTAGGGGCCGGGAGACCACTTCCCCTCTCTGACTTGTCGTGCAGTCGGCGGCAGAGCCGCCTCCCTGACCCACAAAAAAAAAAAAAAAAAAAAAGTGGCACGAAGTGGAGGCGGGGGCAATGTGTAAGTGGAATCTACACAGAGGCGGTGATGTGGAGGCTATGCGAAC
>Ga0307515_10010541_pt1 | contig 17700 bp, 2 predicted proteins | sample 17_EM_MG_FD_194513 | JGI IMG/M metagenome (GOLD analysis project Ga0307515, IMG submission 194513) | Populus trichocarpa ectomycorrhiza microbial communities from riparian zone in the Pacific Northwest, United States - 17_EM | ecosystem: Host-associated > Plants > Roots > Unclassified | place... | reverse complement strand
TATTCCATTTGTCTAGATTCTTGCATTAAAATCCTAGTCCTTTAAAGAAATTCTAAAGGTGTTTATAAGCTTTAGCAAATAGTAGGCGGGATAATTAGCTTATATAAAAGTGGTCTAAAGCTAGTCCTTTTAGTATAGTAGGGAATGCCTTAAGGTAAGCTTTTTGGGGTACATCCGCTTAATTACAGATATTATAAAATATTGTTAATTTATAGTCGAGGCTTTTATTTATACTACTGTATTTCTACTCCTTTATATATATCTTAGCTATATTTACAATTTCCTTTCTATAGCTGGTTGTAGTAATAGGGCGGTTCTCCTTGTCCATATGTTGTTTGTAGAGTTACTATGTTATTATTATAGGTTAAGGCGTAATAGATAGTGTAAAGGTAAAGGTAATTATAGATTAAGGTATAGTAGAAAGCATAGGCACTAGGAAACGTCTTACTTATTAATTTTCTAGAGTTCCGTATATCTTATAATACTAAATACTTTTTAACTTAATGCCAGTGTTAAACTTTTTCTTAAGTGCGTTTATCTCTTCTCTAGTCTATTCCGTTTAGTTCTCTTTTTATACTATATTATATAAGGACTAAGGGAGTAATTTACCTCGTTTATAGTTAGTATTAACCTATACTCCTCTAATATTTAGATAATTATATAGGCGCTAAAGCCAGTATAAGGGGATTTTTGTAAAGATATTAACCGTAAAGTCCTTAAAATCTCCCTAAAACAATTCCTAGAGTGTTAAGTCTAGTTAGTTGTATATCTCTATATATCTCTATATCTTATATTATACATAGTCGGTTAGCTCATCCTTAGTAACTTCCGTTAGGTTAATTCTATCTTCCTATTTAGCTACTTCTTCCTCCTAGTCTTTCTCTGTTCCTAATATCTTATATATTATATATTATTTAGGTAGATAAGGGTATTTGTAGGGGAACGGTTAGGGAGGCTGTTGAGGAGGTAGTTAAGGAAGTAGTTAAGGAGGCGGTTCGAGTTGGTTAAGTAGGGTAAGGTATTTTACGCAGTAGTCTTCTAAAATAGATAGAATAAGATGTTTAGTAGTCGTTATAGATACCAGATAAGTACTCCTAGGTAGTTTTTCTTCTTCTCTTTAACTAAAATAGGCTGATATAAAAGGTGGATAAGTATAACTATCTTCTAATCCGCTATAAGGTGGACAGTATAACTGTCTTTTAAGCTATTTACGTGTTTCCTAATCTATACGCGCTTACTAATTAGTATTAGTATGCTTTAATAACGTGTAGAATATATATATTATAATAATATATACTATACAGTGTTGTAAATAGATGTTAATTCTTTCTAGATATATATATTATAGAGGATAAAGCTCTTTATATATTCTCCCATGACTTCTGTTAACTAATTACGATTTTCTATCCCTAGTGCCACGGCACTGACCTGACGCATACTGTTTTATACTGTCTCGTACTATTCCCTACTGTTAGCTGGCCCACCACGAGCGACTTGGCGGCCAGCCCTACTATTTATATATAATACCCCCTTTCTACCTTCTTTCCCTCTTTATACCACAACGTAGTTATTTAGTCTACTTTATTGCAGCACTGTAACAGTTTGTAGTATCTTTAATTTGCGCCCCATCGCGATCACTGATTCCCTATACCTTAGCCAATTAACCTCTGCCCCAGAGTAATCGCGACCTGCGCGCGCCTCTACTGAAACTGATACGTCCCTAGCATAGTCCTAGAACAATCCTTAGTTTTTACCTAGCGCCTAGATAGGCGACACTAATAACGCCGAAATAGCCGAAACCTAGAACCCCTGCGATGTTTTTGCAGACCTATTTATAGAGATATACCCTAATATCACGTGGACAATCCGCCGCTCCCCACTATACCCTAAGACCTTTAAGCCTAGTAAAGCTTACCTTACCCTTGTTAACTATACCAATGAGTTCCTTAATAATATTAAAGTAGGACTATAGTGTATATATAACACAAACACCGCTAATAAGAAAGCTAACGAAAACCTTAGTGCCCTTATTGCTTTCTAGATAGGAACTATTAACTCCTAGGCAGAGACTATTACTATTCTAAAATAATCAACCCCTATAATAACGGTAGTAACCTAGCAGAAAAAACGGAGATCTAAAGACCCGCCAATATTTAGCGGAAAAGGTACCCCGCTAGAATAATAAGCTAATTTTAAGACCTAGCATATTAAGATTAAGGGAGTCTTTGACCGGGACTAGGACTACTTTAATATAGTTTAGTCCTAGATTCTTTATATCTTGGATATACTAAAGGATAAGGCCTATAAGTTTATTAAGTAGGGCCTAGAGCTTATACACGAGAACCTAAACAATATATCTGCGTGGAAATGGCCTACTAAGGAAGATATGTTTAAAGACCTTACTGCCTACTATAAGGTCCTTAATATAACCTAGGTCGTAAAGAATAAGCTTAACTATTTCCCCTAAGGCGAGCGTAATTACTGGTCCTAGAAGGGAGAGCTTAATAAGCTAATAGTCCGCGCTAAGAAGATAGACGAACAGAAGGTGGACCTACTCCGAAAGTTTATCTCTCCGAAGATAGAAGAGCTGGTACTTAGACTGGCCTATAAAATTAATAACAGCGACTATATAGGTTAGAGTAAGTAGATAGATGTATTCGCTAAGAACCTCGCGAACTATGCACACCGAGCCAACCTTAAAAAGAATGCTAACTACCGCCTACCTGCCTAAGCCCCTGCCCCTATATTAACCCCGACCCTAGTAGTGACTAGAGAACCTATAAACCTTAATGGAATCTTAGACACGGAGCGTAAGCGCCGCGTTAATAATAGACTATGCCTTACCTGTAGCCTGCCCGGCCACTAAAAGAATGTCTATAACCCTGCTAAGATAGCAAACCTAGTCCTAATGCCACCCCATTAAACGACGCGAATAAATAACCGCGGACGCGGCGACCGTAAAGTCTATTATAGACGCGGCAACTACGGAGCCTATTATGGCCGCAGCGGATAACCCCCCCCCTTTAACCCTACGGCTTAGTTACTCCAAACTATGCCTTATATGGGAGCCTAACCCGTTAATAACGCCTAGTATTAGTGACTTTGCGCTAGCGAATACGAACACGGCCACGTCGTTGGCAAGGTATTATCTTCCTATACCCCAACCGAAATAGAGACCGACACCGCTAGCTAGACGGACACTGGACCGCCCTGCTAAGACAGCCCTGTACCCTAGTTATTAAAAGGCAGACCCTTAGACTAAGTTGCGCCTAAGGGTCTAAACTATATAAGGAGGAAGATGAGAAGATTAGGTCCCTATTATTAGATTAATTAGTCCTTTCTATTAGTAAACTGCTACTTAATCTTAAATTAGTAAATAGTAATAAGAAATTAATCCTTGTTTAAACCTAACTCTCCTTATTACGTAACCTATACCCCTAAGTTTATATTAATATAGTAAGCCTAGTGGACTCCGGTAGTACTATAATAGCATTTACTAACGTAGAGTCTATTATAAGAAAGTATAACGTTATAACTAAGAAGCTGCTGGCACTTAGGCTACTGCGCCTTGCAGATAGTATCCTAACTTTACTTATTACGGACTACTTTACCGCCTAAATATTAATTGGCCTCCATACTAAAGCCATGCTCTTTTTTGTTACTAAACTCTCGCCCGCTACCCTAATTATCTTAGGCATGCCCTAGCTTTAGAAGCACGAGCCCCGTCCTAGCTTTAGGAAACTTAAGATCCGCTTTAACTTAGACTACTACTCTAGGCACTACCTCCTGTAGGGAATAGCCGATATTAGTAGGGACGCCCTATGTGGATACTTAGCACTACTAAGCCTAGTGCCTAGGACTATATATAAAGCCCTAATAGTAGAAGACGTTCCTAATAAAGGGGAGCCCGTATAGCTATAAAGAAATAAGATAGTGGAAGACTAGACTAACCTAGCACTTAAGACTAAAACGACGGGCTAGCTAGCCCTACCGAGACTAAGGAAGAAGGTCCGCTTTACGCCGCTACTACTAAGAATCTAACCCCAACCTAAGTACTATTTAAACCCTAGCCGCCTAGCCTAATACCTGGAACTAAGCTATATGCTATATACGTACATTATAGCTCGCGTTATAGTAAGGACTGGCTATGGAACTACTAAGACCCGGATAATAGAAACCGCGCTACTATAACGCCTAACCTTACACCTATCTCCCACACGTACTGTATAGGGCCGCCGCCTTATTTCCGCCCCCCCGGGCTAACCGAGCTATACTAGCCTAGCCGTAGCACCGGAGAGCTAGATATGCCCTAACCTGGACAATATTAAATGCACCCATACTATTAATTTTACCCAGTTCTGTAAATAAAAAGACGTAAAGGTAATAAGGATCTATATAGCGGAGCTAGTAGAACTAGTTAAATAAGATAAGCACTGACAGCTGCTTAAAGAGCTGCCTATAGGCCTAATAGAAGTACCGAACCTATTAGAAAGATCTTTCCACCAGCTGGTGGAAGGCGACTATATAATAAAGGAAGCCCGTAAAGTGCTCCCCCCCTATTTCTATAACTTCCTTAAAATAAATCTAAAAACTAAACCTAAGCTTTTACATCGGAAGATAGTCGACACCGATGTTAAAAAATTCCTAAAAGGCAAACTAGGATTAACCCGCGAAGATATTCTATAACGCCTACTAAAGGAGTTTAGTAAATATATTAAGCACTTCCTCCCTAAGAACGTAGATAAGCTGCCCCCTTACTAACTATGGGACTATAAAATTAAGATTACCCCTAGAAACTAGGCCCCGTACTATAAAAATAGACTACTCTTACCTACTAAACTTAGGTGTGTAAAGAAGTAGATTAATAAGATGCTGGATAAGGGTTTTATCCACAAATCAACCTTACTAGCTGCCGTACCACTCCTCCTCGCTGCTAAGCCTGGTGGCGGTATACAAATCTACTATAACTACTAAGGCCTAAACACAGTTACTATTAAGAATTGATACCCACTGCTACTAATCCGCGAGACATTTGACGCACTTTATGGCGCTAAGTACTTTACTAAACTTAATATAATTACTGCGTTTAACTAGATCCGAATTGCGGAGGACTATAAGTGGCTTATAGCATTTATTACCCGGTTCGGACTCTATAAGATACTAGTTACACTATTTAGCCTCTATAACGCACCCACTACGTTCTAAAACTATATTAACTATATTCTATATAACGCCCTTAACAACTACTGTACTACCTACCTTAATAACGTCCTTGTCTTTTTTAAAACATGCGCTAAGTATACTAAGTATATAAATAAAGTTATCTAAAGACTTGGCAATACTGGACTTTAGATTAATATTAATAAGTCTAAGTTCTACTTTACTAAAACAAAATACCTCGGCTTAATTATCTTAACTAATAGTATAACTATAGACCCTAAGAAAATATAGGCCTTATAGGAATAGAAGGACCCGATATTAATTAAAAAACTATAATAATTTCTTAGCTTCGCGAACTTCTACTAATAATTTATCTAAGGCTACTCTGCCATCGCTATACCTATAATAAAACTCCTAAAGAAGGATATTGGATAGCTATAGGGATTAGAATAAGCCAAATTATTTAAGGCCCTTAAGGGAGCCTTTACTTTAGCACTAGTACTAGCATACTATAACTATATGAAGAAAACAGTGGTAGAGATAGACGCATTAAATTAGGCTTCCGGCGGAGTCCTTTCCCAGTATAACAATAACGGAAAATTAAAACTGGTTGCATTTTTTTCTATAAAGCACTTTGCGCTAGAATATAACTATAAGATCTATAATAAAGAACTTCTAGCTATTATTAAGGCTTTAGAGGAATAGCGTCCTAAGCTGTAAGGGACTAAGGAGCTGTTTAAAATTATTACTAACTATAAGAACCTATAGACGTTTATAACTACTAAGTAGCTAAACTAGCGCTAAGTCTGGTAGGCAGAGTTCCTTTTATAGTTTAACTTTGTAATTATATATAGACCCGGCAGCAAAGCTACGCTCCCTAACGCCCTAAGCCGGCTACTAGGAATAAGGCCTAAGGACACTAATAATAAACGCCTCCGCTACTAAGCCTAAGTCGTTATACCGCCCTAGAAAGTTAACCCTATAATCTTAGAAGAATTACTATATAAGTCCCGTAACTCTAATAACGTGGAGTTTATAGCCGCTCTAGACCCTAAAATAGCCGAAAAGTCACTAGACGAGTTAATCTAGCTAGGATACTAGGAGAACGAACTCGTAAGAGATATAGTGGCAGCCCTACGTGATTAGAAAGCTCGCCGTTAGCTAAAGAAAATTAGGAAATTACTCTATTGCAATAAGTTAGAATGCAGTATCGTTAATAAATAGATCTACTTCCGCTAATATCTCTTCATCCCTAACGCCCTAGACCTCCGCCTAGAAGTTACCTATCGCTCTTATAGCAGCGGCCCTGCTAGTTACCCTAGCCGGGTTAAAACTTTTAATCTTTTAAACCGAACATACTGGTGGCCAGAAATCTCCCAGTTTACAGCTACCTTTATTAAAGACTGTGCCCTATGCTTTCGCACTAAGACCCCCCATTCTACCCCGCCCGGTTTCCTAAAGCTACTAGAATTACCCGCCCGCCTATAGACCGATATCTCAATCGACTATATTATAACGCTACTAGTATACCAACGCTATGGCAAGGCATATAAATATATCCTTGTTATTATAGACTGCCTAACTAAAATATAATACCTTGTTCTAGTAACAGGACTCTTAATAGAGGAGTTAGTTAATGGCTTTATTAATAACATATATAAGCTCTACGGTGTACTAAGCACAATTATCTCCAATTACGGCATATAATTTATTAGCGACTTCTAGCAACGACTAAGTAAACGCCTTAAGACAACCTTATAACTAAGCTTAGCCTAGTACCTAGAAACGGACGGCTAAACTAAAATTATTAACGCCGCCGTAAATAAATACCTTTATACATTTGTTAGCTTTATATAGGACAACTAGGTTAACTACCTACCGCTTACTAAGTTTACTACAAATAACTAAGTTAATAAGAGCATAGGCATCTCCCCGTTTTTTGCAAACTATAGCTTTAACCCTCGCCTTAGAATTAAGCCTGCTGGCCCTCGCTTACTAACACTATTAGTATAAGTAAAGAAGGAGTTTTTCCGCGCAGACTCTGTGGCCAACCGCTTTAAGCGGATATTAATATAGCTTAAGGCCCTAGCCCGGATTTTATAGTAACGCTATAAAGATAATGCTAATACCCATAGGGATAAGAGCGCGTTATTCTACAAAGGTGATATAGTTATGGTTAGCTTAGAAAATATAAAGATAAACAGACCTAAGAAGAAATGGGATAATAAATGGGACGGCCCGTACCCCGTACTCGCAGTATACTAAGGGGCAGTTGTAGTAGACCTCCTAGACTATATCCGAGTAAATAAATCCTTTTATATATCTAAGGTCCGCCTCTAGGCTACTAAAGAGATCCCTAGCTAAGCAAATATTAATACCGCAGAGCGCCGTAATATATAAGGACGAGTGGTAGAGAGAGATAATAACGGCAATATAGAAGACAAATGGGAGTTTAAGAAAATCCTTAATATATACGACGAAGACCCCTAGGGCCTAACTTATAAGATTAAATAGAAATATTATAAGGATACAACCTGGCAGCTAGAGGAAAACCTAAAGGGTTATAAATAAGCTATACAGCGCTTTTATAAGTAATACCCTAAAAAGCCAGGACCCCTAGACTGGGCATAAGATAAGGAAAAGTTATGCTAAGGTTACGGCCGACCACCGCATTAAAATTTGTGGTGGTTAAGATGTTATAGAACTTCGACCGGCGGTTAAAGTTATCTAATTAGCCAAATTCTTGCCAAGAAACGCCATATAGACCGATTTGGGTAGTAGTATAGAGTTCTACCGACCTTACTTACGGAACTAACCAATTAGGATTTTCTATACCTGGTATGGAAAATTACTATTAGCTTAGTTAAGGGCGGTAAGCGGAACTAATATCTTTGCGGTAGAAAATAGGTAACCCTATATACTGCCTATTTTTAAGTTATTTATTTAGTTTGGGGACCAAACCATCTAGGGGAGAGGAGTACTGTTACGGCACTGACCTAACGTATACTGTTTTATACTGTCTCGTACTATTCCCTACTGTTAGCTGGCCCACCACTAGCGACTTAGCGGCCGGCCCTACTATTTGTATATAATACCCCCTTTCTACCTTCTTCCCCTCTTTATACTATAACGTAGTTATTCAGTCTACTTTATTGCAGCACTGTGACACCTAGGATAGAAAATCGCTATTAGCTCGCTTGCTACTAGCGCCTTGGCCTCCCTTATAATATATCTACTATTATAATGCAATATATTCTAGCTATAAGAATATATCCTTAAATTTCTGGTATTAATAGGGCAGCTTTTATTCTACTAGTTCCTTATTTATAAGCTTATTTTCTTATCCACTAAGCTTACTTCCCTTTTCCTTAATTATTTAATTAATTTTGTATAAGCTTATTATAAAGGTAATAGTATTAGGCTAAACTAAGTTCTAGTAGAATCCTACGGCACTAATATAGCAGACATTAACTAGTGGGAGGTCCGCTGGTTTCCTTATAGCCGTTTTTTAGACTATATTTTGCGGTTTAGGGTTTATAATCTTTTTTAGCTCCTATTTTATCTTCTATAGGTTATCCTTCTAATTTATTAGTTTAGTATAACATCTAATGTCCCTTATTATTCTTTATAGCTATATAGGGCCTAGGCTCTCTATAGGGGGCTTTTTTAGGTCACTATTAACTTTCTAGGTCTTTAATACAGGTAGTGTAATATAGGTAGTCTAGGGGCAATATAGTATATAGATCTATTATAAATTAAGCTATATATCTTTCTTAAAGGCCTAGTCCCTATATATAGTATTAGCCTAGTAAATAATATTAATCTAGGGCTATATAAGGTTTTCTATTATAATACTAATTTCTTTTATAAAGGAAAGGGTTAGGGGTAAGGTTTTGGGCTAGATAAGCCGTTTACTCTATATATTAAGCTATAAGCCTAAATAGGCTAGCTATTTTCGCCCTAAGATTATATTATAGCTACCTAGGTCTGTAATAAGGAAGGGGATATTATACTACCTTTATCCGTTAACACGGAGGTAAATCCACAAGATAGTTGTAATAAGTGGCCCTATCTACCTATTATACCCGCAAATAGGAATTAGTTTAGGTAGTTCTTTAATAGGTGCATTTAGAAAGTTAGCTAGCTTTATAGTATACTAGGTATCTATTAAGGTAAAGGTATTTACTCTAAAGTTAGCTAAAGTAGAGGTTAAAACTTGGTATTTATTACGGAATAAAGTATAAGGGATAGTGCAGCTTTTTCTATTAACTAGCCGACTTAGATTAATATCTAATATATTAATCCCTTTTAACCTTAGAGAGGAGTCTTTCTCTAGGGTTCCTCTTTTTCTAACTCTACGCTATCTTTTTAGAATAATAAAACCTTATCTACTTTTACGTTTATTAAGCAATCCTTTATATAGTAACCTTTCTAACTATAAAAGAAGCAAGCTCCTTAATTACTAAGGGCCTATATATGGGGTTTGCTACATATAGGCCGAGCATTCACTAGACCTATAGTAGGACTAGCTATATAGCTAGCTACTAAATTAGCAGCGGGCTATATAGGTAGTGCTATAGGGGTTGCTAATTATGCTAGGGCATTATAGGCCGTTTTTATATTACTTATAGTCTAATTTAAAGTGTTTTTAGCTTTATACTATTTAGCACATACCTTAATTTAGTAAAGGCCTTAGTTAATAGCTAAGCACTAGTCTATAAGTTCCTTTAGCGTCTATATAGTAGTAAAAACTAATAGTATAGCTTACTGCAGGTCTAGGGTAAGCTTATTAAATAGGTTTAGCATTAAATCTTTCTAGGGAATTTAAGCTTAGCTAGCTAGGTGTAACGGGACTAGCCTAGTTATAGTAGGAATGTCTCGGTGAAACACTTAACAGATAAATTCCGACGCTTTAACCAAATTCTGCCGAATTTTACTAGCTTAATCGACTTCTGCCAAATTCTACTAAATTAATTAAATTCTACCAAAGTCTGTTAAAGACCGCGTACGTATATACGCATGCATCGACCACCAAGCCCCTAACTATTTAATTATATAATTCTCTTATTATTCCCTTCTCTTTTTTACACAACGTCTTATTCCTAGCAAGAGCTATATACCCTTAGATTTAGATAGAATTTATATTATTTCTTCGAATCTTTCCTAAAGCCTCTTCGCGCCCTTATATTACGTTGCGTTAAAAATAACTATTATCAAAATAGCAAACGACCTTAAATCCCACGCGTTAACTACGAGTATTATAACCCTAGTTAGGGAACAGTTAACTGCAATACAAGAAGCCTTTATAGATGCTTTAGCTTAGCAGCGGGCTGCACTAGAAGCCCAGTATTAGCAATTAATAGAAACACTCCGCGAAGAACTCCGTAATGTTAATATACTTACAATAAAAACCCTAATAGTAACACTTATAAACAAAATTAAGATAACTGTATGCAAACCTGGCCCGTTAAATGCGAACCCTAAACTAGTAATAGTAGCTTAACCCATACCTGTAACAAACCTAGTACCTACTATAAAATTAGAAAAGCTTTCTAACCCTTTAATATTTAATAGAAATCAAAATAACCTACATCCCTTTATAACTAAGCTCTGTCTTAAACTTTTAATAAACTATAACTAATACCCTACTAAAGCTAGCAAGATTAGCTATAGGATGTCTTAATTAAGTAAAGACGCTACACGAACTATAGACCTATTCTTCTATAACAGCACCTTTATTAATTTTAAAATCTTTATCTCTCTATTAGAACGAACATATAATAACGCCAGCCGCGAATATACCGCTGTTACTAAACTTAAAAACCTATAATAATGGAATTAAGACTTTACCAGCTTCTTTTTAGAATTTTTAGGCCTTATTAGCAAACTAGATTAGAATAAAGCCGCTAAAGTTGCTGCTCTTTAACAAGCTATTTTAGATAAAATTAGAGTATAGTTAGTAGGTAGGGAACTGCTAAAGGACCTACCCAAATTTGCTATAATGTGTTAATGAATTAATAAGGATCTTTAATATAATAAATAAACTCGTTCTCTAAAGCTAACTACGCCTTATGTTTAAGACTCTATGAAACCGATATATACCCTAAAGCGCGACCCTTCTCTAAAACTTACGCACGACCCTATAGACCTTGACGCCACTTAATTCTATATACCCTTAGGAACTAATAAACGAAGAACTTAAGCTATAAATAAAGAATGCTTTAGATGTAGTAGAAAAGGACATATCTAAAGGAATTGCCAAACTTACCCTTTTAAAAAAGTCCGCCGTAGTTCCTCCCACTCCTTAAATCGCACTCGCTCTTTAAGCTATACTCGCTCTTTAACTTATACTTATTTTATAAATTATACCTAGTCGCTATAAAGCATCTTACCTTTAGTTAACTTAGAAAATAAATCGTCCTAGGGCCAAGTCGCGCCTTAGGATAAGAAGTGGAAGAGTATAAGTATTTAGGCTCTTCTAGCGTTGATATATAACACGACTCCCTTAATATACTTAGCGAAATTTAAATACTTAAAAAATAGAAGAAGGTATAAATCCTTATAGATAGCGGAGCTACTAGTATAGGCTTTATTAATATAAACTACGCGAAAACCTAATACCTAAATTTAAAGAAACTTAATAAGCCTTAAGGCCTATAAGGCTTTAATGGCAAACCCTTAATATATAGCGAATTAACGTACTACGCTTTTATAAAAATATAAATAGGCGAACACCTTAAATATATTTCCCTATTTATAATACCCCTAAAGCAATATAAGATAATACTTAGATATAGATAGCTAAAACAACATAACCCTTTAATTAGCTAGGTTAAAGAAATAATAAAGTTCTATACAACTTACTACTAAAGTTATTACTTAAAATACCACCTGCCCTACGAATATATATAAGATTATTTAAATTTAATATAATATAAACTACCCCTACTATAGACCCTAAATTAAAATAATAAAGCTACAACTGCTAATTATAGTAAAGAATGCGAAGACGTTACGCTAAAACCTTTTAAAATTCGTATAATATAAGCCGCACCTTTTATTTTATTAGTAAGAAAATAAAACTATAAAATCTTTACTATAACAATAGAAGATATTAAGAAAGCGCTAGAACTAAAGCAGTATATTAACCCTCAACCTCTTATACCTAAGGAGTACCATAATCTAATTAATAAGTTTAAAAAATAATTTATAGACTAGTTACCCCCATATTAGGATAAACACGATTTTAAGATAGAACTTAAACCTAGTATAATACTAAAGTTCGGTCCGCTATACGGCATATTATAAGAAGAACTGCTTATAATATAATAGTACCTTAACAAGCATCTAGAAAAAGGATTTATTCGCCCTAGTTAATCTCTATTCGCCTTACCTATACTATTTATTAAAAAGCTAAAAGGAGGCTTAAGGTTCTATGTTAATTATTAAGCCCTAAATATAATTATAATTTAAAACCAATATCTAATTCCTCTACTTTAAGAAATGCTTAACCGCTTAGTAAAAGCACAATACTTTATAAAGCTTAACGTAGTCGCTGCCTTTAATTAAATCCGTATTTGCGAAGGAGATAAGAAGTATATAGCTTTCTGTATATAATAGGGACTTTTTAAATACCTAGTAATGCTATTTAGTATAAAGAACGGTCCTAGTACGTTTTAGTAATATATTAATAATACACTTCGCGAATTCCTTAATATATTTATTACCGCGTATATTAATAATATCTTAATCTATTTATCTTTACTTTCTAAACATTAGAAGCACATCTAAATGGCCCTTAAACGCCTATAAAACGCGGGCTTATAATGCAATATTAAGAAATATAAGTTCTATACGTCTAAAGTTATATACTTAGGCCTAATTATATCCCGTAACAGAATTAAAATAGATTCTAAGAAAATTGCTATAATTATAAACTAGGAAAGTCCTAGTAGTATATAAGATATCTAAAGATTCCTAGGATTCGCAAATTTCTATTATTAATTTATTAATTACTTCTTAAAAATTATTTAGCCATTAGTAAACTTAACAAGAAAAAATATATAATTTAAATAGACTACTAAATATAAACAAGCTTTTAACGACCTAAAATATCGTTTTATAACTGCTCTAATTCTTACCTACTTTAACCCAGACCTTAAATACATCGTTAAAACAGACTTGTCTAATTATATACTAGGAGGAGTATTATCGCAATATAATAAGAACGGCGAGCTACGCCTAGTAGCCTTTCTCTCCTAAAAACTTACCCCTACTAAATTAAACTATAAGATATATAATAAGGAACTACTTACAATTATTAGATACTTTAAACAATGGCGTCTAAAACTTAAAGGATTGTTATTTTTAATACGCGTATTAACGGACCATAAAAACCTATAGTACTTTATAACTATAAAGCAATTAATATAACGCTAAATTCGTTAGGCCGAATACCTCTTATAATTTAACTTTAAGATTATATACTAACCTAGCAAACTTAATTAAAAACCTAACTTATTAATATAACAATTATAGGACTTACCTATAAACGCCTCTAATAAACGGATTATAAATTAATTACAAATTTTACTGCCCCTTAAACGCTTTAAGAAACTATACCCTATATTTTTAGATATAGAGCTTAATAGGAATAAATTAGAAATTAATAAGTGGGATATAGAAATTAATAAATTAATAGAGCACAAATATAAGAACGACCCCTAGATAGTAGATATAATAAAAGCAATTTAAATAGGGAAACGGTAATATAAGGATATTACACTCGCTAAATACAAAATCCGTAATAATCGGTTATACTATTAATAAAAGATAGTAATCCCGAATTCCGAACCCTTATAATTTAAGATACTTAAATTCGTATATAATTCCCCTGTAGTAGGGCACCCTAGCCATATAAAGACCTATAAGATTATCCAACAAGTATATTACTGGCCTATAATACACAACTATATACGAAAATACGTTTAAGTATACAGAATATACGTACGTAGGAAGACCTCTTATATAAAGAAGCAAGAAGTACTTTAACTATTACTAATTCCAATGCAAAGATAGCGAGATATTTTAATTAACTTTATAGTTAACCTGCCTAACAGTAATAGGTTTATAAATATTATAGTAGTTATTAACTATTTTATAAAAATATAATATATAATTCCTATAGACTTAATTAATATAATATTAGTAGCCAAATATTTTATTAAGTACGTCTTTAAGCTACACGTGCTTTCTAATTTAATAATATCTAATTATAAAAGCTAGTTCATTTTAGACTTTTAGCAAGCCTTATATAAACGATTAAGCATATAAATACAACTTTTAACTATATTTTATCCTAAAACAAATAATTAAACCGAAATTGCGAACGCAATTATAGAATAATACCTATAAATATACTACTCCTACCTATAAAATAACTGGGAAAAGTAGCTACCTTTAGCTAAGTTTACTATAAATAATATAAGAAACGAATTAATAGGCGTAACGCCGTTCTACGCAACCTACGGATAAAACCCTTAACTTAGATTTAAATTATAACCCAAAATCAATATAATAGGACCCATGATTAAGAGGATTTAACTAATTAACGTATATAACTTTGCTAATTAAATAAAGCAGTTAACAGAACTATTATAAAGTAAATTAGCGTATACTTAAATAGTATAGGAATAGCATGTAAATAAAGGACGAGCTCCCGTATAGGACTTTAAAAAAGGCAATATAGTTTACCTAAATATATAAAACCTAAAGACTTAATAACCCTTAAAGAAACTTAATTAGAAGTTTATAGGCCTATACTAAATTAAAAAGAGACTAAGCCCGTACGCTTATAAGCTTAAACTACTAACTAAAATAAAAATACATCTAACGTTTTATATAAACTTACTGCAACCTTTAAAGGATAAACCCACAACTCGCGAAGTGCCGCCGCTACCTCCTATAATTATTAATAACAGTAATAGTTCTTACTTTATTAACTTAATTAATAATATATAATAGAAAATACAATCTAAATAATTTAAACTCCTTATTAAGTAGAAAGGATATAAAACATAAACTTAGGAAACCTATAACTAGATTAAAACCGACGCGCCTTCCCTAGTAAAAGAATTCTATAAAGACTATTCTTTACGGCCTACTTTAGCTAGATAGATATAATATAAAGGTAAATAACTGCTACCTAACACGAATATACAAAACACAATAGCAGAAAGCTTGAAATTAGAAAGAACTTAAAATATATTATAATATTTATAATACAATTATATAATACGTAAGATATTAAGGAACTTTAACCGGCAGTTAAAGTTATTTAATTGGTTAGATCTGCCTTACTAAAACCTACTATAAAGATATTAGTTCTGCTTACCGCCTTAACTAAGCCAATAGCGATTTTCTATCCCGGGGATGGAAAATCCTAATTAGCCTATTTAACGATTAGAACCGGCAAAACCTTATACCGCTACTTAACGCGAAAATATAACACGCGATAAGTTATAAGTCTTAACTAAAATTAAATTATTTAGACCTTCGGCTAAAATGGGGGATACTATAACAGGACTAGCCTAGTTATAGTAGGAATATCTTAATGAAACACTTAACAGATAAATTCCGACGCTTTAACCAAATTCTACCGAATTCTGCTAGCTTAATTAACTTCTACCAAATTCTGCTAGATTAATTAAATTCTACCAAAGTCCGTTAAAGACCGCGTGCGTATATACGCACGCATCGACCACCAAGCCCCTAACTATTTAATTATATAATTCTCTTGTTATTCCCTTCTCTTCTTTACGCAACGTCTTGTTCCTAGCAAGAGCTATATACCCTTAGATTTAGATAGAATTTATATTATTCCTTTAAATCTTTCCCGAAGCCTCTTTGCGCCCTTATACTAGGTATAAAAAGCGGGTCTAAAAGGCTAAGAAAGTCTCTATTATTTTTATATTTAGGCTTTTATAATTAAGTTAAGCGTTTTATACTTTAAAGGGGTCCTTATAAATAGAAAATAGGTAAACAATTATCTTTTCTCTAGAGAGGAAGGGATTTACTAAGTCCTATACGTATTACAGACGTAGGTATATCTATATATCCCCGCTAGTGCGGCCAAAGACATAGGCTATTTTAGCCTAAGTAGTAGGGAAGTATTCTGTATTAACTTTAAGCTTATCCTATAGTTAAAGCTTCCAATTATTAAATATAGGGTTGGTTCCGTTTATAAGTAATAGGGGGTCCACAACCTTTATAGATTGCGTTAATACTAATACTATACGTTAGGCTAGGGCCTTAAGGATTATAGTAAGTCTTTAGGTGTCTAATAACTCTTTACTAGGTATAAGGGGTTCTCTAGCTTTAAGCAGCTCTTAAAGTCGTTTAATTTCGGCATTAGCTGCTATAAGCTCCACTTAGGAGTTTAAGTTAGTTACTATTTTACTATTAGAGGTATTTAAGGGTCCTACAGCTGCTTTACCGGCCGCTGTGGTTCTTAGCATAGTGATATAGTTATTAGGGTAACTTTTAGTAGGATTTTACAGGGGTTTTAGTCTATGCGTGTTCTATAGGTTTTATTATTTTTTAAGTTTTAGTAATAGTCTTTAGGTCTATTTCTATATTCTATTCTTATTTATAGTCTATAAATATTTTTAAGTTCCTTTTTAGAAAGAAGAGGAGACGAGCTTTAGATAATATTAGCAACTTAGTTAATTAAGGCACAAGTACGGCAAAAGGGTCACGTAAGCCTATATAATTGGATTGTCTATAAATAAGGATCTAAAGCTAGAGAAAGGAAAAGAGATAGAGGGTAGCGCCGCTCGAAGTTATATACAATCCTCTGGTCACGTGACGGCAACTGTCTAAAACTGTGTAAAACTGTCTGCGACTATCTGTAACTGTCTGCGACTATCCGCCATAATCCACCGATATCCATCAGCCACAATCTACTAGTTTCCACTAGTTTCTACCAGTTTCTACCAGCGCCGTAACATCTTTTACTCTATAGATACTATAAAACAGGACAATCTAAATACCGAAAATAATCCCCCCTAGAGCTTTAACTCTATATACCTTCCTTCCGCATAGCTTTGCCTTAAGGTTAGCACTCTAATAATCCTTTTACGGAACCTATATCCTAAAGAGGGCTTCTATAATAGTACCCGTATAGTTCTTACCTAGATAGGCCGCCGCTGTCTTAAAGCCTATATTTTTGGCGGTACCTTTACTAACTAGCTATAGGTTATCCTGCGGATTATACTATCTTCTATAAAAGGCGAGCTGCCGTTTATTATTAATTAACGGCAGTTTCCTATCCGTTTATCTTTTATAATAACTATAAATAAGTTATAGGGTCAGTCTTTTACCTTTATAGGCGTTAATTTATAAATGCCGGTTTTTATACACGGTTAGCTCTATGTTACACTGTCTCGGGTTACTACCGTAAATGGTATTTTAGTACCGCTTCCCCCAAATTAAACAGAAACGGACAATATTATATATCCAGAAGTTTTGCTTTTATAATGT
>Ga0307515_10010540_pt1 | contig 17700 bp, 21 predicted proteins | sample 17_EM_MG_FD_194513 | JGI IMG/M metagenome (GOLD analysis project Ga0307515, IMG submission 194513) | Populus trichocarpa ectomycorrhiza microbial communities from riparian zone in the Pacific Northwest, United States - 17_EM | ecosystem: Host-associated > Plants > Roots > Unclassified | place... | reverse complement strand
ATCGATATGGTTTCAGACATTGTTTCTACCGAACAAAGGAAGTATGGAACAGTGTGGAATGTACATGATGGAGCCAGTCCCCGATAAATATTGCGGTTCTATGTGCGATGAGATGAAGTGGGAAAAATTGATCCATGAAATAAAAAACGGAACAGGGACTTGATCGCGGTGCACTAGAGTGGTATAAAGCGTCCACGCCCCAGCAGAGGAACCAAGCGAAGCTTCTCTAAGCTTCCCCCATCTCCTCGTCATCCTCGCCATCCCCGTCGCGGCCGCTCCCGTGATCGCCCTCCTCAACTTCCGACTCATCCTCTTCGTCGCTCTCGATTTCCCGGCCGGAGGTACGCGAGCAAGACTGGAGGTGGCGTTTCATCATGTCACCCCTCGTAGACACCCCGCACCCGCGAGGACACCGAACCTTGAACTTTGGCTGGTGGACGACGATGTGCTTCCACATGCTGCTCTTGTTGACCAAAGCACCGCATCCACCATCCCACCTGCACTGGATCATGTCTTGCTCCTTGGCGTAGTGTTCCCGGACGTGCTTCCCCCAATGTCTGACGTTGATGTAATCAACGTGCAACCGCTTGGTGCAATCTGCCCACTGGCATTGCACCATCTCCAAGGGTGGGCGGGAACTTGGGGCAGCTCCGACACTTCGGAGTCCGTGCGTCCGAGTGGCCTTCGCCTTGGGCTTTACTCCACTATCTCGAAGAATCTTTCTCCTCCCTTTCTTCTGGAGAGTCTGGAGAGGCGATGGCTCGGGTGAACCGCTCTCGTCCTCGACCCTGCGAACGAACTTCGCGATAGACTCCCGGATGGGGGCAGAGGGAGAGTGAGAGTGCGCGAGCGTCGGACTATTAGGCACAGAACTAGTCGGGTCGGGGCCAGTGGAATCGACACTTTCTTGGCGGGTATCTTGGTATCCATGATCAGGGCTATTGGGTTTGGGTGTACCTGGGATTGTGGATATTCTGTTTGGTGGTATGATGAGACATGCTACAAGCAATAAACCAGTGAAGCGGATACTGACGGAGCGGGAGGGGTGTTTTGGTAGGCTTCGGGGTATGGCGACGGGTACAGAGGTGGAAACCACCCGACAGGTTGTCGATCGAGTCTAGTGGAAGTTTAGCAAAGACGCGACGCGACGCAGATCTAACGGTGGACGTACGAGTTGACCAAATCCGACAATACCGACGAAGGTTGCGTGGAAGCGGGAAACTGCTCACAGACCTCCTCCTCCCAATTCGGCACAGGATCCTCATATAAGACTGACTGAGCAGCGGGAGGCCCAAGACCCAAGATAACCCGAGTCATGAGATCGACGGAGTAGGGTACGGCGGAGTGCATGGCTATTTGCTTGGAGGTAAGAAACGAGAGAGTGGAGTGGAGAGACAACGGGGACTCTGCTTCACCCCCGGGTTAAATACACAACTGAGACAGATCCCGACGCTTAGTAGACCGTGTAGAGTGGCACTTTCAAAGTCAGACGACCGTGCAACAAAGGAAAGACCCCCGCGGATAAAATAACACCGCCAGGCCCTTTATTAGCAAACCGATCCCCCCTCGGCAAGAGGGTGATCGACTCGGTTCGATCTGGAGAGGGTCCAAGCATTGACCTCTCCCATTCGGAACCCTACGTCACTCGGCAGACCGACCGGTGGCTGCTGATATGAAACAGGTCCGGCACCTCGCGCCCGGAACAAAGGGAGTGGCGTGGTTGGTCCGAAGCTGAAGGTGTTCTCCCGATGTACCAGCAAGCCATGGCGGCGATCGCCGACCAGGGAGGGAACTTGACGCCACCGCCCAAGCGCTCGCTACCTTCTCTCAATCCCAGATCGAGTCACCGGTCGCCGTTCACTCCCTTGAAAGCCCAGACGCAAGGCGATGGCACTGAATCCTGGAAAAGTGATCAATGGGCAGTCGCATAATTGTAAGTGCAAATTGATCACACACATCAGCCTCATCCGCCACGTATCCCCTCCCACTCTCCTCATCGACTTCAATTTTTGCAGGCGCACGACCTCAGATGACGTTCTAGGTTGTCATCTCGGATAGTAACGCCACACCCGTGAGGGCACAAGAGCTTGAACCGCACTTCATGGGTGACGATGTGCTTGAAGAGATATCCCTTCTCCACCTCCGCGTCGCATCCGTCCCAACGGCACTCCACCAATCTCACCCGCTGGCTACTTTCCGCGGAATCTTCCGTAGACTTGTTGGAGTGCGATGTAACATGTTTTTTCCAGTTCCTGATGGTGTCGAATGTGTAATCGAAGGCCATCTGGACTGTGCAGTCATCGCCCCAAAGACACCGCATCTTGCCCATGGGAGGAAAAGCCGTATGTGGCTTGGGGTCTAAGTCTCCGACGACCCGTTCTCGAGAGGGTTTTGGCCTCACGCCGGCGGTCTCTCGGAGCTTCTTCCTCTGTCGCTTCCTGAGTGGGCCAAGGGCGTCCTGCGTCAAAGTACCCCTGTCGTAGTCGTCATTGTCTTCTCCTTGGGGCGAGAGATTGGTGGATTGCAAGTATCCCGGAAGGTGTCCAAAAATCTCGGCTGTTGGAGCGCACATTGGTCGGGATGTCCTTGATGAGATGAACTCGCTCGGACCGGCCAAGTTCCACATGGTGAGCCTAGATCGTAGTTCATTAGATGAGACGAGGCTGACGGAATCAAGATACACACGAGCTGTACGGATTAGCCGCGAGTCCACGAACGTGCTCCGAATCTCCTTGGATGCTTGTGGACATGGAACCGCTACAACGAAAGGGTTTCAGCGAGGTTACTGGCACACAAATACTGGTACCCACTGGATGGTAAGTCCTGTTGTTCTAGGAGAATACAACTCCCAGGGTTGACTATCGGGGCTTTCCAGGGCAGAACTTGGAATGCGTTTTGGCCCAGGCTTGAGGGATCTCTGAGAATCCATATTTTATCAGCGGGTAAGGTGCGGAGGTGAGCGAGCTGGGATGTAAGGAGTTGGTGTTTGGAGAGTAGTCACTCGGACTATCGCGGTGCCTCTTAAATACATGGCAAGGTGGCCCTCCTGGGGGTGGCAAACGCGGTCATTGTTCGGAGTTTTAACAGATAAAGGGAGAAGGGCCCTTGGTGACAAAACAGAATTATGGGGTGCCAACATGGAGGGCAGGTCCGATACAAAACTTCTAAAAACCGTGCTTTAGACATCCGCACGGAACGCACAGACCGCATCCGAAAATCAGTTAGTCGCATTGGGCCTATGACGGTCTCGCCTCGGTCACCCGAATGAGCATATTGTACCTCAACCGTGCAGCCGGTGGACAAGACTCAACAGACCTCCAAGGATGGCCCATGTCATTCAATATTATTGACAAATGGGTGGTCCACAATAACCGTGATAATTTTACTTATCGACGGGACGTCCGTTCACACGTATCTACTACCCGACCCCTGATTTTGGCCATCGCCCCCGTGGGGCCAAAGGCCCAATTTGATTCCGTGGGCATGGAGAAAGTCACCCGCTTTTCCTTTCATGCACAGTTCAGAGATAGGAACCGGGTCGTTTTTCTTCGGAAACGGTCATGACGCGCGTGCTGTTTCCAGCGCTTATCTTCAAGCGAGACCCACACAGCCCGAAAGAAACCTCGCGAGGTTGACAGTCAATGAAACCAATAGAAAGTAGGTCATACATCCAGTTCTCATTTCCGTAGAATTTGTGTAAGCGGCGAAAAACCGAAGATGAACATGATACGCGCTGGACGGAACTATGAGTATGTACATGATAGCCTTAAATGGTAAGAAAAACATGCGCAAGCCTGAAATGTTTCGTTGAGGACTTGTACAGCTTTACTGCCCAGGAGGCAACTACGCGGGCAGATCATCGATGAAAAAGCAAACGTTTAACATGTGCCTTCATCCGACAGTATCGCCTCGGTAGGATTAGTAACGCGTTCGCTCCGATTCTCATTCCAGGAACCCCACATGCGGACTCTGGAGCGGGCGTCGACACCGGTGCGTTGTAAAGTGACAGAGAGAACTGTTGGGGATCGCTCGGAGGGTAATGCACGGCGTGCAGTGGAGCCTGGACAAGTCTCGCTTCCCCCGTGATAGGAACCTCCTAGAGAGGGGGGTCTTGTAATATCGACGTCCTGGCGGGGTGCGTATGGAAGATCCTTAGCATTTCTTGGCCGGCTTCCGGCAACAGTTCCTGAGTATCCCGAGAATTGGTGACAGGCTTGCGCTCATGGGTATTGCTTGATCGACAAACGTCACCTCACGCTAGTGGCGACTCAGACTCTCCTTTACTTACTTGAGGCGAATATGGCGAAGTTTGGTGTTCGGGATGTCTCTCACAAAGATCCATCTGACCCCGAAGGCCTCCTTCCGTTTGTCGGAGGTCCATACGTCGCTGCTTCGCGAGCATTCAACTGGGGGTGGGGGTCACCTTGAGGGAACCATGGGATGGTGGAGTGAAAGATACCCACTGGAGTTAACATCTCTGCCACCCCGCAGAAGTGACCGCTGACGGAATCATTCAATCTCACTGAAAAAAATATGCACGGAATTTAGAGAAATGACCTCATCTGAACGATGAAGAATAGGTAAACGGGGCCTCTTCCACCTACCTCCTTGAACGCATTGCAAAGTCTCTTGTTTCCAGGAGCCGTGGAACTCCATAGTTCGTACTTCAATGACTGGCGTACATCGTCTTCTGTATAAGACTTGATAACGAAGTACCTCGCCTGGTAAATCATTAACAATTAGCGATTGCTCGAAAACCTCCGCTGGAAACCTACCCAGGGTGGTTTAGTGTCGAACCCGACTGGATTGTAGTCCTTTGTAACCAAAGGGTCGGAATGTCTACGGGAGAGGTGGTCAAATTTCCGGACCCGGTAGGGGGTTGAGTCCCTGAGGTGTTCGTTCCAGTCCCGCTACAATTTAGGCCTCCACTCTGGTTCTGGCTATGCTGCCCTCTGCCACTCCACCCATCGATCGCTCCGGAACTGTTTTGACCCAGGCGGGGGGGCCGTTCTTGGCTACTTAGGAACTGCGGTGGAATCAGAGGAGCGTTCGTGGTGTTATTATTCCCTCCGTTACCGCCTCCGCCATGAAGGTCAATCGCGAGATTCAGTCTTCTGTCACCGTTCCCTCGATTGTTGGGTAGCCAGGGGTTCGTTCCACTTTGGCTCCCTCCCCTCGGGTTTCGTTGCTGCTGAGCGGATGGATAGTTAAGGCTGGACCTAGGTGGGCCCTGTGACAGCCGGTGGTTACCTGAGAACTGGTGAGCCTGTTTGAGTTCAAGCACGGTCAAAGCTCGCGAGATTTCATCCATACCATGATTGTGGGTGTTCCCGTCCAGTAGGGGTCCGCCGATTGTTGGTTTCCACGGCTACATGAGCACACCACGGAGCAGTTTTGTCGGTCCAGGACGAGAAATCGCCTCGAGCCCTGGGGATATGCGACCCTCCTTCCTGTTCGCCTTCGCCTTCGTCAGCTCCACTCGGGCTGGGTTTTGGCCGGAAGAGGACCATCTGGATTGGTGCGTTTTGACGGGAGCCCCAGCGTGTCTCAGGGCATTCAACCGTCTCGGACCGGAATCATTGTAGTAGCCTGGACTTGTGTGCCTGCGTACGTCGGATGCTGTGGACAGAGAAGGACCAGTACGACCGAATTGGGAAACCGATTCAATTGTTCCTTGGCTGGGATACTTCAGGGATCATCAGCACGTTCAAACCATGAACCTGTGATGGAGATGAAAGTGAATGGTGAGGGGTGCGGTAAGGAAAACACGTCGTCTCAGTCACCGCATACGTGGAATCACAGGAAAGACGCTGCTGGACTTTGCTTTGCAACTGCCGTGCACGGGCACCGGGCACGCAAGCCAAAATGTATCAATGATGATTTAGAAGATTGATCTAATTGGGGGATGCGGTGAAAGTATGACACTGGGTGGGTCCTTGTCGAGGTGGAAAAGGGGGGGAGCCATGACGGTTTTGATGAAATCAAGTTGCCGCACTTACTCCGTTGTCTCCTTGGTTGAGGTCGCGCATTTCCAGTTCCCAATCCTCCTCGTCTTCAAAGTCCACAGTGGCAGAGAGACTGTTGAATACGCGTGGGGTCAAGGTTCCACGCGGCTGGGTTCCGGGGACTATCGGGATGACCAGTGAGATCGCCGAAGAAAGGGTGGATCGATCACCTATGGTTGCGTAGAAAAAGGAGATACTTACAACCTTGGAGGTGCGCGGTTGGCGTAAAATCTGTCTATGAAGCGGTGACTATATTTCGTCAACACCGCTTACATCGCCCACCCAGTCAAGTTCAAAAACTTCGCCCCCGCCGTTCCAAGAAGCTTGCTCGTTGTCGATAAGCTTGCAGCCAGTGAGATCTTTCCTGGAAGCTGTGATTGGGTGATGCCGCTTGATGTCCGCTCCTGAGGGTGGGGGGGAACCGCGTCTAGGGAGACCGTGCTGCTATGGAACCCCATTGTGGTAAAAAGGGTCAGGTATTGAGAGGGGGGAGGTGGGGGGAAAGCAATAGACGGGGGTAGCGGCCGACAGATACCCACACAACCAATCGAGTTTGATGTCAAGTGATGTCCAGACGCCGTGAGGATATCAGACATTCACGTCGGGGATACTACGAGGCGGGAGAACGGATCCTACCTGCGCACTCCGACTCCTCACTGATAAAATAATGCCGACGCATTCCGACCTCTCGACGGGATCGAGATTGAACAAGGTAAAGAGTCAGTGTGCCTTCGGACTCGAAGTGTCGTTCAGGCGTCGCAGCTCGAGGAACAACCCAACCCGGGCGATGTAGATGCGCCTCACCCCAACCTGGGAGCAGTACTTGAGAGGTTATCGTGGCGGTCATTCCATACTAGCAGCCGTTAAATTACCTACAATACCGACGTGTGGATAGAGGATGTTTAAGAGATGTTCCTAAATACTTGAGAAAACCACGACCCTTCGCACGCGAAGACCCTCGGTTTTCGTCACGCCCTCCCTGGTATCGTCGTCGTCCTAAGAGCATAGAAAATCTAAGTTAAAGCAAGTAAGCAGGCAGAAGAGGAGAAGACGACATGGCCAGCACGTCGTGCGGTCAGAGACGAGTCGAGACGATCCGAAGCTTCCCGCTAGCCTCGAGAACCTCCTTCGCGGCGCGTTCCCGGAGCACCTTCCGAATGATCTTCCCAGCTGGACTAAAAACCGACCAAACATCACCTTCAACCCGCAAAAGTGCGCGGCATATAACTGACCTTTTAGGAATCTCTGGGATGACGATCACGCCACCACGTAGGTGTTTTGGCTTCCCAACCCGAGGCTTGATCCATTCCTGAACCTCCTTTGCGACCATACGCTGACCAGCAACGTCTTTTGTTGGTTCCCTCAGAACAATGTAGGCTCTGGGAAGTTCGATCCCGTTGACCTCCACACCGACGACACCAGCATCTGCGATTTTCGGGTGTGTGATCAAGAGACCTTCCAATTCTGCAGGTGGCACTTGGAATCCCTGCAGATCCAAGCCCAATCAGAACCATCAGCCTATAAGTCAACGTGTGCTGGCACTCACGTTGTACTTGATCAACTCCTTCTTCCGATCCACGATCCTGAAGAATCCCTTCTTGTCCCTCTTGGCAATATCGCCCGTCTTCAACCACCCATCTTCCGTGATGGTATCTCTCGTGGAAGAGACGTCGTTGAGATAGCCCTTCATGACAGTGGGACCTCTGATCCACAACTCGCCAACAGATTCTTCACTCTCTGGTAAATCGTTTCCATCGTCGTCTGCCAAACGGGCCTCGAGGTTCGGGAGCAGTCGACCTGCTGCACCAGCGTTCTCGGCCCCTTCCCAAGCCATCATGGCCAACGCGGCGGGCGATAATTCAGTCATCCCGTATCCTGTGATGAGGATCGGAACCACCAGCGTCAGATACCGTGGACGCTCGTGATATAGCGTATTACATACCTTGGGTGAAGTATACAGTCCGACCGCCTGTGTTGTACTTTTTGTGAAGCATCTGTTGGACCGCGGCAGAGAGAGGAGCTGCACATGAGATGAGGGTTTTGAGTGAAGTCAACTTGTAGTTCTTTAACACTGCCCTCGAAACTCAGTCTGGCACCAATGCTATACAAATGCATAAATACACTCACGTGGGTGACCCAAAAGTCCTAGACAAATCGGTGGCACAACCCAGGCATGGGTGACTTTATACGCATCGATGCACCTTAAGAACTCGGACATCTCAAATTTTGGCATCAAGACAGACTCCACGCCTTGGTGAATCGGTGACATTAAACAGTTCACCGCCCCATATACGTGGTAGAATGGGATCGGGCAGATCGTTGACTGAACGCGCGTTTCGGGAGTTCCAATCGACCAGAGCATATCCAATTGCGCGACGAGGTTCCTGTGCGTGATCTGCCAATGTGACCAGGATCAGTACATCGTTGTTCAGCGAATGACGAGAGGGATCGATTGATTCGGCGATTATATGTAGCGGGGGAGTTGACGGATGAAGGGAGGGATTTACCTCGACGCCTTTCGATTTTCCACTAGTACCAGAGGAATAGCATAAAAGGGCGGTTTCGTATGAAAGTTGGCCACAAAATGGCTCCTCCTTGGAAAGGAGACCTCGGGCCGAGAGATCCTCGTATCTGATAAACTTGAAACCCTTCAGGAGCTGGAGATTTTCGCCATCGGAGTAGACAACTATTTTTCTCAGGGCATCCTCAGGGCTCAAATTCAGGAGTTTGAACACGCCCAAGGCGGTGTGGACCAATGACGATGAGACGATCATGACCTTTGACCCGCTGTCGACCCATTGCTCCTTCACCTCGTTCGGAGACGCAATGATCGACGCGGGTGTGGCGCGAAGACCGGCAGCGAAGGTACCCCACATGAAAACGGGATAGAGAATGTTGTTTTGGCTGAAGATCATTACGGTATCACCACGCGAGAGCAAGGGACCACCGAAGTTTGGGGCATGCAGCTCGTTTCGGAGTCCATGAGCGAGAGAGAGGGCAGCGTGTTTGACATTGGTTTGGGTAAACCTCTGGCCGGTTGGTCCGTCAATGTAGACGACCTGCCCAGGTGCGCACAGATTGCTATTGAACACATGAGAGAAGATGGATTCCTCGATGATTGGAACGGAAGGCCAGGCTGAGGTGTAGACAACCATTACCGTGACTCGTCTTGGTTGTCGTTGTCTGGTCGGATGTGGTGGCGAGTTATTGGGGGGGGCTGAAATCCGTTTGGGGCTTCATTTTGAGATGTGTATATGATTGAGGCCTATTTGATGCGAACGATTCGGTCACCGGGCATTGTCCGATGGGCGGTCGGTGTCGCTGAGAGGCGTGGCCACCCTCACCGTTAAACTTGGTGGTCGTGAACAAATGCGTAAAAGCTCGTTTCTGGAATATCCACACCTACCCACCATCTCCCCATGAGCTGGATGTCTCTCAGTCTGCCTTTAGGTTAAACGCCTCGGGGGAGTCAACTTCGGCCAAGCGAACTCAACAGCCAAATGATCATGATCTGGCGGGGAACATGACCGAACGGTGGAGGAAATCTCCTGCGGCCTGGAGCAAACCTCGGGGAGTTGATCCATGACGGGAAAGCGACCTCGTCAACCTGGGGCCTTCAGGTTCTGGCCTGAAGGCCAAGCTACGATCTGTGCTTGTGGAGATACCGAGTCCGTAATCGGGTGGGGATTCTACAAGCTGCCTTCGGAGGTAGACCCCAGCTGACCATGACGTACAACCCCTCGGCCACCGAAAGCAGCCGAGGGCGAACAATGAATCAATGAAATATCATGTCGCATCCCCATCATTTACCTAGAAGCACCCTCGTACAGCACAAGATATCAAACCTACTTTCAACCCGCTGGTCAGGTCACTGGCAGGGTCGGGGTACGATTTCCGTGTGCGTGATCACCCGTGCTAACCAGCACAACCCTGAGAACAGATTCCAACATCGCAACCGTAGAAAGTTCGTCATATTTACGGAAGCCCGGTGCGTGTCCACACATATACTGATACACAGTTTGAAGGAGAAGGGATGACGACGTACAACGCCCGGCTGGGAGGTAAAAGGTCCGTAGGCTGTCAATGATCAAAGTCAGAGAATGAACGAGAGGAGTGTGTTTGGGATGAGGGTGTGTGAGAAAGTGCAAGTATACAAGGCGGATAGAAAAAAAAGAGAGAACGAGCTCATTTGTCGGGATACGGGACGCAGATCTTTTGACCAACGCGCAGAGTGTCGCAATTCAAGCCGGAATTAACATCCAGCATGCGATCGAGACTGCAGCCGTAGGTTTTGGAAATCTGCCAGCAAGTATCGCCAGATTTGATGTAATAGTCGGAGGTGCCCTCAGGACAGGCTTTCGTTGATGGTTGCGTGTGAGTGGGTCCGACCAGTCGGAAAACCAGGAGAAGGCTGACGGCGACGAGCAAGATGAATGGGAACAAGGTACGGTAGGGTGAGGATGGGCGGGAGGAATGCCTGATCGTACCGTGCTGGATTCCGTTCGAGTCGTGGTCAGCCATGGCTTGTGGCGAGATCTAATTATGAACACTCACTTCGTCAGCAGAAAGGGGGGAATAACCGTCGGAGCGAGCGTGTGGCGATTGCCCAGACTCGACGTCTTCGTCGTCGGTCACAGCGAGTCCATGAGACACTTTGGGGGTGGTTCGTCAGCAATGGACGCACAGCTTGACGTTGTACACACCTTTGCGCATTTCACCGTACTCTGCGCCCTCTGGACCTTCCCAAATGCTCCCGTCTTTGTCGCGGAAACGGTATCGTCCAGTGTCGGAATCATAACCGATGCGCTTCATGCCCTCTGGGAGCCGGCAGTCATCCTGAATATTGCGCCATTAGACCAGAAATTCCCAGGACCGCTCGGCTGAATCTCACCTCGTCGTACTGGGTCCAGCGACCCATCGTCGTTTAGGGTGTGAGGGAGTTGTGAAAGGGACAATGGCGAACGTTGAGGTCCTTTGTGTTAAAACGTGGCAAAAGCCGAGCACGCCGAAAAGTGCATCCGGATTATATAATCCCAATGGTTCTCAATCTCCTCGCTGCAGGGTCCAACGCCTGTGGTCAACTCGCGACTGGTTCACTCGACGATGCACACCAATTTACACCTTGCGTGTTTGGAGACTTGCCTCCCGGAACTCTCCCCCCGAACACCCAGTCAATCCTCCAGCTCACTTCGGGTTCCAATCACTCTTTGATCCTATTGCGAAGGACGGCGCTCGGGGGATTAGACAAACCCCCGCGCGAGCTTTGGGGAGCTGGAGATGGGAGTAAAGGGCAACTGGGACCATCGTGGAGGAGCAGGACATCATCTTCGACTTCAGTTTTCCAGCCTATCGATCAAGTCCCGGACGGCTACGAAATCACTAGCATTGCTGCCGCTTGGGAAACATCGTACATCGTATTCTCGCAGGATGGAAGAGACGACATCTTGATGTCTATGGGGGCGGATGATTTTGGAGACCTAGGTGTTGGGGGGGCCAAGAAGGAAGGGAATGGAAAGGAGAGGTTGATTCATGTTGTGGATCTAATCTCGTCCGTCGGGTCGATCGCCCGAGGGACTTTGAGAATCTCGGAACTGGTCGCTGGTCCCCATCATGTTGTCGCTTGCCTGGACTACGTCGACTTGTCTGGCCACGCCGTTCAAAAGCTCGTTGGTTGGGGTGGTTCCAGGCAAGGCCAGCTAGGCATTATTTCTCGAGCGGTTACCTCACCCCTGAAAATTCAGCTAAACCAGTCACGGTCCCGCGTCATACAAATCGCCCTTGGTAACCAACATACTGTCCTTCGTCATCTCGATGGCTCAGTCACCGCTCTCGGGTCCGACAGGAAGGGCCAACTCGGTGACACCTCGTCCTTGCAAGCCGTAACAGCTGTGCGATGTACTTGGAACGGGACGATCGCCGTCACCCCCGGCGACCATACTTTCCTTGTGTCCTCCAGTGGAGTGAATGCAGCTGGACAGCTGGGCCGTCCGAGCGGAGCACCAGGCTTCGCCCCAGTCGATTTGCAACCGAACGGTAAACTACTGGACGTGATCGTCTGCGGGAGCGAACACGCCCTTGCCATCCTGAGACCGGTTGATGGACGTGCCGAGGTATGGGGTTGGGGCTGGAATGAGCACGGAAATCTTGGAACGGGAGACACTTCCAACGTTCAGATCCCAAGGAGGGTATGGCCCCCTCCAGCCGGGGAGATTGCAGCAGATGACGAACCAGTTGTTGCCTGGGCGGGCTGTGGTACGACTTGGCTATTGGTGAATCGGAAGAACTAGATCACTTCGATTTACGATCCCCTGGGGACGTCCTTGTAGATGACATGACCGAGGTGAGAGCACGGTCCTTCCACGATCATCCACATTGACTCACTCCAATACTCCTGCAAGGGCACGCTCTTGTGGTGCATACACTGTGAAACGTTCACACAAAGGTGACCCACCCTCTTCCGGTGCTAGGGTGGACCGCGACCCTCTCACCCCTCGGCGGAGTGAACGCGCCTGGAACACGCACGCTCAGTTTCAGTGTTCACTTGTTAGGATTTTTTCTCTTTTCACCTCTTTTCAATTTCATTCGATTGTAAAATCCAGCAACGCCTTGTCATATTCAAAAGTATCTGGTGTACGATAGATAGACTAGTGCTGACAAGTCTATGAAAACGTGGACTACTCGACTGCCGGTCTCCTCCCGATGATGCCATCATCACCCACACTTACCATCCTTCCCTCACGATCCACGTCCACCGAATGCTTGTGGACAACGCAACCGTACATTTCAGTCGCTTTCGAACCGGTTTATACAACTGAAGCTGGCGCACAGTTCCTCAAGCAGTTGGAGGTGCTGTTCAAGTCGTCCAAGGGCAGGGGATCAATATGGCTCAATCATAAACGACGTGCGATTCATCGGCCATAGGACGTGATTCTAAGCTCACTCAACCACACCCAGTGGCTTACGATGGACCTGATGGTGCTGACGCTGCACCCCCGGATGACACGACGGAGTATCCTTGCCTTATCCGCGCCATGGATGGCGGAAAGATAAAATTCTCAACTCGGGTGCGTCCGCTTTCCCTCACCTATGTATTATTATCTTACGCACAACAGGTCGAACCCACTGACCTAGATAAATTTCACTCCGAGTACGGCAGCTTGCTCAAAGCGTCCATGTCGACCCTCAGAAAACGCGACAAGAAACGGGAAAAACTCCGGGCAGAGGGACTCGCGAAGAAGAAGAAGAGACTGACGGAAGACATTCTCATTTCTGGACCAAAGAGAGGTGCTGGTAGGAAGAAGAGGAAGCGATTGATCACCGCCGCCGTCAGGCTTGCAGAGTTCAAGAAGAGGACGGTTGAAAAGGAGGCGGCGAAGGTTACGCCGAGCTAGATTGGTTGCTGACTGTGTGCCCCGTGTTTCTTGCTGTCCCCTTTCATCTAGCCTGACAGCGAAATCGATGTTTACGCTCCCAAAAACAGCACCCTTCCGAGCCTCAAGTTCCATGCCCCCGAACTGACCGCCAACCAATCAACCCTCTGGACGTATACTCTTGAACTTGAGACCTCGAGCCCTCGGCTTATTGGGCACGACATTCGGGCTTGGTTCACCACCCCTCGGAGCCTGAGCTCGCGTCTGGATCTGATGCAATGATTTGCTTCTCGAATGGACTTGCTCGCTCGTTACAAATAACCTTTTATTCCTGGTGACAGAAATGCAACCACTGACTGATGTTGACTCGGCGCCCTATACGAAGTGGAACTGTCTGGTTTGATGTCTACACACGAGATTTTCCGATGTTGGTTTTCGTCGAATATCAACCAAGTCCCCTTTCTTCCTCTACACCCACACGACCTATACCCCAACCATGGCGAGAAAGTTGCAAACACTCGCCTTGGTCGTTCTTCCGCTCATTCTCAACGCGCTGGCGATAACGAGATACATCCCAGAGGGTCAAGAAACGCTCTTTGGCATCCAACCATCCTCAACGGACACCAGTCTAGCCGCATCCTACACAGGCACAGCTGCCTACGATCCACGTACCCTTATTCCTCCTACACCTCCCACAGACCCTCCAGTCAATACCCAATTCGCGGTTCAACTAGTGAGCGGCAATATACCCGACTTGTCTATTCGACATCATGGAGCGTTCCTCGGTTTCTCGGTCGAGCTTTCGGTCTCAAACCACGTTCGTAAGTGTTCCCCGGTTCTCTAAGTATTAGGAACTTTTCTCATCTGCCATCAACACCAGTGGGCCGAAACGGGTGCGACTTCCTCTTAACCCTTGGTTCCCGAAGCACATCGCTAATACTCCACTTTTCCCAGTTCTGCATTATCCGTCCCGTTCTTAAACCTGTTGGCGAATCTACAACAACGTGCCGGGAGAATTACAATTCGCATCGGCGGCAACTCTCAAGAAACTGCCATCATGGTGTCATCCTTAGCCGGTGGGAGTACCCTCCAAAAGGATAAGGGCAGCTCATATAACCCAGTGCGCCATTTAGTATGAGAATCAATTCTCACACGCGCTCACCTCACTTCATAGACTCAAACACCGCCGTTGGTATACACACCGGAAATTTTGTACATGATGTCCAACATTAGTTCGTTGGTCAACGTCGACTGGTTCCTCGGTTGGTCCTAAATTGGATTTGCGGTACTGACTTGAAATACGACTGGTGCTGATGCTTATTCTTAAGGCGTTCCATTCGACGATACCACCAATTGGCGTCTGGACATCGTGGAGAGAGGTCAACAAATTCTCGGTGACAGAGTCCTCGGTTTTCAAGCCGGGAACGAACCCGATCTGTATCTCAGCCATGGTCGTAGAAATGAGGTGGGTCAAATCGTGATAACCCCTCCAGAGGACCCGAGGTTCACTCGCCGATAGGGTTACGGGCCCATACCATATAAGGGAGAAATTGAGCGCCTTCTGAACACAATGCGCTCCCAAGGTCTCAAGACTCAGGGCCAACTTATCTCCCCGAGTGTTAACGGGAGGTGGACCTTCGACGATGTTCTCAATACAGGAATGTTAGTCGATTTCGCGAACGAAATTGGCATCCTGAGTGTCGAAAAGTATGTTAAGCGTGCAGGTCCCCACACTAGCTCTCAGATCTTCTGCTAGGTACCCGAGTGACAACTGTGCTGCGGCTTATAATACCGGTATGGCATTTTCGAGGTACACCGAATCACTCCGGCTCACCAGGACGGACTCTAGGCACCCAAGTCCGCCAGCCTCAAGACATGCTTCCCATGTACCTCACCCATGCCACTGGGATACGCGTCGCCCAGCAATACCTGAACGTCAGCCAGCTTGCCCAAGAGATCGGCAAGCCATTCATGATGTTCGAGACCAATACTGCATCATGCGGCGGTTTCCCCGGAATCTCTGATGCTTTCGCTGCGGCGTTGTGGGGACTGGACTACGGGCTGATGCTGGCTTACAGTAACTTCACTGGAGCACTTTTTCACGTTGGCGGTCAGAACGTGTACTACAACGTCAGTTCTCTTTTAACTCGTTTCATCACTTATCAATTCTGACTCCGGCGTCGGCTCTAGCCATTCACTCGTACGTATTTACATATCTGGTCTTATAATACTGATGTATTTTCCTACAGCCCCTCCTTCGAACCAGACTGCATTCAGGCAATGGACAGTTGGTAAGTGCGCACCTCATTTCTCGTATTGCATGTGTTCATGACTTCACGGTGAAGGTCCTATGTACTACACCGTTCTCGCCATGACGGAAGTTTTAGGCAGATCCAATCAATCGCAAATCATCGACCTCGGCGTAAACGGCGGCGAGCAATCGACACCTGGCTACGCGATATACGAGAACGGTACTCCCATGCGCGTCGCTCTCTTCAATTACCTTGACGACACTTCTGGTGCCCACGACTTAAGGGTTTCCATATCCATCGGTGGCGGAGAGGGCGGGCAACCTGCTAGCACACCATCCTCTGTCAGAGTCAAGTACCTCCTTGCAGAACACGTTACATCCAAGACCAACTTTACCTGGGCAGGTCAAACGCTCGGCGCGAACTTCAAGTCCGATGGACGCCTCCAAGGCGAAGAGAATACCGTGAACGTTCCTTGCGATACGGCAGCCGGCACGTGTACGGTCACCGTCCCAGCACCGGGTTTCGCCCTCGTCTTCTTGAACGATAAGGCTTACGAGGACTCGACGCCCTCAGGGAACACCGTCACGTTCGCTACGACCGCCTACACCAGGACCGTCAACACAGCAACGATCGACCCCAAGGCTTTGGAAACCTCCAACGGGCATAGCGGGAAAGACAGAGTGGACATGCAGAGCACGAGCAAGGGAAGCAGCCCGAACGGAGCCAATCCCTTGAAGGAAGGGCTGGCACAGGCCGTGATCACTGGCTTGGGAGTTGGATTCGGAGCGGCGTTCTTTTCATTGTTGTAAATCCTGTCACACAGCCTATTTGACCGTCATAGTCATTTACATAGCCGGGGCAGTACCCCACTCAATGCAGGCAGTATTTCACTGCACCGACGACTTGTGGGGCCGCATCTCTCCCGACACGGGTGAGTTGTCTTGACCGAGCCGCACTGGGCCGGTCGAGTATCGTGTGGATCGTACGCCCTCTCGAGGATTAGGGGGGGGGGACTAATCAAACCGCAGCGCGGAGGCTCTTCCGACGGGACATTTGGGAACTTGCAAGTCTTGACACCAAACCCTCGCTGGTAAAAACCAGCAGAGCTACAGGGAGGTGGTTTCCGGCCAACTTCGTGGGTCCCACCCATCCTTCACCTGGATTTCATGTCCCTCGGCCTGGCTCTCACCCAGCACACAAACTCTCCACTACAACCCAGATGCACAAACTTCCATTAAACGAAGTGCTTGCATTCACCCGGTAGCTAAGGAGGTCCTAGAGTTATTGCGAGGTAAACAACGAATTGGGCAGATCCATGTTATATGAACTTCCAGCATGGCTCACGGCGAAGTTATAATATATACGAGCTTGCAAACGTGCCTGCCAAATTGACGATTGAACCCACACTCCATACTACCGGGATCTGGAACGATATGCAGTTCGGTTCATGCAACACGCCTTCACGACACATATTCCAGGGCTGTCGTGAACCGTGCCTCCTCCACAAATTTCTCTTAAAAAACCCAATTCTTGTTGCGAGGGGTCAGATTTCATGTTGATCTGCGAGGTCTTGGCGGAACTTACCACTGCGCCGTACTCCAAATGGGACGGTCCCGCTGCATTGCCGAAGACACGGGACGGGGAAATGCCTGAACGACTCTCCGACGTGATTGGTGATATGGTCTGGGAAACCGGAAACCCTTGAGAAATGCTGGAACAGGGATCCCATGAAACGCCTGTCAACCGTGTCCAGGTCTCCGATGCCTTCTCTGGATTCCCTTCCCTTCCCCGGGTCATGTCCACCTCTGCGACAGAAGATCTACCGGGGAAACCGGAGTTACAGGTTCAGAGTATCAAATTTTCGCTCCATAAGCACAGGAACAAGGACCACACGACCCCACTTCGGACGAGGACTGTGGATGGTTCGGGTGAACACATATGATTTGTGTTTCGGCAGTTTCTACCCTCGATACCGTCACTAAGCCTCACGCAGGAGCAGGGTGGTCAATAGAAACCGATAACCAGCAACAGGGTCAGCCGATCCTGCTGGAATTGCTCCTCCGGACAAACGCA
>Ga0307515_10010539_pt1 | contig 17701 bp, 14 predicted proteins | sample 17_EM_MG_FD_194513 | JGI IMG/M metagenome (GOLD analysis project Ga0307515, IMG submission 194513) | Populus trichocarpa ectomycorrhiza microbial communities from riparian zone in the Pacific Northwest, United States - 17_EM | ecosystem: Host-associated > Plants > Roots > Unclassified | place... | reverse complement strand
CCACCAGCGCCGGACGTCCCACCTTCACCCCGCCCGTCGCTCACATCGCTGACACCACCCACCAGCGCGGTAAACCGCTACGAGGCCGGCCCGGATGCTGCGCTGTCAGACATCACACACACCCGTAACCCCGCGCGGAAAAGGCATACGACACGAAGCGCTTGTCGTACCGGTCGGCCAGCTCGCCGAGGTCGTTGATCACCCAGAGCGAGTTGTGTGGTCGACGGTCGCCGGACAATCGATGGTTGCCTCCCGCCACTACCCAGACGCCGAGCTCTGCGGCGAGGGCCATCGTGCGGTGTAGCTCTTCGGTGACCGGTGCCCAATCGATGTGCCATCCGGAGTAATACGGCTTCGCGGCGCCGGCATAGCCGGACAGGGCACCCTCGCCGAGGTGAACCAGCCGTGCCCCCAGGTCGGCGGCCTGGTGCATCGCGGCGCGGATCGCCTTGCCGTTCGTGGCCGGATCCGTGGTGACCTCGGTCTGCGCGACGGCGATCCGAATCTTCCCCGTTGTGCTCACCGCGGCACCGTAACTGATGACCGACCGCACCCCTCGACACCAAAGCCTGCACGCGGCCAGCGGTCAGTCGGTCTGCCGGATGAGCCTGCGCAGGTTTCCGTGATAGATGCGCTCCCGATCGTCGGCTGTGATGTCGAGACTGTCGATGACCCGGATGGTCTCGCGGATGTACAGGGGGCCGCCCTCGGGGTCGAACGGGCAGTCGGTGCCGAACAGCACGTGGTCGGCGCCGAAGAAATCCAGCCCGCACCGGGTGCCGATGTCCGAACCGGACAGTGCCGTGTCGGCGTAGAAACGGCGGAAGTACTCCAGCGGATGTTCCGCGAGCCCTTGGCGCAGCCGCCCGTATTCGTCGCCGTCGGTGCGGCTGCCGAACTGGTCGCTCCAGCCGAGCCTGATCCGGCCCTCCAGGTACGGGATCATCGCTCCCAGGTGATGGGTGATGATCTTGATGTCGGGGTGCCGGTCGAAGAGCCCGGAGAACACCAGCCGGGCCATGGCGGCGCTCGTCTCGTACGGCCAGCCCAGCGCCCACCAGATCTCGAACTTGGAGGTCTTCTCGGTGGCGTAGTCGGCGGACCCGGCGTTCCGCGTCGGGTGCATCCAGATGGGTAGGTCGCGCTGGGCCATCTCGGCGAAGACGCCCGCGAAGTCGGGGTCGTCCAAGGGCCGGCCGTTGACGTTGGTGAAGACCTGGACGCCGCGGGCACCGAGGTCGTCGACGGCGAAGGCGATCTCGTCCAGTGCCGCGCCCGGGTTGTTCATCGGTAGCGACGCCACGAACGCGGGGAACCGGTCGGGGTGCTTGTCGCACAGCTCGCGCATCGTCTCGTTGGCCAGCCGCGCCAGTGCGGGCGAGTCGGCGGGGCCGGCCAGCAGCTCGATGGGCGGCGACGAGAGCGTGAGCACCTGCTGGTAGCCGGGGCCGAACTCGTCCATCATGGCCAGCCGGGCGTCGAGGTCGTGCAAGGCGGGCAGCTCCAGCCAGCGCTTGAGGGCCCTCGGGTCGGTGACGAGCTCGCGCATCCGTTCGAAGTAGCGGGCCGGCAGGATGTGGCTGTACGCGTCTACCTTCACGGGCCTTCCTCGCAGGCATGCCTTGGGCTTGAGCGCGCAGGAACAGTTGTCCGTCGAGCGGGCGATCACATGGAAAAGGGGAGCGCATACGCTCCCCGCAACTCTTAACGTATAGCGCACTGGGGGGCTTGCGGCAAGACCCGGGTGGGGGCGCAGAATCGTCGGCTCAGGGCGGAATCAGCCGAATCGGGGAGTCGCGAAGTGCGGGTGTTGTTGTCGACGTATGGGGGACGTGGGGACGTCGAGCCGCTGGTGGGGCTGGCGGTCGGGTTGCAGACGCTCGGCGCGCAGGTGCGGGTGTGTGCGCCGCCGGACTGTGCGGAGCGGCTGGCCGAGGTCGGCGTTCCGCTGGTGCCGGTCGGGCCGCCGGTGCGCGCGCTGGTGCACGGGACGGGGGCGCCGCCGGACGTGCCCCGGATCGCGGCCGCGCTGATCGCCGAGCAGTTCGACAAGCTGCCCGCGGTGGCCGAGGGGTGCGATGCCCTGGTGGCGACCGGCCTGTTTCCGGTCTCGGCCGGTGCGCAGTCGGTGGCCGAGAAACTGGGCCTCCGGTACGTGTACGCGGCCTATTGTCCGATCTTCCTGCCCTCGTCGCAGTACCGGCCGCAGCCGTTGCCGGGCCGGCCGCTCCCGGCGGACGTGACCGACAATCGGGTGCTGAACGAGCTGAACATCCAGAACTACAACGCGCTGTTCGGCGACGCGCTCAACACCAACCGGGCGTCGATCGGGCTGCCGCCGGTGGACAACGTGCGCGATCACGTCTTCACCGGTCACCCGTGGCTGGCGGCGGATCCGGTCCTGGCGCCGTGGCCGGGGCTCGACGGCGAAGCCGTCGTGCAGACCGGGGCGTGGACCGTTCCGGACGCCCGTCCGCTGCCGGCCGAGTTGGCGGCGTTCCTGGCCGCCGGCACCCCACCGGTGTACGTGGGCTTCGGCAGCATGCGCGCCCCGGCGGACGCCGCCCGGATGGCCATCGCGGCGATCCGGGCGCAGGGCCGCCGTGCAGTCGTCGCTCGCGGCTGGGCCGATCTCGTCCCGATCGACGACCGGGACGACTGTTTCGCCGTCGGCGAGGTCAACCAGCAGCAACTGTTCCGCCGGGTGGCCGCCGTCGTGCACCACGGCGGCGCGGGCACCACGACGACCGCCGCCCGGGCCGGCGCGCCTCAGGTGGTGGTGCCGCAGATGGCCGACCAGCCGTACTTCGCCGGCCGGGTGGCCGAGCTGGGCATCGGCGCGGCACACGACGGCCCTACGCCGACCACCGAGTCCTTGTCGGCCGCGCTCAAAACTGCCCTTAAACCCGAGATTCGCGTACGAGCGAAAGCCGTGGCCGGCACGATCCGCGCCGACGGGGCGACGGTGGCCGCGAAGCTGCTGCTGGACGCGATAAGCCGGGAACAGCAGCCGAACTCAGATCGGAGCTGATCGCGTGCCCCCCCTGAGCACCAGCGTGTTCGACCTTCCCGAGCGGCTTGTCGCCAAGGCCGATCCCGCGCTGATCGCCGGCGACGAGCGGCACTTCGCGGAGATGGCGGAGAGTCTCGCGCAGTTGTTCGCCGAGCTGTCCGACCGCCTCGATGCCGAGCGCAAGGCGCCCGGCGGCACCGGCCAGCAGGCGATGGACCGGGACCTGGAGATCCACCGGCTGACCGCTCGGCTGCGTACGCTGCGGCGCTTTGGTCTTGATCTCTGCCTCGGGCGGATGGTCGGCGCGGACGATGCCGAGCCCGTGTACGTCGGGCGCCTCGGCCTCACGGACAGTGCGGGTCGCCGGCTGCTGGTCGACTGGCGCTCGCCCGTGGCCGAGCCGTTCTTCGGGGCGACCCACGCCAACCCGATGGGGCTGGCCAGCCGCCGCCGGTATCGCTGGACCCGCGGCCGGATCGGCGACTACTGGGACGAGGTGTTCACCGCGGACGGGCTGGACGGGCGGGCCGCGCTCGACGACCAGTCCGCCTTCATCGCCAGCCTGGGCAGCAACCGGTCGGCCCGGATGCGTGACGTGCTCGGCACCATCCAGGCCGACCAGGACGCCATCATCCGGGCCGGATCCCGTGGCGCGCTCGTCGTCGACGGCGGTCCGGGCACCGGCAAGACCGTCGTCGCTCTGCACCGCACCGCCTACCTGCTCTACTCCGACCCGCGGCTGGGTCACCGCCGGGGCGGCGTGCTGTTCGTCGGCCCGCACGAGCCCTACCTGGCGTACGTCTCTGACGTGCTGCCCAGCCTCGGCGAGGAGGGCGTGCTGACCTGCACCCTGCGGGACCTCGTCGCCGAGGGGGCCGCGGCGCCGGCCGAGACCGATCCGGAGGTGGCCCGGCTGAAGTCGTCCGTGCGGCTGGTGCAAGCGATCGAGACGGCCGTCCGGTTCTACGAGGAGCCGCCCGGCAAGCCGATGACGGTCGCGATCGACGGGGCCGACCTGCGGTTGAGCGCCGCCGATTGGGCCGAGGCGTTCGCGGCGGCGGAGACCGGCATCCCGCACAACGAGGCGCGCGACCTGATCTGGGAAGAGCTGCTCACGATCCTGCTCGACAAGTACGACGGCGACGATTCGCCGGAGCTGATCCGCAAGTCGCTGCTGCGGAACAAGGAACTGCTCGCCACCTTCAACCGCGCGTGGCCGCTGCTCGAGGCGGCCGATCTCGTCGGAGACCTCTGGTCGGTGCCCGCCTACCTGCGCAAGTGCGCGCCCTGGCTGAGCGCGGGCGAGATTCAGCAACTGCGGCGTGCGGACGCCCAGGCCTGGACGGTGTCCGACCTGCCGTTGCTGGACGCGGCCCGGCAGCGGCTGGGCGATCCGGAGGCGGCCCGGCGGCAGCGCCGGCACCGGGCCACGCTCGCCGCCGAACGCGAGCGCATGGCCAAGGTCGTCGACGACTTGCTCACGGCCGAGGACAGCCGGGAACCGATGGTGAACCTGCGCCGGGACGTCCAGGCCGCCGTGGTCGACGAGACCGTACCGGCCGGCACCGACCTGGACCGGCTGGCCGGCCCGTTCGCGCACATCGTCGTGGACGAGGCACAGGAACTGACCGACGCGGAGTGGCAGATGTTGCTGCTGCGCTGCCCGTCCCGGAGCTTCACCATCGTCGGGGACCGCGCCCAGGCCCGGCACGGCTTCACCGAGTCGTGGTCCGAACGGCTGGAGCGGGTCGGGCTCGACCGGATCAACCTGGCCACGCTGAGCATCAACTACCGGACGCCGGAACCGATCATGGCGGCGGCCGAGCCGGTCATCCGGGCGGTGCTCCCGGACGCCAACGTGCCCACGTCCATCCGTGGCAGCGATCTTCCCGTCGTACGCGGATCGGCCTCGGATTTGAGCTTGATCCTCGACGCCTGGCTCGCCACGCACGCCGAGGGGGTCGCCGGCGTCATCGGCGACCCCACGTTCCGGGCGACGTCCCGGGTCCGGTCGCTGACCCCGGAGCTGTCGAAGGGGCTCGAGTTCGACCTGGTCGTCCTGATCGACCCGGAGGACTTCGGCGACGGCATCGAAGGAGCTGTCGACCGCTATGTCGCGATGACCCGGGCGACCCAGCAACTCGTCATCCTCACCCGGTGATGACTACGCCGCCGCCTTCATCACAGCTTCTGACCGAAGAGCGACGCGATCCGGCGTTGCCAGGCCACCATGACCCGGGGCCGGCGGGTAGGCGAGTGGTTCCACCCGCGGTTCGGCGACCGGCCGGGGGCGGCTGGGCGGCGCCACGCGCGGCCATGGTGAGTCCGTGCCTGGTGTCCGGCCGGCTGCTCGGCGTGAGCGGAAACCCCGGGAAGGCGATGCGTCGCCCAGTGCAGCAAGTCGCGTAACGAGTGGCCGTCGGTCATCTTCGTCTCCTTCTCTCTATCAGTGATAGGGCACTCTATCACTGATAGAGAGTGGAGGGACAGGGGTTACGCCTGGGTGATGGTGACGTCGTCGACGCCGGCTTCGACCAGGCTTGCCGTGGACGTGTCGGCGGCCTCGATCAGGATCCGGACGCTCTGGCCGGCGTAGCCGGTGAGGTTCCAGGTGCCCGTGGCCCAGGCGCCGTCCCGGTTGGACGCCGCTCCGGCCTGGGTGAACAGGACCGTGGTGCCGGTGCTGTGCACGATCGAGACCCGGAAGTAGTCCGCCGACGAGGAGTTGCTGCCGTGGGCGAGGTACCAGGACAGTGACAGGCCCAGGGTGCCCGTGGCCGGCAGCGTGATCGCCGGGGAGCGGACGCTGGTGGCGCCGCCGTCGATGTCGTAGGTGCCGGCGTCCGCGCCCAGCAGCCGGCCGGTGACCAGGTCGTTCGTGCCCGAGACGGTGGTGCCCAGCTGCTTGGTGCCGCTGGAGGTGGTGGCCTCCGGGTCGCCGCGCTCCCACGCGCCGGTGGCGGCCGTGTCGGTGCCGGACGGGTTGGTGGTCCAGCCGGTGGCGGTCTCCAGGGTGTCCGACCAGACGACCGTCGCCGGGGTGCCGGTGGCCAGGGTCCACAGGGCGTAGGCGACCGCGTCGCCGGACCGGTTCAGGGCGGTGTCGTTGATGTTGCTCGGGAACGTGTCGCAGGCGCGGTGGTAGCAGGGGTCGAACGAGCTGGCCGTGCCGCCCCACTTGGTGACCTGCGCGGACGTCTTCGCCTGGGACGCGCCGGAGGCCACGCCGGAGGTCTGCACGCCGATCGTGTTGAACGAGGCGTCGTCGGAGCGCCCGGCCCCCTCGGTGTTCTCCTCGGTGGCCACGCCGATGGAGTCGTAGTAGGCCTTCAGCGTCTGGCCGACGCTGGAAGTGATCCGGTTGATGAAGTAGCCGCCGTTGGTGGAGGCCACCATGTCCAGGTTGAAGTAGCCCTTGATCCTCGCGCGGTCCGCCGTGGGCAGCGAGTTGGCGTAGAACTCGGAGCCGTTGAGGCCCTGCTCCTCGTCGGTCCAGAAGGCGAACCGGAGGTGGCTGCGCAGCGTGGGTTTGTTCGCCGCGAGGGTCAGCGCGAGCTCCAGCACCGTCGCGGAGCCGGAGCCGTTGTCGTTCATTCCGGGCCCGGCGGTCACCGAGTCGAGGTGCGAGCCGAACATGTACACGCTGTTCGCGTCGCCGCCGGGCCAGTCGGCGATCACGTTCGGGCCGGCGCCGGAAGTGCAGCCGGAGGTGCAGCTCTGCCGCGTCACAGTGAAGCCGGCGGCGACCAGCTTGTCGTACACGTATGTCACCGAGGCGGTGTAGCCGGCGGTGGTCGAGCGTCGGGTGCCGCCGTTGGCGGTCGCGATGTTCTGCAACTGCTGCAGGTGCGCCCGCTGGTTCGTCAGCGAGATGTCCGGGACCGCCAGGGCCAGCGTGTCGGCCGGGGCGTCAACCGGCGCGGCGGTCGCCGTGGCCGGAACAGCCAGCACCGCGGCGCCGGCCAGGATCAGGGTCGGCAGGGCGAGCAGGATCGAGCTGGGTCTCAACACCGTACTCCTCAGAAGGGCGGGGAACGCCGGGGTTGCCGGCAGCCGAAGAATAGGGTTGGGCAGCGACGATTGTGAATGCGTGCAGGCATATCACGTCGCCCATACCGGCGCGGTTCGTCCGGGCATGTCACTCTTGGTCGGGGGTGTTTCATGACCGAGACAAGCTTCCAGTACGCCGGGGCCACCGTTGAGCTGGTGGACGCGGCCACGATCCTCGCCGCCGCCCGGGTCAATCCGGTCGAAGTGTTGCGCAAGGCGGCCTTCCCGGAACCGGTGCGCCGGGTCGAGCTGACGGTGTCCAGTGCCGAGGTGGCTGGCAAACCGGTGCACGTGTTCGCCGCCGAGATCAGCACCGCGGCCGACCCGCTCTCCAAGGAACGGATCCGGGCCCTGGTGCTCGGCAACGACCCCGTCGGGCTGCTGCTCGCCAAGCGGATCGAGGCGGGCGATCCGGTCGCCACCCGGATCGTGGACGGGGTCGGGGCGGCCGCCGCGGCCGCGTACAAGAAGCTTGGTCTTGATCGGAGCGCCCAGCCGGCGGCCCACCGCGAGCCGGCCACCCTCGCGGACGCCGTGGTGGGGTTGCAGGCGAGCGTGACCTACGACGAGTCCGGGACCATCGTGCGACTGCGCGCCGAGGTGCCCCGCGACGATGTGCAGCCCGCCCACCTGCAGGCCTTCGTCGGGCTGACGCTGCAGGCGGTGCTCGAGCTGACCGGCCCCGAGAGCCTCAGCGGGCGGCGCTATGTGATCAGTCGCGAGGCGCTGCCGCGGGTCGCCACCACCACGGCGACCGTCACCCTCGACCAGGTGGGCGGGCTGGCCGACGTGGTCGCCGAGCTGCGCCAGATCGCCGTGTCGTTCCGGCACCCCGAGGCGATGGCCCGGTGGGGCGCGCGCCGGCCGCAGGGCATCCTGATGTACGGGCCGCCCGGCACCGGCAAGACGATGCTGTCCCGGGCGCTGGCCAACGAGATCGGCGCGGACTTCCGGGAGATCCGTACGCCGGAGATCCTGGACAAGTGGCTAGGCGGCTCGGAGCGCAACATCAAGCAGATCTTCCGGGACGCGCGGCGGTATCGGACGCCGACGCTGATGCTGTTCGACGAGTTCGACTCGATCATCAGTTATGCGGGCTCCGGCGGGGATGCGGCCAGCCAGGCGATCAACGCGGTGGCGGGCATCTTCAAGCAGGAGATGAACGACCTGATCGAGGCGAACCCGAACGTGATCGTGGTGGCCACGACGAATTTCCCGCATCGCGTGGATGATTCATTGATCCGGTCGGGGCGCTTTGATGTCAAGTTGAGCGTGCCGAAGCCGGACGAGGCTAGTCGTGCCGAGATCTTCCGCAAGATGATCGCGCAGCTGCGGTCGGTGCACGAGGTGTCGGGCTTCACGATGTTCGCGGACGATCTGGATCTGGCGGAGCTGGGCCGGTTGAGCCTTGGGCTGACGGGCGCGGACATCAAGGAGATCTTGCGGCGGGTTCAGCTCTCGAAGGCCATGCAGGATGCCCGGAGCGGCGGGTTGGTCGCCCCGATCAGTCAGGACGAGTTGAAGGCCAGCGTCGCCGAGTTGCTGGGATAGGTCCGCAAGCCTCGCCGGCCGTTGCATTTCCGCTGGTCTTCGTCGAACATCGACGACATGGCCAAGAGATTGACATGCATTGATGTAGCACGGCCGGTGGGCACCCCATGAGTGGCCTGCTCGGCGCCCTTGCGGCTGCCGCGCTGGTCGCCCCGCTCATGGCCACCTCCGCGCCGGCCGCGGCAGCACCATGGACCGGCGCCTGGGCGACCAGCCCGCAGCGCGAGGCGGGTCCGGTCTTCGCCGACCAGACCCTGCGGATGCTGGTCCATCCGACGCTCGGTGGATCCTCGTTACGGATCCGGTTGGCCAACAACTTCGGCGACGAGGACGTCACCTTCGGCGCTGTCAACCTGGCTCGGGCCGTCGCGTCCGGGGCGCCTGACCTGGTCGCCGGCAGCAGCCGCAGGGTCACCTTCCGGGGCCGGGGCACGGTCACTGTGCGGGCGGGTACGCAGATATTCAGCGACCCGGTGGACCTGGGTGTCGACTACGGCCAGGACCTCGCCGTCGACCTCTATGTCACCGCCGGCGGCGATGCGGCCGCCATCACCGGGCATGACGCCGCCCAAGGCACCCAGTTCGTGGCGGCCGGCAACCGTGCCGGTGCCACCGGCGCGCCCTTCACCAGCACGGTCAACTCGTGGTTCTGGCTGGACGGCGTCGACGTGCGGCCGGCCCAGGCCGTCCGGGGCAGCATCGTGGCGCTCGGCGACTCGATCACCGATGGTGCTTACACCACTTGGAACGGTAACGACCGTTGGACGGACGGCCTGGCGGCACGCCTGCAGGCGCTACACACCCGCAAGCAACTCGGGGTGCTCAACGAAGGGATCGGCGGCAACCAGGTACTCACCGACCGCACCGACTGTTGCGGCTCGGGCACCAGCATCTCGGCCTTGAAACGGGAAGGGGAGGACGTCCTGTCGCAGACCCGCGCCCGATATCTGATCCTCGCCGATGGCATCAACGACATCGGCTACCACGCCGACGCCGACACCCTGATCGCCGGGATGAAGACGATCGTGGACCGGGCGCACCTGGCCGGCATCAAGGTGATCGGGGCGACGATCACCCCGTACGGCTGCGACTCCGGGTGCTTCAGCAGCACGCAGGAGGCCACCCGGCAAGAGGTCAACGCCTGGGTGCGCACGAGTCGGGTGTTCGACGGGGTGGCCGACTTCGACGCCGCCATCCGCGACCCGCAGATCCCCAGCCAGGTGCTGCCGGCCTACCAAGCCGACCACCTGCATCCCAATATCGCCGGACAGAAAGCAATGGCCGACTCGATCAACCTGGACCTGTTCCGCTGATCGCCCTGGGCGCCAAGCTCCGGGAGCGCCGCCCGGGCAGCTAGGCCGGGGCCGCCCGTTCGATGATCGCGCCCGCGTCGACTGCCGGGGGCAGCGTGCCGAATGAGTGGCCCCAGTCGCCGGCCAGGCGGGTTTCGCAGAACGCGTCCGCGATCGCCGGTGGGGCGTGCCGCACCAGCAGCGAACCCTGCAGGACCAGCGCCATCCGCTCGACCACCCGCCGCGCTCGGGCCTCTGGATCCGACTGGTCGGCAAGCATCCGGTTCAGGTCTGTTGTCGCTGCGTCTAGGTGGCGGTTGGCGCCGGCCGCGGCGTCCACCTCGGCCAGGAACGCGGCCAGGCTGGCCGGCTCTCGGCGGAGTGCGCGCAGGACGTCGAGGGCCTGGACGTTGCCCGAGCCCTCCCAGATCGAGTTCAGGGGGGCGTCCCGATACAGCCGGGGCAGGCTGGATTCTTCCACGTAGCCGTTGCCGCCAAGGCATTCCAGGGCTTCGCCGACTACGGCGGGCTGGCGCTTGCATATCCAGAACTTGCCTACCGCGATCGCTAGGCGGCGGAACGCCTGTTCTTGCGCGTCGCCGTGGACCGCTCGGTCGACGGCTCCGGCCAGTCGCAGAGCGAGTGTGGTCGCGGCCTGCGACTCCAGGGCCAGGTCGGCTAGGACGTTGCGCATCAGTGGTTGGTCGGCTAAAAGGCGGCCGAATGCGCTGCGGTGGCGGGTGTGGTGGATTGCCTGGGTGAGGGCGGCTCGCATTCCGGCTGCCGAGCCGATTACGCAGTCCAGGCGGGTCATTGCGACCATCTCGATGATCGTCCGGACGCCCTGGCCCTCGGCGCCGACCGGCCAGGCGACCGTTTCGTCGAACTCGGGCTCGCTGCTGGCGTTGCTTCGGTTGCCCAGCTTGTCCTTGAGCCGCTGGATCCGGAACGGGTTTCGGGTGCCGTCGGGTAGGACGCGGGGGACCAGGAAGCAGGTCAGTCCCGCCGGGGCCTGGGCGAGCACCAGGAACAGGTCGCACATGGGGGCGCTGGTGAACCACTTGTGTCCGCGTAGGCGGTAGGTGCCGTCGGGGGCGGGGGTGGCCACGGTGGTGTTTGCTCGTACGTCCGAACCGCCTTGTTTTTCGGTCATGCCCATCCCGGCGAGCAGGCCGCGCTTGGCGGCAGGGGTGCGCAGGCCGGGATCGTAGGTGCGGCTGGTCAGGAGGGGCTCGTAGACGGCGGCCAGGTCGGGGGCGTTGCGCAGGGCCGGGACCACCGCGTAGGTCATCGAGATCGGGCAGGAGTGGCCGGCCTCGACCTGGCTCCAGGTGAACAGGCCGGCGGCCCGGGCCACGTGCGCGCCCGGCCGGGGATCGGACCACGGGGTGCCGGCCAGGCCCTCGGCCACCGCCACCTCCATCAGCGCGTGCCAGGCCGGGTGGAACTCGACCTCGTCGATGCGGTGCCCGTAGCGGTCGTGGGTGAGCAGCCGGGGCTCGTGCCGGTTGGCCTCGTCGGCCCAGCGCTGCGGCTCGGCCGCGCCGCCGAGCTTGCCGAGCCGGTGCAGGTCGCCGACCGCCCAGCCGGCACCCTCGCGGGCCACCGCCTCGAGCAGCGCCGGGTCGGCCGCGATGTCGTAATCGACCAGGGGCGGCGGCTGGTTGACGACCTCGTGCGTAATCACCTCTCAAAACTATCGAGACGGGACTAGCTTCGTCTCCCATGAACGTCGCTACCGTGAGATCGTTGGCCGCCGATCTGCGTACGCTCGGGGTCCGGTCCGGAGATGTGCTGCTCACCCACTCGTCGTACAAAAGCGTGGGGTCTGTCGCCGGCGGGCCGCAGGCCGTCGTGCAGGCCCTGCTGGACGTCCTCGGGCCGGACGGCACGCTGGTCGTGCCGACGCACACCTCCGAGAACACGGACCCGGCCACCTGGCAGCACCCGCCCGTGCCGCAGGAGTGGTGGGCGCCGATCCGGCACGAGGCGCCCGGCTTCGACCCGGTGCGCACGCCGGCCAGCCGCTGGATGGGCCGGCTCGCCGAGCTGGTCCGCTGCTGGCCGGGCGCGCTGCGCAGCGATCATCCACAGGTCTCGTTCGCGGCGCTCGGTGCCCGCTCGGCCGAGATCGTCGCCGGGCACCGGCTGGACGGCGCCCTGGGCGACAGCTCGCCGCTCGGCGCGGTCTACCGCCTGAACGGCAAGGTGCTGCTGCTCGGCTGCGGGCACGACTCGAACACGTCGCTGCACCTGTCCGAGTGGCGGCAGGAGCACCCGCCCCGGCACGAGACCGGCGCGTCGATCCGCCAGCCGGACGGCACCGCCCGCTGGGTAACCTGGACTGACGTGGACGAGGACGAAGAGGACTTCGACGTGATCGGGGCGCAGTTCGACAGCACGGGCAGCGTCCGGACGGGCCGGGTCGGCAAGTCTCCGTCCCGGCTGATGTCCCAGCGCGAGCTCGTCGACTTCGGCACGGCGTGGATCCGTAAGTTCCGGCCCGCTGCCTGACCCGATGGCGGCGCCCGCGTAGGGTTTGATCAGGACCGCGTCGACGATGAAGGGGAGCGGTTGGCAACGGTGACGCCTGCGGCGGCACGGCACGGCGGAGCGGTCGCCGACCTGCTCGCCGAGCTGGACGCCGCCCGTAAGCTGGCCGCCGAGGTGGACCGGCACGACCTCTCCGCGCGTTTGGAGCAGGCCGCGACCCGGTTGCGCGCCGACGACGTGCCGGTCGCCGTGGTCGGCGAGTTCAAGCAGGGCAAGAGCACCTTGGTGAACGCGTTGCTGCGCACCGACATCTGCCCGGTCGACGCCGATGTGGTCACCGCGGTGCCGACCGTGCTCCGCTACGGCCGGCCGCCGGCGGTGTTCCTGCAGGTCCCGCAGCCGGACGGGACGCTGGCCGCGGTCCGGGTGCCGTTCGATCAGCTGCGCCGGCACGTCACCGAGGGTGCCCCCGCGGCCGAGGGCGAGCCCGCCCCGCGCAGCGTCGAGGTGCGCCTCGACCGGCGGCTGCTCGGCGTCGGCCTGTCCTTCATCGACACGCCCGGCGTCGGCGGCCTCGACTCGGCGCAGGGCAATCTCACCCTCTCCACGCTCACGCTGGCCGGGGCGGCGCTGTTCGTCACCGACGCGGCGCAGGAGCTGACCGCGCCCGAGGTGGAGTTCCTGCGCCGCATCCTGGAGCGCTGCCCGCGGGTGTTCTGCATCGTGACCAAGACCGATCTGTACGCGGAGTGGCGCCGGATCGTGGAGATCAACGAGGGTCACCTGGCCGCCGCCGGGGTCGACGTGCCGATCCTGGCGGTCTCGTCGTTCCTGCGGATGCGCGCCCAGTCCCAGGACAGCACCAAGCTGAACGACGAGTCCGGCTTCCCGCAGCTAGTCGAGTTGCTGCGCCGGGAGGTGCTGGGCGCGGCCGAGCAGCGCGTGCTCGCCGGGGCCCGCGCCGAGCTGGCGTTCGTGATCGGCCAGCTGCGCGAACGGGTGGCGGTCGAGCACGCCGCCGCGGCCGAGCCGGAGGCCGCGCCGCAGCTGGCCCAGCGGTACGTCGAGAAGACCCGCCGGGGCGCCTGGCTGGGCGGCGGCACCTGGCAGACCGTGCTCGGCGACGGCATCCAGGATCTCGCCGCCGACGTCGACCACGACCTGCGCGAGCGGCTGCGGCTGATGGTGCGCCGCGGCGAGGAGCTGCTGGACGAGACCGACCCGCGCGACACCTGGCGCGACTTCCAGGCCTGGGCCGCCCGGGAGGCCACGGCGGCCGCGGTCGACAACCTGATGCTGCTGGTCACCCGCACCGAGCAGCTCGCCCGCGACGTCGCCGAGCGGTTCGAGATCGAGTACGACAGCCTCGACGTGGACCTGCCGTCGCCGGAGCTGGCCCTGCGCAAGGTCGGCGAGCTGGACGTCAGCTTCCACAAGTCGGGCATGCAGCAGTTCCTCGGCGCGTTCACCGCCGCCCGCGTCACCTACGGCGGGTTCTACATGCTGGGCGCGGTCGGCGCGCTCTTCAACGTGGCGCTGGCCGCTCCGCTGGGCCTGCTGGCCGGCATGACGCTCGGCCGCCGGCTGATCAAGACCGAGCGCGAGCGCCAGGCGCAACAGCGCCGGCTGCAGGCAAAATCCGAGCTGCGACGGTACGTGGATGACGTCACGTTCCACGTCGGCCGGGACTCGCGTGAGGCGGTCCGGCGGACCCAGCGGTTTCTGCGCGACGAGTTCGCGGCCCGCGCCCAGGCCATCGAACGGTCCGCGGCCGCGGCGGTGGCGGCGGTGCGCAGCACGGCGGCCCTGCCCCCGGAGGAACGGCGCCGGCGGGCGGCCGCCTTGGAGCAGCAGCGGCAGCGCATCGACCGGCTGGACGCGGCGTGAGCCTTCTTGATCAGGTTCGGGCGCTGCTGGACCGCTCGGCCGCCGAGTCGCGAGATCCGGCGGTGCGGTTCCGGCTGGGCGAGGCGCGCCGCCGGGTCGACGAGCCGCTGCGGGTCGCCATCGCCGGCAAGGTCAAGGCGGGCAAGTCCACCCTGCTGAACGCCCTGGTCGGCGAGGAACTGGCGCCGACCGACGCGGGCGAGTGCACCCGCATAGTCACCTGGTATCTGGACGGTCTCACCTACTCGGCGGCCGCGTTCCTGCGCAACGGCGCCGCCGAGGCGCGCCCGTTCAACCGGGTCGGCGGCGCGATCCAGATCGACCTGGGCCGGCCCGCCGACCAGATCGACCACCTCGAAGTACGCGTGCCGAGCGCCCGGTTGCGCCGGCACACCCTGATCGACACGCCCGGCATCGCGTCGCTCTCCACCGACGTGTCGCTGCGCACGATGGCGTTCCTGGAGGCCGAGGGGGAGCGGGCCGCGCAGACCGACGCGGTCATCTACCTGCTGCGCCACATGCACGGCAGCGACGTCCGGTTCCTCGAGTCGTTCCACGGCGACGGGCTGGCCAACGGCACCCCGGTCAACGCGGTCGGCGTGCTGTCGCGGGCCGACGAGATCGGCGGCTGCCGGCTGGACGCGATGACCGCCGCGTCCCGGGTCGCCGACCGGTACGCCCGCGACGAGCGGCTGCGCCGGCTCTGCCCGGTGGTGGTGCCGGTGGCCGGGCTGCTCGGCGCGGCCGGGGCGACGCTGCGCGAGGAGGAATACCGGGTGCTCGCGTCGGTGTCCGAGCAGCCGATGGCCGAGGTGGTCGAGCTGTTGCTGACCGCCGACCGGTTCGCCGCCTCCAGCCCGGCCCGGCAGCGGGTGCTGGCCCGGCTGGGGCTCTTCGGGGTGCGGCTGTCCGTCCGGCTGATCCGCGAGCGGCAGGTGCTGGACTCGGCCGACCTGGCCCGCGAGCTGACCGCGCACAGCGGCATCGACCGGCTCCGGGAGGTGTTCACCGCCCAGTTCGTCGGGCGCAGCGACGTGCTCAAGGCCCGCTCGGCGCTGGCCGTGCTGGACGAGCTCCTGCCACCCGGCTCCGCGCTGGCGGCCGAGGCCGAGCGGATCCGGGCCAGCGCGCACGAGTTCGTCGAGCTGCGGCTGCTGCACCTGGTGCGCTCCGGCCGGCTGCCCGGGACCGAGGCGCAACTGGCCGAGATGGACCGGCTGCTCGGCGGGGCCGGTGGGACGCCGCAGCACCGGCTCGGGCTGCCCGCCGACGCGGTGGGCAGCCGGCTGAGCGCGGCCGCCGCCGACGCCCTCGCCCGGTGGCAGGCCATCGCCGAACACCCGTTCTCGTCCCGTGAGCTGCGCAGCGCCGCGCGGGCGGTGGCCCGAAGCTGCGAGGGAATGCTGGTCGCACTGGAGGTGTCGCCGTGATCAAACCGGTCGAGTTGCCGTCGGGGGAGTCGCTCAGGCCGTTGACCGAGGCGGACGCGCCGGCGCTGCTGGACGCGTATCTGCGCAACCGGTCGCACCTCGCGCCGTACGAGCCGGACCGGCCCGACTCGTTCTACACCCTCGAGGGCCAGCGGGCCCGGATCGCGCAACTGGCCCGCAAGCAGCAGGACGGCGAGATGCTGCCGTGCGCGATGTTCGCCGACGGCCGGGTGCTGGGCTGCGCGACCCTGCGCGGGATCGCGCGCGGCCCGGTCCTCGAAGCGAGCCTCGGCTACTGGGTGGACGCCGGATCGACGCGCCGCGGCCTGGCGAGCGCGGCGGTCGCGGCGCTGTGCAAGATCGCCGACGAGGAACTCGGCCTGCACCGGATCGAGGCGGGCACGGCGCCGGCGAACATCGCCTCCCAGGCGGTCCTGAAGCGCAACGGCTTCGACCAGTTCGGCCACGCCCACCAGCACCTGTACATCGCGGGCCGGTGGGGCGACGCGATCCTGTTCGAAAAGATCCTCAACGACCGCCCGCCGCCACCGGTCGATGCCTAATAGAACAACTGGTCGGCGTGATAGTGGCAGTCCCAAAGAACGTGGCGTGTGCCGTTGGCGACGCTGCCGAGGTTCGCGAGGCCGATACACTTTCCGGACCCTTGGTTGCGAATGGCGTAGGCGTGCACCCCGTTGACGATTCCGCGATCCTCCCAGAACCAGATCTGGTCGCTCTGGTAATGGCAATCCCAGAGCACCAGTTCCGTTCCGTTGGCGGTGCTTCCGCGATTCGCCAGGCCGACACACTTGTTGGTCCAGTCGCGCAACGTCATCTTGTAGGAGCCGCCGACCCATCGATAATCACCGTGCCACCGTTGGTCGGTTCCGTTGTCGCAGCTCCAGGTGACCAGCTTCGCGCCGTTCACCGGGCTGCCGTTGAGGCTCGTGCATTTCCCGGTCAACGTGTTCTTGCCCGCGAGCACCCGCAACGGATTTCCCAGCGGCTCCGCCCGGGCCGGCCCGGCGGTTGCGATTATCCCGAGCAGGACAATAGCGCTGACGCTGACGAGTCGTCGCAACATACCGTTTCTCCTAAACGAGGTCAGATTCGACATGAGTATGACCAGTCCGGCCGGGACCGGGGTCTGATTCGCGAAAAGTCGCCACGGCGGGGCCGATAATGCCGGCGTGCCTCCTGGCCGGCACCGCAGGTGAGTCCAAACAGGAGCTACACGGCGCTGGTCACCCCGGCGGGCTTCGCTGTGGACAGTGCCGGCGAGCCGCATGACCTGTGCGGCTAAGACCTCACGCAGGGCCTTTGCTTCTAGGCTTCTGGATCACCGCAAACTTCATTGAAAGGCGCCCCTCCGCCCGTCTCCGATGCCGCACTTTTCCTGAAGATGCGGCCTCGACCGTGCCGATTCGCCATCACGCGCAGGACAAAAGCCTAAAAGGGGACGGCCCGTGGGGCGGTGGGCGAGCTCGGGAGGGTCGCTGTCCGCGGCGCTGACCGGCCATCGCACCCGGGACGGAAGCTCGGTGATCACGCCGGCGGACACCGCGGATCCGCTGACTGGGCGGTGGGCCGGCGCCATCGTCCAGACGGTGCGGGGCGCGGCGAGCTTGGCGACCAGGTTTGCGACTCCAGGAGGGCGTCCGATGCGATTGAGCCGGACTTCGTGAGATTTGTCCGCAAGCATGGGCCCAGTCGCGCCGATGAGGCACTCGACGAGGATGCCAACATCATCGACCTTGGTCACTGGGCGCCCCTGGGAGGGCTATTCAGTCCCTGGGAGGGCGAAACGCGACCAAGGTCGATGATATTGGACAGCTAGTGATCCTGATAAATCGCTTTTATCAGGATTAAACGCCATCTAGGAGAGGCGATGGGCGGGGCGATGGGGTGTGACGGTGGGGTGGGGCAGTGGGGGTGTGACGGTGGGGTGGGTCAGTGGGGGTGTGACGGTGGGGCGCGACAGTGGG
>Ga0307515_10010538_pt1 | contig 17702 bp, 11 predicted proteins | sample 17_EM_MG_FD_194513 | JGI IMG/M metagenome (GOLD analysis project Ga0307515, IMG submission 194513) | Populus trichocarpa ectomycorrhiza microbial communities from riparian zone in the Pacific Northwest, United States - 17_EM | ecosystem: Host-associated > Plants > Roots > Unclassified | place... | reverse complement strand
TCGAAACAAAGGAGCTCCAAAACGGTCTCATTGAACTCCTTTAGAGGAGAGACGATGTTATCTTCTTTTTCTTTTTCTTTTTCTTTTTCTTTTTCTTCGGGTGTAGAACGACTCAATTGATTTTCTGCATGAGTCACGAGGGAGAATAATATAATAACGGAATTAATGCTTTCTATCCTCATTAGCTATATATTGGGAGTGAGAAGAGGCAACGATAGGGAGAAGAGAACGACAGGGAGATAATTTTCTTAGCTTTGCTTGCTTAGGAATGTGGCCAAGGTAACTTTATATAGTAGGGTGAAAAAAACTGACAAACTAATTAAACCGAGAAAACTAAAAAAAACTAAAAAAATTCAATCATGAAAAAAAACTAATTAAAACCAATTAGAATATTTTAAAAAATATTCGGTTTGGTTCGGTTTCGATTTCATAAGCCTGAAACCGAAAAACCTCAACCGAACCGAAACGAACTGGTTTAGTTAAAAATAAACCAAAGCGAACCGAAACCAATCCCATCAGAAAGTCCAAAAAAAAGCCCAAAAAAACAATATTGTTTTTTATTTTTAATATAAAATAACCGAAACTGAACCGAACCAAACCAAACCGAACTGAAACCAGTCAGTTGGAACCAATTTTGGTTATTATACGGGGACTGAAAATGTCTTGAAACTGCTATTCTTTCTTTTATTATACACACATTGAACCTCGTTCTATGAAAATATGCAACGAAATTCTTACACTCTTAGACTTCCATTTCGTATCTCCTGACAATGAGATATTTTCCACCCATTCCATGCCCCCTAGTTTTCATTAATCACATACATAACAATAACTTCAGATGATGTGGTGTTTGAGAGTGATGTGATTGCTTTTTTCTTTTCTTTTTTTATATACAAATTATTTAATAAATAAAACATCACCATCAAAAGCAAGTTTAATATTTTTTTTCCTCGTATTTTCATATGGGATAAAAATCAAAGCATGAGAATTAATAGACACATTGGAGTTTTGATGACGATACCTCAGCTATCAGCACTGTTGAGAAGATATCGTTCAGAAGAATCAGTAGACACCAAGAAAGGCTATTGAAGGATGATTGAGTGGGCCACAAGCAGTGATGTTTCTCCTTCTCAGATAGAATGAGAGCAAAGCATGATGGATGATAGCACAAAAACCACAGTATTGGTCATGCAACTTCAGTTGGGAAATCAAATATTTGTTTGTAAATATTTAGAGTTTCTTTTACTAAAATAAAAAAACCCCCTTCTTGAGAATGAAACAATATTTTGAAGTCTATCCTTTCCATTTATGTAGTTCCTCAGCACTCAGCAGCATCAGACAACAATAGCTCTTCTCGGGTATCAATCGACATACTTGCATCTCATAAATAACTGCTAAAGAGCTCTCGTGACTGACAGAATGCATGCCACTGGATAAATTGCCAGTGACTGGTTAGAATAAATACTTGCGCGGTTGCCTCATTATCTTCACCGCTAGTCGCCATCTCAATCGAAGTACTCATCAGCATCCTTCTGTTTCTTTTTACAGCACCCTCCATTTAGAGGATCTCAGGAATATCAATTGGCTAAAACTAAAAGCATATAGAGTGGATCCATCGACATAAGAAGCCAGTTTACATCAGTCCTCATCATAGCCACCTCCATCCATTTCACCATCTTCTAAGTCATTGTCCTCTGCTTGTTCTTCATCAGCATGTTCCCGATGTACATCCATGAGCTCATTAATCTCCATGTCCCCTGTGTCAAGTCCATCTGGTAGTGATCTCTCCACCTTCATGGAGTTGAGATTTGAGTCACTGAAAAATGAAGAGTACGGCTTCGAGACCTACAAGAGTAAGACTAGCTTTGTTAGCTGGACCTACAGGCCAAAGTAATTTTGCCATCAGAAATATTTCAAATTTAATAATTTGTTGACTGTAAAAAAAAAAAAAAAAAAAAAGGAAAAGGAAAAGAACCCACATGAATGAAAGAAGGAAACACTAGGAGAAAAGGAAAAGAGATTTAAAAGAACAAGGGAAAATAATAGAAACAAATGGGTGTCCACCTTGAATAGAACATTTCTCTTCTCGGCACTTTCCACAAGGTTGTTCCAATGCTCATCATTCCTCAAAGTTGATGCTGACCCTACGACCTAAAACACAAATCAATGCTTAGGTTGTATGAGAAGGTGAACGAAGAAATTTATCAATACATCCCTTGAAATAACAAGACTACTATATCGGACAAATACCCTACCAGGACAGCGGACTTAGCGCGAGTGATACCAACGTTCATTCGCCGGGCATCAGATACAAACCCAATCCTTCTATCATCATTTGACCTAACACATGAGAATATTGCGACATCCTTTTCTCGACCCTGGCAAGTGAAGGTGTTTCACATTTATGAGTTAGTCTTGTATTATTTTGTAGAATTCATTATTTGTTTCTTTCAAGTGATATTTGGGTTAACCAGACCAAATATTGGTCCTTCCACTGAGCCATTATAGTTACTACCAGTTCAGGGCTGAATATCGTGATCAGAATTTTTAAGTGCTCTTCTAAAGTTCCAGTAAAAGAATGCATAGTGTTGCCTATAGATACATCTCTGCAAAAGTACATCTCTCTTTTTGCAGAGAACATATATAGTCAACATGCCTGCCAGATAAAAGATTACGCAGTTCCATCTAGCAAATAAATAAAAACTAGAAATTGATGATAACATATGACCATTCAGAGACCAAATCAATAGCTTTATTAGTGGACAAACCTATTTACCTGGAAACCATCAACAGTTTGAATATCCACAAATTTTTTGGACTCCTGCCCAAAAGCATCCCGAAATCGATCCTGGAAAAGCTTGACTTGGTGTCTATAGGGTGATATAATTGCAAACTGTGAGCTCGACCTAAGCTCTGGATACATGGTCACCAGTTTATGATACAGGAGTAGCACAAATTCAACTTCATCAACATTCACCCAGGACCCACTTCCAGAAGGCTGAGATTCTTTCCCTTCATGTACATCAAAGAAGCAAAACGGACCAAAGCAGTGATACTGATGCCAATCACGTGTTGTCCTTCTCTCAAGATCATCTGCATCCTGCAGTGCCTCGGCATAAAATTCACTTGAAGGAAAGCTCCTTATCTGTTGGGCAACATGTAAATGGAGTCAGATAGCTGATACACCTTTTCTTGCGAAAAAAATTAAATTAGAGGGAAGAGAATACAGATCAGAGTTTTAAATCACGGATGCGGTTGCAATCGTAATTGTGGATTGTTGCCTATCACATGCATAAAATAATGGTCGAGGACAATGTTGTAATCAATGCATCAGCAACTCTTAATAAAATAATATTCACATATTTTTTGAAGTTCTATCAAATAAACATGATAATAACGCTTCTAATAATTCCATTTTTTTTTATAATACACTTCTAATGTATTATAAAAAACAAAAAGTATATTTTAACTAATAATTTAATATCATATAAAAAATTGTAATGTATTATAACTTAAAATTCATGTTACCAATACAAAATAAAGTATTTTAAAGTATATACTTTAACTGTTAAACTAAAATGATAAGACATGTGCCAAACACAAATACGTAAAATAAATAAATAAAGTTGAGTTAAAAATGACCTCAATTACTTGTATTCAGGAGTGTATCTCTTACAAGCACATAATTCACCTTTTGAATTGACTTGGTAAAATAATCAAAAGGAAGTCTGTGATTGAGTGAAAATGGTGGAGAGTTGAATTAAAAGACAAAGATGAGCCTAGAGAGAGGAGAAAAAAGATAATTGAGTATGAGCGTAGCATACTACTAGTACATCCATAGAAGTTGGAATTGCTTCTTTTGTGTAGCATCTTGAAAATAAGCACAAACGGAAGTCAAACACTGAAAACTATCAAGGCCCTTTTTTGAACATAACAGACGTTATCTTCAAAATAACAGCCATATGACCGTTACAGTTACATAACACAATTTGACCAATAAATGCCATTACACCCTCAATAACAGTAAAAAAATAAAAAGAAAAAAGAAACGCCACTATTTGAATCCATTAAATAACTCCCATTACAGCATATAACAACCTTTATTCAAAACTATGATACAGATTACTACATGAATAACACAACACCTCTGGTACGATGTTGATAGATAGTGTCCTATACCATGTCAACAAGTCGATTTGGGTGGTTTAGATTCTACAAAGACTGGATTCTTCTCTTAACGTGTTTTTGAAATAGGGAACAATTGGACAGTAGAAAAACATTATGTGAAAAATCATATATCTAACTTAGTGTGCAATAAATTTAAGTTGAACGAAATTAAGTGCATGAAAAAATTTCACACAATTAAATCAATTGATGAACAATAGCATCACAAGTTTAAAAAATTTCTCAATAACAGACTTCATAGTACTTGCCATGAACTAATGAGGTCAAAGTCTAAAAAGAAATGCCACCATGCTAGGCTTAAAGCTTATATTAATTACTCTGACAACATTAAAAACAGATCCAGCCAAACATGTTCAGTTTATCAAAGTTGAGTAAAAGATGCTAATTAGCATTCTTTCCAGTGGTGGTTTGATAATGAACTTCGATTTTAAAAATCTGATATGTTGCAATTGTTATCATAACCATAAAACTTAAGTTCTTCACAGCATTTATTGAGATTCTCAACTGACCTCTGGATGCATACGATACTGCATCTTCAGCATATTTACTGGATAACCAGCTCTTTGAAACCTTTCAAACAAACTCGTGCCATAGCTTTAATTTTAAAAATGAGAGAGAGATTAAATATTTTAATCCAATTATCAATGTTAATGCAATGATATGAAACAATAACAGAGAGAATATATCACTACCCAAATTTCCCAGCAGTGGGAGAAATTACAGTGGCTGGGAGTTGAACTGGATCACCAACCTGAAACAAAAAGTTAAGTGAGTCTGACAGCTATTCATAACACTCTTCCCTATTTTCTAAAGCAAAAGCAGGATACTATCAGAACTGTCAAATTGTCCAATAATCGCTTAATATTGGTATGGATTTTAGAAACCTGCAATATGTTATAGCACAATGAATCACGCATGAAGATATCAAGTCAAACTAAAATCACAAAGGTGATGTCAGAAAAATACCAGAAATACTTGTTTGCATCCATTGACCAATGGCACAAGAGTTGCTGGTTCAACCTGTTCAAGGGTAATATCACAAACCCAAGTGAGTAACAACTGCATCTCAATATCTCAACATTAACAAAAAAAATAAAAATTGCAAGATGATTATAAACTGGGAAAAGCTATCTTTTGAGCAACAGAAGCACGGACTAGCACGTACGCTGTAAAGCAGCCCACATGTGAAGTATAATTGATGGTGCCACATATCATAATGAATGAACTTGAATACTACAGTCAACTAGTCAAGCCACACCTTCATGCTTACGTTTCCTTTTATTTCCAACGCATCTAATTTCATGAAATGCGGTGTCATGCTTGAGATATCAATTGCCATGTGCAACATAAGTTTCTATCTACCTAACATATTACCCATCCTAGCATTTTGTCTATGCTATAGATGCATCATATGATTTGTGTGTTAACACAATTACTTCAACACCCTTTAATTCAAAAGTTCGTAACGTTCACAAGAAAATCCAAGTAATAACTCATTGATCTTGATATCATTGTTTAAAAAAGGAACACCACAAGTAACATTTCTAACACAAGATGAGTCTTGAACCAGCTGGTCACCACTTACTTGAATATCTTTTTACATTTCCATTAAATCTGAGAGCTTCCGTGCATTTAATTTTTGTGAATTCAATTCATAACAGTCTTAAAGGCACCCACTGCATATGACTAACAAGAATGAAGGAGATGATGAACACTTACAGCTTGGGCAGCTTCATCTATAATAACAACATCGAAACCATGGTTCAATTTACTAAAAAGTGCCGAACCACTGAAGCTGAGGGTGGAAAAGACCTGCCAATACAGAAAAATTACTAAGGGAGTTTACATGATGCTAGCTTCCACTTTCAAGACAGTTGGATTTACATACAATTACAGATTCCTCTAGAATAGCAGCACGGATACTGTCTGTATCCCCTCCTGCAGTTCTATGTTTCTGTTTATCAGAAGCTGATTCACCTTGTTTTTGTTTCACCTGAAGGAGAAATCAGTCATATCAACCTTCAAAATAACACACAGTAGAAGTATCTAGCAGTGATATGCTGTATCAAGAATATAGAGTTTTCACAGACCTTTTTCTTGCCAATGTGAGTTCTTAAACTTCATGGATTACTTATATGATATGTAGATCATATCACATGAATAATGAAATGCAATTTGTTTTTCCTTGGAAATAGGTGAGGCACTATGCATATGATATGCTGTATCAAGAATATAAAGTTTTGCATGGACCTTTTTCTTGCAAATTTGAGTTCTTAAACTTCATGGATTATTATTTGATATGTAGATCACACGACATATAAACAATGAAGTGCAATTTGTTTTTCTATTCAATAGGTGGTCCACCATTGATGCATACATTGATAGACTTTTATAATTTATCCACCAAATTGTAAGAGAAAAGGTAAACCAAATATAATGATTAATAGTTCATCATCAGGAATTGGAAGGTATTATATTGATTTAATCACATTAATAATCCCAATATTTGGCAAACATATAATTCCCACTTACTATCCTTTTATGATTTCATAGTTCGTTGACTTTATTAATTAGCTTTGGTTTCACTGCATTGGTTGATTTGTTGAATCAACCAAGTATTTGAAAATATCTTGTAACTAGATTAAATCATCCCAAAAATTTGTTCTGGAATAATGGATTAGCAAAAGGTTCTATTGAAATCCTAGTAACTTCCTCTTTCAAATGCACACAAAATCCTTTGTTTGGCAATCTAATTGAAGACATCTAGATATTGCAAAATTGTGGGAGAACCAGTAATAACAAAAACAAGAATAGCAACAAAGTTCTTCATTATGCAATCCAAATAAAGGACACCAGGATAATTGTAACACCATGCGCGAATAAATAGTAAAAAAAATAAGAATTGCGACAATAACAAGTGTTTGTTATTAGGCCAAGACATACAAGGTTATCCATGCAGACTGACTGGACAGAATGATGAGCTTTAAGACCAATCCGCACAATTTTAGGATTATATGAACGGACATTTTCATCATGAACACCTGCAAAAAAACAAAAAGAACAGTTTGTTTTAGAATGACAATCAAAGAGTTGAATATAATTTGTACATGCGCGCGCGCGCGCGGAGCATTATCCTATCCACAACCTTCATTTCTCAGATTAGGGTATGTGCATGGATCTAGGGGTCAGGCATATCAAATTTACATTTTAGGATAACAAACTCTGCCTGAAAGTACCCACATTTTGGAAGAGGATAAGAGGGATGCACAGCATCTGCACAGAAAAACTAAACAAGGAGCCACAGTTTATTTACAACGCCTATTCCTAATAATATTTCATCATCTTAATTCATGATGATCAATGGTATACTTCAAAAAGATCATTTCACAATCACATCCCAAATCTCTCACATCAAACTTTTGGCTCACCCTTTCAAGAACAAAGGGCTAGTGACTCCGAAGATGCTGGGTGCTTAGTTCCCACACTAACACAGATCCCATATGTCCTCTGTCAATATCAGTTTCCCAGGTGTAGATGCAAAGTGCAAGCAACAGATTCAACAACCCATCCATCAATTACACGTAATCCTTGAAAATTGTAGCATTTCTCTAAACATAAATACAGTAGATGACATCTAAAACACCTGATTTCTACGAAGAATCTTTCCCTCCAAATACTCAAAAGGAAACTCAATAGATTAGCCATCCTACTTGAATTACCCATTAAGAAGATGGAAACCATCAACAAATTTGACACCAAACATGGAATCACCCATGAACCCCTTTCAGTAGCAAATAATCCATCCTACAGTCATTCCCCACTACTGAGTACAGTAAGAAATGATGGCTCTGAAACCCTCACTTTGATAGCACATTAAAGAAATATTAGGATACTAGTCATTGAGCACATCCAGTTGAAAAACTATTAGAACAAATGGGAAGTAATTAATCAAAGCTTCTCAGGCAGTCAGATACATAAACATGGTAAGAACAAACATGGACAGATCAGACATAGCATTCTTTCTTTAGAAGTAAAGAAGAATAATGAACTTGGCATCAGCAGTTTATGTTGGGTATTGGGAACCACGCTAATCACCAGGTGGCTCCAGAACAGAATAATGATGACCAGAGACCAGCTGGAAGAAGAATAATTTAACTACCAAGTTGCGGGATACTTTTCAGAACAGCTATAGGCTAGTTTTGACTTTTTCCTCATAGAATAGAGCTTTTGGCATTTTGGAATATGAAGTACAAAAAAGTGATGTTAAGATGGTTGTGCGAGGAAAAGAGTAATAAAAATGAAAATGGATACAGGGGATGATACTATCAAAGGCTTACTTTTTGCCTTCTACATGTTGAAGATTGAATCGAATGGCCAACAATAAACGGAATCAATCTTGAGCTGGACAAGTAGAAAACTTAGTTTCTTATTATCAAAAACAAAAAAAAGTTGGTTTCTTAAGAACCAACAGAGAACATAGCCTTGGATAAAAGGTGGAATGGAGGAAAAGTTTGACGGGCAACCCCGACTTGTTTAAGACAATTTCCTCTGGTTAATTCAATGAAAACACTAAAATTCCATCATTGGTTTAAAAGTCTAAGATAATGAAACAAGATTTAATTTTATCAGTCCTGCATCATTAATAATTTGTTTTTATTTTCTAAGATAACTCAGGATCCAGCGTATCCAGGAAGGAACTGCTACCACACTTAACTTCCTTTACAAGTTAATGAAATAGGAAAACATTATTGTCCCTGCATCACTAATATTTTTATTCAGGATCCAGTGTATCCAATACGTAACTACTACCACACTCAACTTCCTTTACAATCACATGAACCTTGGCCAAGTCCTACATTGCCTTGATGTCTTCATAAATCAATGGAGCTAATGAAAGAATGATAAAATTCAAAATGGACAGAACAAAAAACCCAAACATCACCAATAATTGTGTCATGCCAAAAGGAAGCAAACATAATGAAATACAGACTTGCAAGTGTGGAAACACATACCTGTCTTGAGAAGGCGCAACACTATTTCATCTAGAGCAGAGTTTGATGGGGCACATACCAACACACGTACATGATATTTGCGACTGGAAGCAATGACTTCTGGTTTCTGCAGAGCTTAAGTTTGAATTTAGAACGTGCAGATCTTACAAGAACATAATTGTACAATGTGAAAATTCAACTTACAAAATCATTTCCACTGGTAGGGAAAAAACCATCATCGCCATCTTTAGGCATGTTCTTATCTCTCGGATTGTTACCAGTCCACCATGGAGAAGCTCGTGCCCAATGATTGTACCTGCAAATTATACAACTTTCATGGTTCAGTAGGAATCAAAAGTTGTCTTTCTCATTCTATTGAGCTTTTAAAAATCCAATAAGTTCAAAATAAAATGGACTACAAGACTGTTAAACTCCAGAAAAAAAAAATTTAATACACTGCAAGACAGTTAAAAAGGTAAGCAGATCGCATGTGTAAAACTAAGAAAACAACTGGCACATACTTTTCTTGAATTGGTAGTTCTGACCCGCGTTTAGTTTCATGCAACCCAGCCCTGCATAAGAGAATAACAAAGTAAACTTATATTTCCATAAGCAAAAGAATCTTTTACCAGATAGGGAACCATGGGGTACCATACCCGTCATATAGAACATAACATCAATGCATACAAAAAACACAATGAAATTATCTCGCATCATCTACACCGTCAACACTCCCAAGTATATTTTGTTTTTCTATTGACAATTAAAATAAGGATGACTCATCTCCTGCAATCACACTTTTGTTAATTATTTCAACAACAAAACACCAAAAACAATCATTAACTGACTTGCAAATTTCATTTCTCTCAAAAGGCATTCCAATCTTAGTGAGCCATATCATCCGAATACCATCAAATGCGAAATCATTAATTGAAGGCATCCTAGCCACTCACTCGCAAAAAAAGCTTCATATAGAAATTAAAAACAACCACGATCCCATCAATTCTGCTTTGCTTATGAAATAGTGTTTCCTATGATAATGTGCTGTTTTCTGCAATAAATCTAGTTTCTGTTGCCTACTTTAAGCCTGATAGCAAGAGATTTCTTTCTCCAGGCAGGTATGAATCCATACATCATAAAATTGTGGTTGAGGTGGGGGGCTAGAATGTGCGGTTTTGGTTCTGAGGGGGGCATTTTGTAAGAGTATCTTTAAAAATTTTATACATTCAAAGATGATTTATGGGAGCTAGGACCATTCCTGGATTTGTTTCTATCTTCAAAAGATCTCCAATTCAAAAACTTGAAACAACCTTTTACCACTTCTCACTGAGACCACTCAAACTTCACTTTGATTGAGTAAACTCATTTCAGTTATGCACTTCCCTTTACCTAACTCCTGAAAGCTTCCAACTTTGAAGCTAGATGTTGTTCCTCCTTCACAGATATCACAAAGTGATAGAACATAGTCATCCCTGAACCTTGACCAATTGTTTCTAAGAAAAAAACAGCAAAGGAAGACCCAATAAAGCATATATGTTCAAAAAGTAAAGGAAGTGCCTTATGAACAATCTTCCATCCAAAAAGGTACAAGTGCCATGAATCTCTATGTGAAACTCAGACCATCCCATCTTTGATCAAGTTCACCAGGCGCAACACAGAATAAACCTCTAGAAGGCTGCTCTATCAGATCATAAACATGAAAAAAAAAATACAACAACAACACAAACCATTTCAATTTTTTGGTCCCCAAAACCAAAATTTGGCTAAAAGGTACCTAAAGTAATAGTCAAAGTGCCATTGGTCCCAGAAAAAAAAAATCCCATGCCACTAGTAGCTAGACAAATTGTTTGATTTGATTTAGGACACCAGTAAATTTGAATAACAAAAGCAGGATACGTGAGTGTCACGCGTTTTCCACTCAACTTTTCCTCCCGAAAGTATTATAAAATGATAAGAAAAATGAAAACAAAAGATGAAAGGGACTTAATTTTTTTGTTTGATGAAAAAAATAAAATAAAAGTTTTGACTGATAGCTAATACACCCACTACATCACTCCAAGGCCAAACACTGAGCATAGGCAGGATAAGATTTTAAATCATTTGGGAAATACAAACAATAGGCAGCATACAAGGACAATGGGAAGTTCAGAAAAGAATAGTCCATAAAAGTGGATCCCAACAAGGTGTTTGATGTAATTTTTGGAAAGTAGGAGATGGATGCTTGGACTTGTCAACACATAAAATTTGAGATTTTAAAACAGGAAGAAATACAAATTTTAACAACCTTAGAATCTCCATTATATTTACCGTTAACTGAACTTTTAAACAAGGGAATGCCAAAAGGAGAAACTCATATTTTAATGAAGCACATGATCTTTCAAGACAAAAGATTTTTCACTTTTCCTTTTAGAGTTCAACAGGTTCAGAATTCAAAAGGGCTAAAGAAAGACAAAGCCAGTAATATGCATGCTGCAATGGATAACTAACAATGATAGAGTGATTAGTTCAAATAAACTATAGAGAGACAACAATCCTTTAAAGACTAAGCAAATGCTCTAAACAGCAAAATGGTCCTGTTCCTTCTCTGGCAAGCCATAGTTTTCCTAAAAATTGATGAGACTTGTCCTTTCCGTCTTACAACTCAATTTCATCTAATTTTTACCAAAAATAACATAAACATAATCATAAGACCTTCATAAACCAACTTCAACCACAAAATCCATTGTAATTAAGTACTAAACAACAAAAATTAAGCCTAATATCACCAACCATTTGTAACGTTCGCCCATCAATCTATCTTTTCCAGTAAAATCGATACTCAAAAATCCATAACCAATTAAATTGTGATGTTAAAAGTCCGATCCATAGTCGTTTGCAGCTATTACCTCAACTCTCTCTCTCCTCCTCCTCCCTAACAGAACTTTCTCTCTCCAAAAGGCTATAGAATTGGGAACTTGATTAATACTTTCGTGTGGTCTCACTTTTTCGTTTATCTTTTTCTTTCATTTTGTATTTTCATCAAATAAAATAAATTAAAATTTTCCCCCTTTTTTAGTGAACATTTGATTTTCACATGACCAGCTTCGATTAACAATTGAGTGGAACCCTAGTTGGATTCAATGGTAGATTAAATCAAATCAAACAACTTGTGAAGGAATCACTAGAGTAATTTGTTTTGTTTACGAACAACTAATGGCATTTTGACCTGATAGTTCAGGAGGTTGGGTACCTTTCATCCCAAAAATTTAGCACATTTGACCATTCTTCATCTCCATGATACCCCAATTAGTTTGAGCAGCATCCCTCCCACAACACCCTTTATCAGTCAAAAACATCACAACCATTATTCTTCAATCTCCATGAACTTCTATTCACCCCTAAATAAACATTGACGAACCATAAGGTAAATGCAAATGGCAGATCGGTTGCATTACAAATTGCTCAAGACAACAGCAAATGGTTAAAACCTAAAATTGATGCCACAATTATATAATTTATTAAAAATGAGAAGCAAATGATTAAAAGATCCATAAAAGCAAATACAAGTCAGAAAAATTCTCACATGGTGTGCACTCTTGTTGGAGTTGCATGCAAAATTGCACTAAGAAGAGCGAGGATAGTTTGTGTCTTCCCGGTTCCAGGAGGACCCTAGAAAAACATAAATGACTCACAAAGGTTATATAAATACGTAATGAAAGGAATTGTGATTATAATGCCTTCGAGTTTATGAAGGAATACGATAAGATTTTCCATACATTAAGTGCAAGTACTTATTAAAGATGACTTTTTACAAATATATAGTAGTACTCTAAAATAACATGGTACTTTCATCACACTTTATTGTTAGTAATTATGGCAATTATAGTGAAATTAGTTAAATTACGAAATGATAAGATTAACTTCCACAGCACAATAAGTAAACATACTTAATAGTTTGTAATGTTATGAATTGAATGGTATTCTATTCCTTTTTCAAGGAATAATACTTATTGAATTGCAGTTGTATAATATCATTCAACACGCAGCACAATTACAGAGTGATGAAATGTTTTTTTTTCCAGCAAAATAAGTAAACCCACTAAAATTTTGTAACTTGAAGTAACTATAATCACAACCTTCTAGTAATCATAGAAATGTCAAATTGTAACTAGCATCGATACTTGATAAAATCCATGTGACTTCAACATGATATTATATTTTATCGAATAACTCCTAACATAGAAGTTCAATATAGTTGGTAAATTGAATGGCTGCCACTATTTTAAGCAACCATAAGATGAAGAAAGGAAAGGGATCAGAATAAACACACGAAAGAGAGACAAATCAGACCTGTATCAAGACAAAGGCTTTGCGCAATAGACCAGCCTGCAGGAAAAAAAAAAGTTGCTTTAGATGAATAGATAGATAGATATGTATCTTTTGGAGGGGAAAAAATCAAGTACCTTAATGCTTATATTTTAACCATTCAAAAATAAGTAGTGGGATCCACCGTATATCTATATATCCTTAGAATATCATTAAAAGGATTAGTTAGCAGCTCATGTTAAAGAGCTTCGGGCTATGATTTTGTTTCCTGTGTTATTTTACAGTTGCTGCCAAAATATAGGTGTTTTGTCATAGAAATCTGGAATGCGAAGCTGTTTGTGAGAAGATTTGTATCTTCTTCATCATGTTCTCTTTTAGTTGATTTGTATTTAGAGAAATGAAAGAGTATTTGAAGAGCACAAAAATTCTAGGAATGATATATCTCTGCACAGACTTTTTTATAGTTTTGGAACATACAAAGCACTGAATTCACGTTATATTAATGAGCCACTCATTGAACATAAAAGGTGTTCAGCTGTTTCTAGTTTTGTTTGTGTGCTTTCAATGTACATGACATGGTGCATCACACGTCAGAGACAAAAGGATTGAAAAAAGTATTTTCTAAAATATAAGCAATTTGTAGAATGAATTTACTTGTAACTAGAGGGAGAAGAAGTAAAATTGATCGGCATTACAGTGTTAGCATAAACTCACATCTATTGCTTCCATTTGTGACTTATTAAGACTTCCTTGAAAATGTTCAGACAGAGGTTGGGAAACTTTCCATGCCTGGTCTTCAGAACCGGAACTTTTATCAGCAGCTGTTAGTATTAAATCCTTGAAAGGAAGAGAGCCAATTGACCGCAAAGCAAAGTATTCACGAGAGATCGTTGATAGGCTGCATATCTGCAGAATGTAAAGCATGCATTAGAGAACCTAATACAATTATGATAACAAATAACTTCAAGGCTGTTGTTTCCATTTAGTGTACCACACTTTATACATGGATTGCTATGTTTAGGAAGAAAATCCTCACAGCTGGGACAGAACGATAGGGAAAGAAAAGGAAAAAGAAACATATTAGCATTGACCTATATGTGAATCCAGCAGCTTGATGCAATATGATACTAAAGCATGATTCTACACAATCAAGAATGGTGAAATTACTAACTTTATTCTACAGCAAAAGTGGGCATGGATGTGTATCAAATCAACTATTCAACAATTAAATTCTGAATTCAACAAAAAACCATTTGATAGCAAAGCTATCTATCAAATGTTATTTCAACACACATATCTATAACATTAAGCCCGGCATAAGTCCCTAAATTTACTTAACCCAAAGTTTACCAAAGAGCAAACCAACCATCAATGTCAGAAATCAAATAAATTAGGAGGCAATCTGTTCTCTTTTTCTTTCTTTCTTTGGTTTTTTCCACTTATTGATGGTAATACACTTTGAAACAAACCAACTACATGTATATAGCTCTATGCATAAACATGTACATGCAGTTACTTAAACAAGAGATATGGAATGTCCTCCTATTACAAGCAAACCAATGAACAAGAGAAATAAAAAAATGAATTCTAACTTCTTGTCTTAAAATTTAATAATGATGAATGAAGGTCAATATGTGAAATTCTAGAAACATGCATTGAAACTTTCAATTGCCAGGAGGAGGATTAAACAAGTACACAAGCAGTTAAACTGGTGCCCACAAATTGGATGGCAATTGCAAATGGATAAAGCAATATAGCTGCAAAGACTTTTCAGATGAAAGTAAAAGCACATGAATCAAATCGATATGTGAAGCTTGAATTTATACAGCAAGAACAACAAAGCCGCAACACCAAACTAGTTGGGGCTGGCTATATTGATCCTTTTACACCATTTCACATGATTAGCAGCTCTGGATTTATATTAAAAAAAATCACCCAAGAAAATACCCATGTATTGTTCCATCACAAGCAAAACACACAAGCATCATATTTAAAAATCTACATGTTTATTACTAACAAGCATTCATTTTTTTTTCTCTTTACCCAATCCTTCCACTTTGGTGGGTTATATTCAGTTGCAAAGAAGCATTATTTACTTTTAATGCACATATTTTTCTTAAATGAATGATTGCAGAGAAAATAGTAAATGCCACCAATCTGGTTATGGAAAAAGGTTACCTTTACACTAAACAAGCGTTTCTCATGCAGCAATCCAGGAGAAGTAATCAAACCGTGCATCTTCAACAGTCTTGTACGAGATTCAATAACATCTGTATTTAAATTCATGACCTCCCCAGCTAAAAACATTCTAAGTCTAAGAAGGTTATGTTGGCGTTGCTCAACCAAGGCAAATGCGTAGACCTGGGGGAATTTTCCACCACCCTCTTTAAACTGCAACAAGCAACAATCTACATAGTCATAACTGAGCCTAGCATAGCATAACCGTCCATGAGCAAGTCACATTCTTGCATATAAAAGGAAATCAATGATAATAAAAGGTGTAAGAAACTGTCAATTGGCTGCTCATTAAAATACCTGATCTTCTGAAAGCAGCAAAAGATCATTTTGTACTATTTTCTCGCCTTCATCATCTCCATAAGTAACTGAAGGTAAAAGAAATCCCTCTGACTCATTGCATTCCACTACAAGTCTCAGAACCCATTCTGTCACTGCAGCACCCCAATACATTATGTAAAATCATCACTTTAAGTTTGATTTTAGCACTATTGAAACAAGGTAGGCACTAACAAACATCAAATAATTGAAAAAAGGCCAAATTTTCCAAATAACAAGAAGAAAACAAAAACCTTCTTCGTCATCCTTCTTTTGAATAATCTGAGCTTTAACTTCTTCAAATAAAAGGGGCTCGAAAGTCGCAAGATAATCATCAACATCTTTGTACGTATTCTTTACTTGTCTTAAACCCGAACCACCTCCCTTGCCACGCTCCTTTTTCTGTTTCTGCTTTCAAAAAGAAGAAAATAAGAAAACTCATTACTTAAAACATATGCATTCATGGAATCATTACAGATTGAAGTGAAAGAGAAATACAGCAGCTTCTGTGAGGAGACCAAAATAGTCCCAGCCGAGAATAATTTTGCAAAAACGAACAAAGGATGCTTCTTCTTCTTCCCGAAGCCTATCTTTATCCACTGCCATCTTTTATCCTGACAGACATTCAATATCACAAAACCCATATTCAATTCATCCATTCAAGACTTTGACACAAACTCTTCTTGTCCATGAATGAAAATCCAATGAAAAGGGACCTCAAATAAATAAATAAATAAGCAAAAATTCCCTACCCTTTACAGAGAAAAAGGAAGAAGAATGGGCTGCCGGTGGCGCAACTCGCCGGCCACGAGGGTTCTGCGAAAGGGACTGAGTGACTGAGGGAGAGGGAGAGGGAGAGGGTTTAACAAAGGCAAAAAACCTAAATATTTTCCTATATTTCTGTTACTTATTTTTTCACCCCTATAGTTTTTACATTTGACAATTAAACCTTATACTCTCTGTTTTTGTCCAATTGCACCCCTAGTAATACATATAGTTTTTTTTAACTTTCTACCGCTAAACAATCTTGGAATTAAATTTTACGCCCTTAATTACTCTTCCAATACTTCACGCTAGTTTTTTCGCCCGTGTGACATTGTGGTATAGTTTTAAAAATTAATTTTTATTTAGTTTTATTATAAAGAAAATAGATATTTTTCAAAGAAAGAAACTAATTAAATTCTAAAAAAAATTTATTAATATATTTTTTTATAAAAACATGTCTTTTTGTTAGAAGCATGTTTTTTTAATAAAAAAATTAAAAGCCAAAAAAATAAATATTTATAAGAATTTAAATCATTTGAATTAAACAAGAAAAAATATATCTCTTCAATCAAAACTCTTTTTTTTTATTTAATTTATTTTTATTTTTATAAAAATATGATTTTATGAAGATCATTGCTTTTAAAATAGAAATTTATCATAATTTAAAAAAACATTAATAAGAAAATAAAAATAAACCATGACTCGATAATTTATATATGCTAAGAGAAAAATTAAAAGAAACAATTAATAGGAAAAAATATGTGAGAAATTATAATAAAAAAAATATTTTACTCTCATTTAATATTTATGAGCATATTTTTTTATAAATCTTGCAAATTAGGTTCATGTATAATAATTCATAAAATTATTATAAAAAATATAATTTTATTTAAAAATATGACA
>Ga0307515_10010537_pt1 | contig 17705 bp, 10 predicted proteins | sample 17_EM_MG_FD_194513 | JGI IMG/M metagenome (GOLD analysis project Ga0307515, IMG submission 194513) | Populus trichocarpa ectomycorrhiza microbial communities from riparian zone in the Pacific Northwest, United States - 17_EM | ecosystem: Host-associated > Plants > Roots > Unclassified | place... | reverse complement strand
CTTTGATATTTTGATATTAAAAATAAAAAAATCATTATGTATATTTTTTAAAAATCTTAACTCCATCTAATTTACAATATTAATTTATTTAATTTTTTAATCTATCATTATTTGTAATATTTATATTAATTAACTTTAATGAGTTAAATCAGGGAGATAGTACAAAATGTCACAAATGACTCGTTTTTTTTTTTTAACACCACTATTACTCACCTACTCTCTCCCAAGATTTCATCGCCGATCCCTCACCCACCCGTCATCGTCATCGTCATCGTCATCGTCACCGGCACACCTAGTGAAATCCCCTCTTTACCCCCACTCACATTTCCTAGTAAGCCTGTCTCTTTACTCTATAGATCATAATAGTAATAATAATCATAGAAGTGACGCATTTTGCATATTCCATGCATCCTTTCTTTTTTGTGACGGACCATTAAAATTCCATGGGGAATAGAAAACGGCCTCTAACTTCTCGTACCAAACACCCTCCGCCACCGTCTGCGGCGGCGCCCACTGTGGCTTCCGATGAAACCGACCTCTATCCTTCTCCTAATTCGGTTTCTACAGAATCGGATGGTTCTTCAACAATCAAGCACGAATGTGACCGCGCATTAAATGCTCTCCGTCGTGGAAACCACACAAAAGCCCTACGTATCATGAAGGATTCATGCGCTAAACACGGCGGCGACGCCTTAATCCACCGTGTTCATAGTACGGTGTGTGTTAAAGTTGCTTCAATAATCGACGACACTAACAGTAAGCAGCGGTATTTAAAGAACGCAATCGAAGCTGCTCGTAGAGCCGCGGAATTGTCTCCGAATTCGATCGAGTTCGCTCATTTCTATGCGAATTTACTGTATGAGGCCGCGAATGATGGGAAAGAGTATGAAGAGGTAATGAAAGAGTGTGACCGTGCTTTGAAAATTGAGAATCCGATTGATCCTGCGAAGGAGAGTTTGCAGGAGGAGAGTCAGCAGAAGATAGCTACTGCGGAAGGGAGGATTGCACATGTGCAAGGTGAGTTGAAAAATTTGCAGCAGAAGTCGAACATTGCTTCGATTTCTACTTGGATGAAGAATTTGGGGACTGGTGAGGAGATTAGGTTAATACCTATACGAAGAGCTACTGAAGATCCAATGGAAGTTAGGTTGGTGCAAACAAGGCGGCCAAATGAGATTAAGAAGGCTACTAAGACACAGGAAGAGAAGAGGAAAGAAATTGAAGTTAGGGTTGCTGCTGCGAGGTTGTTGCAGAAGTCGGAGATAGGTTTGGGACAGCGTGAGGGAGAGAGGAGTGATAAAGGAGTGGAGGTAACGCCTTGGAGTGATAGGAGAGGAGAGAGGAGGAAGAATGGGAGTAATGCAAGGAAGAATGGGACTAACACTGAGAGAAAGGATTGGGTTCGGTCCTATTGGAATTCGATGAGCTTGGAAATGAAGAGGGAGTTGTTGAAAATTAAGGTCAGTGATTTGAAGAGTTATTTTGTGTCATCAAAGAATGGATTGGCGAGTGATGTTTTGAATGAGGCGTTGGCTTGCAGCGAGGAGAATAAGAGCTGGAGGTTTTGGGTGTGTTGTCGATGCAATGAAAAGTTTGCGGACTCAGATAGTCACTTGCATCATGTTGTGCAAGAGCACATGAGGAGTCTTATGCCGAAGATGCAGGAGGTTTTGCCACAGAGTCCTGACAATGAGTGGATTGAAATGATTAACAGTTGCTCCTGGAAACCATTAGACATTTCCTCTGCGGTTAAGATGCTTTGGAATCGAGGGAAATGTCAGAATGGAGAACTTGTTGAGGATATTTGCTCAGAGAACCATAATGAGGACGGTGATGGTTGTTTCAAAGACGCATGGGATTCTTCTCCAGAGAAGGAAAATTTGAGGGATGGTTGTATTAGTTGTCCTGTGAGCAGCAGCAACTCCGGTAAAGTTTACAGTATTGAAGGTAAAGAATTTGATGGGAACCAACTGTCTATTGCATGCACTATTGAGAGCTGGCCTATTTCAGAGGATTCTGAGCGAGCAAAGCTCCTTGAAAAAATTCATGATGTATTTCAGGCACTTATTAGACATAAATATCTTGCTGCAAGCCATCTTAACAAGGTGATACAATTTACAGTGGATGAGCTACAGAGTCTTGCTACTGGTTCTCAACTTCTGAACCATGGTGTGGGCCAGACACCTATGTGCATTTGCTTTCTGGGAGCATTCCAGCTCAAAAAGATCCTCAAATTCTTACAGGAACTATCTCATTCTTGTGGTTTAGGCATGTCTCCTGAGAAAAGTAGCGTTGTAGATGACATGAATACTGGTGCTAAAGGTCCTGAAATAAAAGAGAATATTGTTCTTAATGATGATGCATCTTGTCTCTACTTGGATAAATGTTTATTGCCATTGGAATATGCTCCAAGAACATGTCCTGATGATGATGTCACCACAGCAACTTCAACTATTGTTGGCAATGGAGATGGGGTTCTACCTGCTGTTGATACTTTACTATCATGGATATTTGCAGGCCTTTCTAGCGGAGAGCAATTACAATCATGGATCCGTACAAAAGAAGAGAGAATGAATCAAGGGATGGAAATTCTCCAGACGCTTGAGAAGGAGTTTTACCATCTGCAGAGCCTTTATGAGAGGAAATGTGAACATTTAAGCTATGAGCAAGCATTGCAGGCCGTGGAGGATCTCTGTCTTGAAGAAGGTAAGAAGAGGGAAACTGACACGCTCTTTGAACTTAGAAGCTATGATTCTGTTCTTAGGCAGCGGAGAGAGAAGCTTGTTGAGAATGAGCATGATGCTCTGTTCTTTAGCAGTAGATTTGAGTTAGATGCTATATCAAATGTGTTAAAAGAAGCAGATACTCTGAATGTCAATCAATATGGGTACGAGGATACTTATGGTGGTATAACTTCTCAGTTTTGTGACTTGAAATCTGGTGAAGATGGTAATTGGAGAACCAAGGACCAAATGCATCAAGTGGAAACTTTCATAGAAATTGCTATCCAGCGACAGAAAGAACAGTTGTCAATAGAGGTCAGTATGTTAGTTCCACTTATTTAGTAAAAAAATATTGATAATGGTCCTTGCAACTTTACTCACTTTTATAGTGGTTCAGCTCAGCAAAATTGATGCCCAAATCATGCGGATTGTTACTGGAATGCAACAGTTGGAACTCAAGCTCGAGTCAGTTTCTGCCCTTGATTATCGATCAATCTTGCCACCTCTAGTGAAGTCATACATGAGGGTCTGTATTGAGCAGTGATGAATAGGGTGTTTCACATCTCTTTGAGCTGTATCTTTGCTTATTATTTTTGCTCTAATCTCTCTTTTGCAGGCACACTTGGAGGATCTAGCTGAGAAGGATGCCACAGAGAAGTCTAATGCTGCAGGAGAAGCATTTTTGGCGGAGCTTGCCCTTGATTCCAAGAAGGGTACCCAAGGAAGAAGTGATATTTCAAGAAATACATTGGAGAAGGGGAAGGATAGGAGAAAGAACAAAGAGTATAAGAAAACCAAGGAATTGAAGGTTTCAAATTTCTCCTTATGGTTGTGTTTCATGCACTGCAGGCTTCTTCATAGTAGACAGACACAGTCCATTATGCAAGTCTAATGTGTTCTGCTTTGTAGGTTGCTGCTGCTAGCGAGCAGCACTTGCTTCAAGATGTGACTAATGAAAGGGGGTATGCTTTCTTATGTTTTGCTTTGCACCTCTAATTTGTGTTTCCACAATATGCGCTGCTGTTTTAATTTGCACCTTTTTTTGTAGTACTGATAATGCATACTGCATTTTTTATAATGTTTGATTCATTCCTCTCTGCAGTTCCTTTCCAGTTGCATCTGATGGTGACTATCCAGATTCTCAGTGTCATCTTTCCAGAAATGGTGATGACTTGAGACAACAGGAGGAAGAATTTAGATGGAAAATTGAGATTGAAGAGGAGGAAAGAATGCTTGAAGAATCTTTAAAGTATCAAAGACGAATAGAGAATGAGGCCAAACAGAAACATCTTGCTGAGCAACAGTACAAAAAATCTCATATAACTCTTCCAGAGAAGTTGTCTGGGGGAATATGCAATATTTGCTTTGATACTGCTGCTGATTCCTGTGAGCCATTGGTAAGCATTAGTTTGAAATTTTCCCTTTCAAGATATTGTACAGGGATTGAAAATCAATATTAGTTCCATATCCTTTGGAAATGTGATTCTTGAATAGATAAACAGAGGTTATTCTAAGAGTTAGAATGCTGTGTTTAGGAAATTTCCATTAAATGTCAAATGGAACCTTATGACATTTCACTTTCAGGAACAGTTGACGCAGAAGAGTGGGTTCCCCAACAATTTAGAAGGCATGCCTATGACAACTGCCAGTGGTGGGTTAGCATTATACAATAGAGTTTCTGAATGAGGCTGGGGCTTGTGGTAATGTTCTTAAATGATTTTCATCGTCTTTATTTTGCAGAGCCATCTACTGGAGGAAATGTGGAGGGTGGTCCTTCTGATCGACGGCCAGGTAGGAAAAGTAGGAGGCAGAAAAGCTCCGCTAAATATGATGGAAAAAATCAACCCATGTCATGTGAAATGGAAAATATTGAAGTTGGAAGCAGTATGTGTTTATTCCCCATGATTAATTTTTGTTTTTATTCTTAATTAGGCTGTATCATGCATAGAAGCGTGCATTGCAATGGACTTCAATCTTCTAAAGTGCTGTAATCATGGTTGTGGATTTAAGATTACCTAATGTGGGTAAAACGTCATTTTTTTTATCATCTAATTATGGTGATATCTTTTATTTCCCACTGCCCTTTCGACAACCCCATCCCACCCCGTTAACCAGCAGCTTTAATCCGTCTATTTCTCACTTAGATTTATTGTTTACTCCATCTTTTATTTAAATGACAATACATATAATACTTCCTGGACAGTAATTGAAATTAAATATTTTTAATCCAAGGACATATTACCCTTGGGATTATCCTGGTGATTCTGTGTCTAATTTTTTATTATGCAACACTTAATGATAATTGTAGTTGTTGTTAAAGTAAAGATGTGTTAAAACAAAATTGGCTCTGATGTTCATAGCTTAGTTTTTGCATATAAGGATGTTGCTGTCCCTGTATTTACTGTTCTATACTAGCCTTTTTTCATCTTCTGTATGGATGATTAAAATGTTTTGTGACAAGAGAACCATACTCGCACAGTGAACTCATTTACAAGAGAGTTGTTTGTTGAAGAACAAAGGCAAGTGAGTAAATCTACAAAATTTATAAATGAATAGACAATCTTCCAAATATTGCTCTATATAGAAAAAAGTTAGTATAGAGTTTGAATCTACCTATCAAAAGGCTGAGAGAGGAAATTCCTCCCCCTCAGAAGCCCTCTTGTTACGTTTCCTTACTTGAGCCAAAGAATCGTTGAAGTAATTGAAGAAGCCCCCCCCCCCTCCCCTATATATTCTACCAGGCCCACACCTCTCCTTAGTTTTGCCATCCAATTGATCCCTGACATTGAAAAGACATGCTAGCATAATAGTCTGAGTGTGGTGCAAAAGGGAGTAGTGATCTCATTCAGCAGCATTTTCACAAAGGATGACATTGTGGGTATAGAAATGTTTAATCTTTATTTTTAATACCGTATTAGTAAAAACATTAGGTGGTGTTGATGGTATATTGCTCTCTTCCTGCATATCTCTGTGGAAAAACTGTTCATGACTCATGATGTCATTACCAAATTAGTTTAAATTCCAACATAAAATTATGGTTTGTTGAATTGAGCTTTTTGGGAGGCTTCTAGTTTTGTAACTTTATGTGATGTTTTCATATGAATGTTAAGTGTAGCATTTAAGTTTTGCAGTATCAATTGTATTACTTGTTTAACATTGCCTTCTGCTCAACTGCTCATGTGCATTGTCTGGGATTTACATTTTAATTATATTCTCCAGGATACCTTAGTTGTATGATGGTCGCTTTGGCCTCTCATTCTGGTTTGTTGTGTGCTGTTGTATTATGGTCTTCTTTACTTGCCTGTCAGCCATTAAACCTTAAGCAATTTTTTGGTTGATTCTCTACACGTTGAACCTAACATTACATGGGTTTCCATATGTGAAATCAGTTACTCCAAATTTGGGAGACAGTGCAACTAAGACTCTGAGACAGTTACAAGTAGAGGAGGATGATGAGGAAAGGTTTCAAGCTGACCTTGAAAGAGCCGTGCGCCAAAGCCTTGGTAAATTTCTCTTGATCCTTTGCTTGCTTTCATTGTACTTCACTACATTTTATAATTGCACATTTTTAACTATGCCAACTACATGGGCCCTAAGGGAACAAAATCAGTTTTCTTCATTCGATGCCTTTTGGCCCATGAAACCCCACTTCTCTATCAAAATTGCACTTTTCTATCTTCTTTAAGGTCCTTGAGCATTAATGAATTATCTATGCTTCTTTAAGGTTTTTGAGCATTATTGATATTTTTTGTATGATAGACAGTTCCTTAAGACATTTTCTGTCAAAATCTTCTGATATCTGGTATAAAAGGTCGTTGTGCTATATTTTTTCTTTCCAGTTCTGTAAAATGTAATCTTTATTCATTTTCTTATTTAATGGAAGTTCAGCCTTCTGTGCATAAAAAGATTAATTTGACTTGTGTTTCCTGTTTTGATCAACTAAATTGAAAATTTGTTTCCCATTTGGGCAGTTTATCACCTGGGTTTATTGTCATCAAAGGTATTGTTGCGTATAGTTCTGCACCTAACCATCTATTTCAGGGTCGATTTATTTTGACAATAACAACAAGAAGCCTCAACAATGAAACCTAGAATGTCATGGAGGATGCCTATGCTGAAGGATGGGTTCCATCATCAGAACATAGATTCTCTTCATTTGTGTTAGTACTATATAGGCAGGAGGAATTGTGTCTCCAACAATTCATGTACATTTGACGTGTATGCACACACCACTGTGAAAAAGAGGCCAATAAAGCTTCCTCTGTGTATTTGGTTAATTCACTTAGTCAAATATTCAAGATTCTATATTGCTCACTTAACTAACTACCTGTTGAAAAGAGAACAGTTTCACATTTAATTTGCCCGCAACTGCCCGCCTGGGTGGGTTTCTGAGCAAACTACAAGTCTCGCTAGGAAGCTGGGATGTGGGTTACTTGATTAATTAAATAATTGCTTTGCTTGGGTACTGGACTTGACATTGCATTTATTATTATTATTATTATTATTATTATTATTTGTTGGCACTATACCTGTCAGGCTTAGAAAATCACGTGTTACATCATTTGAGGTGGTCACAATGAGCATTGAGGTCAAACGAATATCTTTGCATCTGACATAAAAGTATTTTGCACTGTTGTCTTACTCGATATCAAGCAATCCCCCATCTTACTGATTGAGAATCAAATGGGCGCTGACCTGGTCTTGAGATTGGTTGGCTGAGTTTGGTTGAATCATGCCAGGCAGCATTTGCCTTAGGCTATTGAATGCATTTACCAACATGGTCAAGACATAGTTTTCCTTTCCCTAGTCGCTGAAGTAAAGGTCCATTTATTTGTAACTCTATATCCATCTATTTGCATTGATTTTCAAGATACATTTCAAGCACATCAGAAGATACCCTTGATGTCATGTTTGAAAGCACTACAAACAATATATTCGGAACTTGATAATTGTCGTACTGTACCATATGAAGTTGCAACTGAAAATGTGGATGGAACTGATGTATTTGGCACTGGCTTGAAGAATGATATTGGTGAATACAATTGCTTCCTGAATGTTATCATACAGGTATTTTCTATACAACGACATCTTTGCTGTTTCACTATTCTATTTATATATTCTTCTCACTATTCCATTGGTGTATGCTTTTCATTTCACTATTCATTGCTCACCTGTTTCTTCTTGCTTCTTGTATAACTTCAGTCCTTGTGGCATTTAAGGCGATTTCGAGATGAGTTCTTGAGTAGATCAAAATCAGAGCATGTTCATGTGGGAGATCCATGTGTTGTCTGTGCATTGTATGATATTCTTACTGCTATCAGCATGGCATCCACAGATACACGAAGGGAAGCGGTTGCTCCTACATCCCTCAGGATAGCTTTGAGCAATTTGTATCCTAATAGTAATTTCTTCCAGGAGGTGATTTTTTAAGATTTGTTTTTGTCCGCCTTGGTTTTCATATATTTCAGTGAACTGTGATTTTTCGTCATTCACTCTTCACAGTATATGAATTGATGTACGCGGATGTCTTTGCTGAGTGGGTCACAATCGAATTGCAGGGTCAGATGAATGATGCATCTGAAGTATTGGCTGTAATATTTGACTGCCTTCATCGAGCATTTACCACTGGTTTACATGGCTCTGATTCTGAATCAGTGGAATGTAGTGGCATGGAATCTTGGGAATGTACAAAAAAGAATGCCTGTATAGTGCACTCTCTTTTTGGAATGGACATTTCAGAACAAATGAATTGCCAGAGTTGTGGTGTGGAGTCCAGACATTTGAAGTACAATGCTTTCTTTCATAATATAAATGCCACTGCCCTCCGAACAATGAAGGTAATTGTTGCTGGTAAAAATATTTTACACAATCACTTATTTCTCCATGTTCAGAATTTTTTTTTCTAGGTGTATAGTCCATTATCTATTACCTTGTCCATTGATTTTTTTCCTTTTTCCTTGCAGGTCATGTGTGCTGAAAGCTGTTTTGATGAACTTTTAAATCTTGTTGAAATGAATCACCAGTTAACTTGTGATCCTGAGGCTGGTGGTTGTGGGAAGCCCAATTACATCCATCACATTATGTCAACTCCACCACATGTTTTTACAACAGGTGAATGTTTTCCTGAATAGTTAAGAGATTTTTGCTTAGACAGAATGACAAGCTTGTGGAAACCCAAAATTAAGCAATTTTTTGGCATGCAGTTCTGGGCTGGAGAAAAACCTGTGAAAGCATTGATGATATAAAGGCAACATTGGCTGCTCTAAGTACTGAGATAGATATCAGTGTTTTTTATCGTGGTCTGGATCTGAAGAACATACGTAGCTTGGTTTCAGTGGTATGTAAAGTCATTCAGACCATTTATTCTGTTATCTTGATGAAGATATTGATATTAAAAACTTTGCATATGCTGTTAAATTAAGAAAGATTGGTTTGGCTGTTCTGTTAGTTATGTTGGAAGGAAAGGTGAGTTATCTATATGAGGGTGAAAAGATAAGCATTTACTGAAAGTGAGAAAATATTTAAGCACCAGTTTTCTAGGGACAACAGGAGAAACATATAAAAATCAAATACATCAAGTGGAAAAATGTGGAAACCTTAGGGTGTAGTTGAAAATCTCCCAATTTGTAGCAAGATTTCTAGAGAATATGTTTACCAATTGAAAATGACAATTGTTTTCCTGCAAACAAGTATTTTTTTTTTTCAGTTTTGTATTAAAATGAAAACTACCAAAAGTCATTTTCTGAATTCTCTTATTTAAAAACAAGGGCCCAGTTTTCATCTAATTTTTTTATATCCTTTCTTTGTGACACTTAAATGCAAACCAAATGATGCCTTGTTTTCTATTTTAGAAAACAAAAAAGAAAACTCATGGTTAGTATTTGTCTAGCAACAGGAAATTATCTTCCATCCCTATTTCCAATGAAAAATAGGAAACTGTGTTTATTGTTTTTTAATGGTTAAGAATTTTTTCACTACAAAAAGAAGAAAAATGTCAAGATCATAACTATTATTAGAAAATTCAAAGCATAATTTATAATAGTATCTTAATCTTTAACTAACTATAGTAGTATTACTTTTATTTCATTCAAATTAGAAATTATCATAAAAAAGTTGTACCTGTTAACTAAAGAAAAAGAATAGTATTTTATATTACACTTATAATAAAAAAAATAAATTTATGATATTAATCAAATATGTAAAAGAAAATAATTTTAATGTTTTATGTTGCTACAAGTGAATGTATATAAATGAAGGATATTATATCATTCTTCTTCAGTTTTTTTTTTTTTGAAAAACGTTGTAAACTTTGTGAAGAAAAACCATAAGAAACATTAAAAATATGTTTTTAAAACTCAATGTAAATTTGAAAAATTAATTTTTTAGATGAGAAATATTGCATTTGAACAAAAAACTCCAGTTTTCTAGAAAATTGGTTTGTTTTTAAAGTGCACCATATGCCTTCATATTTTTCCATAGAGAAATAGTTTTAAACATATGAAAATTAGGAAGCTGTTTCACGAAAGTAACCACAGACAGATGTGCCTCATCAACTAAGAAATGAAACAAAATGAATGGCACATCCATGTAGGCTGTGCATTCTTATGGCAGTTGAACAATGAATCAAATTTAACGTTCTTTTATTGGGAACAAGGGAGAAAATTCTTAAAGAACTTGAAGTTTTTGAATCAGGGGGAATACGAGAAGAGCAGTAAAATTTATTTAATTGTTCTTTTTACTGGAACATTCCTGCTATGTTTGTTCATGTTATGGATGCCTGATTGGGTCATTGGTTGTTGGGATGCCAATTTGTACTTTATTCCGTTCCTCATGATCCTTTTAACTTCAGGTGTGCTACTACGGGCAACATTATCATTGCTTCGCCTATAGTCACGATCACAGTCAGTGGATTATGTATGATGACAAGACTGTCAAGGTACTTCTTCAATCATGTCTGGCCATTGTTATATCTGCTATCTTGTCTTACAATTATTCTTTCTATTAATAGGTAATTGGTAGCTGGACTGAGGTTCTTATCATGTGTGAAAAGGGACACTTGCAACCTCAAGTTCTGTTCTTTGAAGCTGGAAACTAGTGTTTAAAGAAGAATTTGAGGAATTATTTCTTGAACCACAGAGTATCAAGTTTACCATGGCTTGACATTTTTTTTGTTTATAGTGATGTTTTGCTACATCGACCCAGTACATCAGCAGTGGTATTGAAAGCATTAAATTTTGACACACAAGAGAATGGTGACGTATAATCAAGAGTTTTATGATACAATCAGGCGGTTTTGTAGGAGAAGCTTCATTTGCGGAGGGAAGAACCATGTATCAAGAGAGTGTTTTTCGCAACTTGACAAATCAAATAACAGAGGAGCTTGAAGGGTGCTTTTTGGCACCCTTGGATCTGAGAATTTTTGTCAGAGTAATTGGGGTTTCTGTCTATGGAACTCTCTCTCTCTCTCTCTCTCTCTCTCTGATCTTACCTGGAGGGTGACTTGGTATAGAAAAAACAGTAATTGCTTGGAGCGAATGCATTGAAGGAGCGTATAGTGGCAAATACTGTCCAGTTGTAGGCAGAAACATATGCTGTGAAGGTTGAAAGGGGGGAATTTTGTTAATTAGGTTCGAACTTTAAGAAAATATAACCCCCCCTATGAAGAGTTTTTGTATAGATCACATCAGGGTCTTCATCTCCAAATCTGCAGCTTATGGTTACTGTTTATGACTGCTCGCTTGCTATATAATCTGATGGGGGAAAAAACGTGCCTTTCCTACTCTCACTTACTGAATTCATATGATTCTGCAGTATTTCTCTCGATTCTCTCTCTTTTTTTTTATGGAAATTCAACTGCACTGGGAATTTAGCAACTTACTAGTCTGGTCTCTGTTATTTTCTTTTTGTCTTGATTGTCTTTTGGGGTTATTTTTAAAATCATGTACCGCTAAATGTTATTCAGTGAAAATCACACGAGGGAATTAGATAAAATATTGTAAGTTTATTACATTGACAAGGCTTAGATGTGAGGGCGGAAAAATGCAAAAAATGCTTGGACCATTTAAAACCTAGAAAGCATTATTGTTTATATATATATATATATACAAACTAAGAACTTGGACTGTTATTCTTGAAGGTAATATACAGGGTGTTTGTTTTTGAAGTAACTGATGTGTTTAGGAGAAACCAAAAATATGTTATTTGGTTAGATTTTCAACTATGCTTTTAAAATGTGGCATCCAGTTATATTCCTAGTTCACCTGTAAGTTATAAAAAGCAATTCATACATGTTTTTGAAGCTGATTTGAAAGCATAATTGTTTCTTCACTGACAACTTAAAAAAAAAAAAAATAAGAACAGTTGTAGAAAGTGATCAAAATAACTTGAGGCTATCTTTCCATTCAACCTCCCTTTCCTCTTTCTTTTTTTCTTGTGTAATTAGCTATGATCCTCCAAACCTTTTAGCCTTAGTTCCCATATGTCTCAAAAACACAAATCTGTACACATGAAAAAAATTCAATAAATGAAAATAGGAATCCATCCACCAGATTTGCTTGCCTTTAATCTTCTTCAATCTTCATTTTTTTTTTTAATATGAATTATTATTTGTACTATTTGTTAATTTTGCTATTTTAAAAATAAAAGAGAATTTTGTGTTTTTTTTGGTCATTTTATGTACAACAATAATTCTAACCATAATTTTAACCAACATATTATAACATGTTTTTGATCAAACAACAATTCAAACCATAATTTTAACTAAAAATATATTTTACTCAGCCCAACCACAAGTAAAAGTGATTTGTTTAAAATTATTTTTTTTCAAATCACAACCACAAAAGTTATCATAATATAATTTATTGTGTTTTGACCACATGTTATGAAAAAACATTGTTAACATGCAAATTAATATATAAATTAGTTGTTCTCTTTAGTAATTTAACATGCAACTACAACTCCAACCATGATTTCAAACAAACACTTATTATTTCCTTTTTTTAGAAGTATTTTCAACCACAGTTTTAACAAAATATATATTTGAATCAAACACACCATAATAAAAAGTGCTTTTTGAAAACCAACTTTTTATTGTTGTTTGGTTAAATTTTCAACCACACTTTTAAAATGTGGGAAAAAGTTATATTTATGCTTCATCTGTAAGTTCACAAGCAACTCATACATGTTTTTGGAGCTGATTTGAAAGCACAGTTGTCTCTCCATCGACAACTTATGAGAAAAGAAAAAAGAATCATTGTAGAAAGTGACCAAAATAACCCGAGGTTATCTTTCCATTCAACCTCCCTTTTCTCTTTCTTTTCTTCTTGTGTAATTAGCTATGGTCCTCCAAATCTTTTAGCCTTAGTTCCTATATGTCTCAAAAAACAAATCTGTACACATAGAAAAAAAAAATTCAATCCACGGAAACAAGGCCATAATAGTTAGGAATCCATCTACCAGATCTGCCTACCTTCAATCTTCTTCATTCTTTATTTTTTTCAATACATATTATTGTTTGTACTATTTGTTAATTTTGCTATTTTAAAAATAAGAGAGAAATTTGTGTTCTTTTTGGTCATTTTATATACAACAACAATTCCACCCATAATTTAACCAACATATTATAACATGTTTTTGATCAAACAACAATTCAAACCATAATTTTAACTAAAAATATATTTTGCCTAGCCCAACCACAAGAAAAAGTGATTTTTTAAAAATTAATTTTTTCAAATCACAACCATAAAAGCTACTATAATATAATTTATTGTGTTTTGACCACTGGTTATGAAAAAGCATTGTTAACATGCAAATTAATATATAAATTAGTTGTCCTCTTTAGTAATTTAACATGCAACAACAATTTCAAATAAACACTTATTATTTGTTTTTTTAGAAGTATTTTCAACCACAATTTTAACAAAATACTTATTTAAATCAAACACACCACAATAAAAAATGTTTTTTGAAAACCAATTTTTTATTGTTGTTTGGTTAAATTTTCAACCACACTTTTAAATTGTGGGACCCAGTTGTATTCGTGGTTCATCTGTAAATTTACAAGAAACAGCTTATATATGTTTTTGAAGTTGATTTGAAAGCACACTTGTCTCTCCACCAACAACTTTTGAGAAAAGAAAAAAAAATCGTTGTAGAAAGTGACCAAAATAACTCGAGATTATGTTTCCATTCAACCTCCCTTTTCTCTTTCTTTTCTTCTTGTGTAATTATCTATGGTCCTCCAAACCTTTTAGTCTTGGTTCCCATAAGTCTTAAAAAACAAATATGTACTCATAGGGGAAAAAAAATCAATCCACAAAAACAAGGCCACAATAGCTGGGAATCCATCCACCAAATTTGTCTGCCTTCAATCTTCTTCAGTTTTTTTTTTTTAATACGGATTATTATTTGTACTATTTGTTAATTTTGCTATTTTAAAAATAAGAGAGACATTTGTGTTCTGTTTGGTCATTTTAGGTACAACAACAATTCCAACCATAATTTAACCAATATATTATAACATGTTTTTGGTCAAATAACAATTCAAACCATAATTTTAACTAAACATATAATTTACCTAGCCCAACCACAAGTAAAAATGATTTTTTTTCAAATTATAACCATAAAAGCTACCACAATATAATTTATTGTGTTTTGACCATAGGTTATGAAAAAGCATTGTTAACATGCAAATTAATATATAAATTAGTTGTTCTCTTTAGTAATTTAACATGCAATAACAACTTTAACCATAGTTTTAAACAAACACTTATTATTTGCCTTTTTTTTAGAAGTATTTTCAATCATAATTTTAACTAAATACCTATTTAAATCAAACACACTACAATAAAAAGTGCTTTTTGAAAACCAACTTTTTTCAAATCACGATCACAAAAGTTACCACAAAAACAAAAACACTCATCATCTCAAAGTCTGCAACTGTACCTTCTTTATTTTTTCTACACCACTAAAGGATTTTCTAAGAATCTCCCATGTCTTTTTTAAAGTTTTTGCTAAAGTCACTTCATTAAGCCCTTGATAAATTGTAGACAAGACTTTGTTATCTCACTTCATAAATTCTTCAAGAATTGTTTTTTTTCGCATTACTTAAGATGCCTTTGTTTTTATTGATTTTGGTTTAGTATGTATCCATCTTCAATTAGTTCCCATAAATCTAAAGAACCCAAAAGAGCTTTAACTCCTATACACCATAGGTCATAATTTTATTTTGTGAGATAAGAAATTTGAGATTGAAATTGGTTGTTGTTGTTGATGAAAGCCATTACTTATCCTAGTTTCGATACCAAATTTGTTAGAGTTTTGTACAAGAAAAAGGCATAACACTTTAAACATAATCTCTTTGAACTCTTGTTTATTAATAGTTTACATAAACAATACATATTACATAGTATTTATAGGTTTAATAAAAAATTTCTAGTGGTGACTCTTACAAATCTCAAAGAACTGAACTAAACACTCTCTTTCTCATTATTCAAGAATTGTGTGGCACCACCATAAACAAGATTTTTATACAGTAAAATCTGGTTGTTGGGTGTTGTCTTGTGTCTTTGAGTGGACTAATTATCCTGTTGTTAGTTATGTTGTGAGAGTTAGCGTTTGGAAAGCTATCTTGAAGATGAAAGGTGCACCTAAATTTAAGTTGTTCATTTGGAGAGCAATAAGAAACTTGTTACCATGTCAAGCTAATTTGCTCAACAATCAAATGTGTCAGGTAAGCAATATCAAGGTAGGAACTCGTGCATGCGTGTTATTCTTTCATCCTCATGCTAATGATGCTTGGTTCGCCTCCAATGTGGGTTATGTATCCTAAAGGGTTGGTTTCAGTAGCATTAGTAATTGGTGGGAATGAATGCTTAATAGTTGGGTGGCCTAGTGTGATGAGATCATACCCTTAAAATTGCTAGTTTGCTGGAAGAGTAGAAGGTTAGGAATGGGTATCTATTTACGGTCAAGGTGACATTGCCCCAAAAGACAATGAAGTATGCCAAGAGAGTAGTCAGTGCGTTGGAGGAAATTCCAAACTTGTTAGGTCATCATACTTCTACAATTAGGCATCTCACATATAGAACATCGAGATGGGCTCTGCCTAATTATGGTACTTTTAAGATAAACTTCGAATGAAATTATTTGATGTCGTATTCATTGCCACCTGCCAATGCCACTCTAACACCCTCCTCCACATACACACTATGCGTGTGTGTATATGTGTATATATATATATATATTTCGTCCAAATATATTTTTCAATCAAACAATCACATATAAATTTGCAATACATTAATGTAGTAGAAAAATTTAAAAGAGTAAAACATCACAATCTTATATTTAAAATGAAAAGATGAAATTTATTGTCATTAATAAAGCTTTATCATAATAACAAAATAATCCTCATAATTCAACAAATATGTTTATTACAATCTTTCAAGAAAGTAGCATGAATAATATAAAATATCAAAACCCTACAGCTAATTGGAAACTGTTAAAAGTCCCACAACTAAATAATATATGATATAATCCTATAGCTAAAATAGTTTATCACGCCAACCTAGTTTCGAGTAGCACATGAAAAACCTGTTAAAATTAAGCATACTGAGAATTTAGAATAAAATTATATTATCACATTACGACATTAACAATTCAAGCATACATTAACATTTGCTTTCACAAATTTCCATCGATTTCTTTGTTATAGTTCTTTAACATCAACATTTCCCCTACCATTCATTAGTAGTAATAATTCACCAATCAAACATTTTACTCCAATAATAGCCTATAAGCCCCAACCCTAAGCTTATGTAGCATTAGATTCAAAATGTTGTTTTCCATACAGGAAATACCCAAAGGTAACTTAACATTAAACGTCATAATACCTAACCCTTCATAAACCTTCTTTAGAGGTTCATTAATATAAACAACAACCAATCCATTGTTTTAATTGGTTTTCGTGTATAAGGTGTATGTCTAACATCTCTCTAGTCTTCGTTCATGTGGCTAACTATAAATTTCCCACTAACTTCACACCCGTGGCCTGTATATTAATTTTTATGATTAAGTCTCTATTTTCTCATGACTGACTTAATGTTAACAACTTTAGGGCCCCACTCATGTGGCCGACTCCTATGTATAAAAATGCATCCATCTTACCCTCTAAGGGACTTTGACCTCAACCCCACATATGTGGCCGACTCCTATGCATAAAAATGCATCCATCTTACCCTCTAAGGGACTTTGACCTCAACCCCACACATGTGGCCGACTATAATACATACAACCTATATGTACTTTTTTTTTTCAATTCAAATTTATTTAGCTAATCCCCACTCATAGGGTTAGTTTCTCATTCAACAACTCAAGCATTTTATGAATGACAACTTATCAATCTAAGCCTCACTCATGTGGCCAGCTTAATGCACGCAACACTTATCTAAACTAATCTCCATATCGAGATTTCATGAATCTTTATCATTCCACAATATTTATGTACGAATCAATAATCAAAATATTAAGAATAATGACTTACATAAATTTTTAAAATTAAAAGAGTTGAGGTGACAAGTACCAACATATTTCTTTCATTAGTCCTATCCTGTTTGCCTGAGGTCCCGCAGTCGATGCCTCTCATGCATCACACCAAGCCATACATCACATTCACTCTTTAAAATATTAAAAATGTGTTTCTCAATATTCTTTAAACAATTTAAGTACTTGTTACTCATGAATACATGTATCCCTATATCATCTCACATAACTTTCCAACTCTTAATGTTCCATACAAGAAACGCTATAATACAAGCTAATTTCATGCATACAAACATATTACATTTTATTTTCCATATAATAATCGCCCTACAGTGATACTATGGAGGCTATACTTTTTTTTTTCATTAGAAAATTAAGTTCAAGTTCTTCCTCTAATTCTCTTTTTTCAAAAAAAAAAAAAAACTGTACCCCCCTTCATTGTTT
>Ga0307515_10010535_pt1 | contig 17708 bp, 9 predicted proteins | sample 17_EM_MG_FD_194513 | JGI IMG/M metagenome (GOLD analysis project Ga0307515, IMG submission 194513) | Populus trichocarpa ectomycorrhiza microbial communities from riparian zone in the Pacific Northwest, United States - 17_EM | ecosystem: Host-associated > Plants > Roots > Unclassified | place... | reverse complement strand
TTCAGCGCGCAAAGCACCGATTCGCCGACCAATCTGTTCACCTCATCGTCGTCGACCAGCAGCACATGTCCTCGCAGTGGCGCTGACGAGTTCGCGGGAAGCTTGGATGGCAGCGGCTGCGCCGGAGTCATGCCCGTCATCGTGAGCAAATCGCGTCGCGCCACGGGCACATGGAGGACTGCGCCACCCAGGTCGAATGCCTGCTGCTCGAACTCTGGATGTTGCCAATCCGGACGCGAAACCAGCACCGGTCGGAGGTATGGCACGACAGCCGCCAATCGCGGCAAATCGTCCTCCGTGTGCACACTGTGCGCCGCCACGATCACCAAGTTCGGATGGCTGCTGTCGGTGCGGGCCACCGCGGCATCCATACTCGGCAACAATTCGGAAGTCCAGCCGAACCGCGCCAAGCGCCGGGCCAGCCACACACCACCGTCGACGAAGGGTGGTTCGTAGATCAGCCAGGCGTGACCGGGCGCCCGAGTTGGCAGAGGCAGTTCCTCGCACACGGCGCGGAATTCAAATCGGAGCTCAAACGCCGTGCCCTCCCCGACGGTGCTCTGCACCTGGATTCGCCCACCCATTGTCGCCACCAGCGCGTGCACGATCGACAGTCCCAGGCCCGTGCCGCCGTGAAGCTTGGCGTCGTCTGCGAGCGCGAAGGGGTCGAAGAGCCGAGGCAAGCGGTCGGCCGGAATGCCCGGACCGGTGTCCTCCACGCGCATATACAGCTCGCATCGCCCATCGCCAATCCACACTGCACGGGCGGTCAGTCCGATGTGGCCGCGCACAGTGTGCCTGGCCGCGTTGCCAAGGAGATTGACGACAATCTGGCGCAGTCGCCCGCCGTCGGCCTGCACTTGCAAAGCGTCACCGTCGAAGTCATAGACGACCGAAAAATCCCGCCAGCCGATCTGCGGGGTGATCGAGCGCGCGGCTTCGGCGAGCAGTTGGTCGGGATCGAACCAGTCAAGGGGTTGTATCGCCGGCGCCGCATCCAGCCGAGCAAAGTCGAGCACGTCGTTGAGCACTCGCAGCAGGGCTCGACCGGACTGCGCAGCGAGCTCGAGGTATCGCCTCTGCGCCTCAGAACTCGCGATGCGTTGGGCCAGATCGACGAGGCCGAGCACGCCGTTCAGCGGCGTCCGGATCTCATGGCTTGCGTGAGCCACGAGCCGCAACTTGGCAGCACTGTCGCGGTCCGCCTCAGCCACGAGACCGACGCGCTTTGCAGCCGCTGCGGCGCGCGCGCGTTCGACGTCGTCGACGTCGACGTCGGCAAGAGAGCCCCTGACGCAAGCGCGACCGTCGGCGAGCTGTGCGACCTGGGTACGTTGTCGAAACCAGCGATAGCTTCCGTCGCTACAGCGGAGGCGCCCGATCAACACGTCTGCATTCACCGCCTGCGCTATCAGTTCGTCGCTCTGCGGTCGGTCATCCGGGTGCAGCAGTGAAACCAGCGCACTGCGCAGCGCCGGTACGTCACCGGGCTCGTAGCCGAGAAGCGTCCAGAGACGGTTCGTCACGAACAGCGTGTCGTCGTCGCCAATTCGCTCGAAGAGTGCTTCTTGTGCGACATCGAGCAATCGCAAGAGTTGGTCGCGGGAATCCCCGGGGCCAACATGTGGCCCAGCTGGATCGGTAGCACCGGGCTCGCCGGACGGAATGCTCAATCGACGCCTCACAGTCTGCGCGCATGGTAAGCCTGCGCGTAGAGATGGGGTACAGCCAATGGCTGATCCTCCGCTGCCTCCAGCCTCGGCTCCGTCCCGCCCGATGTTGCCAGGCTCAAACCAGGGCACGCGAATGTCCGCTGCTTTTCGTCACGTTGCCGACCAATCCTGTCAAGGAGTTCTCGCATTTGACATCGTGATCGCTTGCGCCCTGATCAATCGCGACAAAGTGCGCGCGCCTCACGCGGTCGATGTTCGAGCCGACAGGTGCCGGCACGTCGCGTGCATGTGGAGGTGAGGGCGCGGCTGTGGTGGCGGATCTCAACGTCGTTTCCAGGGCCTGGATCGACGCCGAGACCCACGCCATCGCGTCGCCCTCGAATTGGCATTTCACTGAAGCAGGAGTCTCCTTGAATTCATCTCTCTGTGTCGCCAGCCGACGCCACTTTCTGGTGGCCGGCTGCGCCGTCCTTACGTCCGCCTGCGGCGGTGGAGGTTCCGACAGTTCGTCCTCATCCTCGAGCAGCGGCTCAAGCAACACGGCCACCGACATCACCGCTGCCATCCTGGCCAACCTGAACGTCACGCTGGCCGGTGACTCGGTCATCAATCTCCCGATCGGCACGACGACCTACACCGGCGTGATCAGCGGCCTGGGTACGCTGCGGCTGACCCCGGTCGGCGGCACGGCCAGCCCCAGCACGCTGATCATCACGCAGACCAGCAGCTTCACGCTGCCGGTCGCGCAGCAGGTCGAGGTGGTCACGAAGACGGTCTATGCCGGCGCGGGCTACGCGCTCACGATCGGCGGGGTCAACCCGCCGGTGCTGACCATCGACGCCGGCGTGACGCTGCAGATCGGCACCAACACCAGCGCCGACAGTTGGCCCAACGTCATCGCCACGGCCGACAGCAAGAACGACGCGAGCCTGGTCAACGGCGAGGTGAACCTCAACAACATTCTGAACAACGGCACCATCGTCATCAGCAGCGCCCAGTACGTGCTCTTCGGCGAGGTCAGCGGCACAGGCCACATCGTGCAGGCGGTCGGCGTGTGGGGTGGCAACTCGCTGCGTGGCGTCAGTGCCTTCTCGGGGGTGTTGTCGTTGGCCGCCGGCCATGACTTCGGCAGCAACCACGTCGCCGCGTCCGTGCCCAACGCCAAGGCGATCCTCAACGAAGGCTCGTGGCTGGTCTGGAGCCCGCCGGGCAGCGTCGTCACGGTGGCGCAGAACATCTACGAGGCGGCCTACGGCAACGACATCAACTTCCACGCCATCGGCAGCTCGACCATCGTCATGTCCGGCGTCTACAGCCACACCGACAACAGCCCGCACAGCAGCCCGAACCTGGTCAACCCCGGCCTGAGCGATGCGAGCCTGAACTACGCGAAGACGATCTACCGCGGCGGTGCGAACGATGTCAACGGCAACGACGCCAGCTATCGCGGCATCAACATCGAGTCCGGCGCCGGCACGGTTCAGTGGGGCGACGGCACGCACGCCAACTTCTTCTTGCCGTCGACGCCGTCGCCGGCCGACGTGTATCCGGCCCTGGGCGCCAAGAACGCCTACATCAACCTGCGGGGCAGCACGCTGGCCTTCAACTACAACGGCCCGGTCACGTTGAACGTGGGCATCACCGGCGGCGGCGGCGGCCCGCACAAGACCGGCGAGGCTGGTGTGGGCAACGTCAAGATCATGCCCACGGCGGGCAACGACGTCACCTTCGCGCAACCGCAGAACTACAACGGCACGACCACCATAGGCGCCAACGCCATCTTGCGCCTGGGTGCGGGCACGACCGTGCCGCTCAACTACATCACTGTCAACGCGACGAAGGGCAAGTCGACGGTGCTGCAGGCCACCTACAGCGGAGACGCCAGCCTGCTGACCGCCGAGTCGAGCAACGGCTTGTCGACCAACGCGATCGTCAACGGCGGCCAGCTCATCGTTCAGAACACCACGACGGCGATCACACTGTCGAACATCAGCGGCAGCGGCAGCCTCACGCACAATGGTGCCGCTGCGCTCACGCTGCAGAACAACAGCTACAGCGGCGCGAGCACGCTCAACGCCGGCAGCACATGGGCCGGCAGCGCGAATGCGATGGGTACCGGGAGCGTCGTTAACAACGCGGCGTTGGCCCTGGTCAGCGGCCAACACGAACTAGCGCTGGGCAGCAGCTTTCAGCAAGGCGCCACGGGCCAACTCTCGCTCATCATCGCCGGCACCACGCCGGGCGTCAGCCACGACCATCTCAGCGTCGCCGGCGCCGCGGTGCTGGGCGGCAGCTTGTCACTGAGCTTCAGCGGCAGCTACGCGAGTGGGCAGAAGTTCGTGCTGATCAACGCTGCTGGTGGTGTCACCGGCGCGTTTACCTCGATCAGCAGCAGCGGGGCGGCGGTGGTGGGCGGGCAGGACGGCACGAGCTTCTTTGTCACCGTGCAGTAGTCGCGGGAGAGCTTCGACACCAATTGCGCAGGTCGCTCGGCGCTGGCGCTGGTTTCGCCGGTCGCGTCCATGCGGTCAACCCAGCCCGACCGCGCTCATGCCCCCACCCAGCGCTCCTCGGACGCCTTCAGGTGCGAGCGCATGGCGGTCTGCGCCGCGAGCGGGTCGCGGGTCTCGAGCGCGCGAAGAATCGCCTCGTGTTCCTTCAGTGCGAGGCTCCACGTTCGGTTGTCTTCGAAGCGCGAGCTGAGCTTGGCGGAGATCGGGCTGTGGCGACTCTCGAACATCTCGCTGATCAGGTGGACCATGACCAGGTTGCCGCTCATGTCGGCGATCGCGAGATGAAACTGGCGGTCGAATTCGAGCGGAGAACGCCGGTGCGCGATCTCCTTGCGCATCGACTCGACGATCTCGCGCAGGCGCGCCATGCCCTTCTCGGTGGCGTGTGCGCAGGCAAGTACCACGGCCGAGCCTTCGAGCGCCGCGCGCGCCTGCATCAGCTCCATCGGGCTGTCGCCGAGCGATGCGGTGGACTTGACGGGGCGATCCGGCGGACTGCACACATAGACACCCGAGCCGCTTCTGATCTCGACCGTGCCTTCGACATCGAGCGCGACCATCGCCTCGCGCAGCGAGGGGCGTGACACACCGAGCTGTTGCGCGAGGTCGCGCTCGGGCGGCAGCCGGGTGCCGGTGTCGAATCCTCCTTGACGGATGAGATCGCGAATCTGGTCGGCGATCTGCTGGTAGAGGCGTCGAGGCTCGACTTGCTTGAGCTGAACCGTCATGAGGTGTGTGTCGGAGATTGGCCTGACCATGATAGCTCGCATGCGCGCGACCGCGCGGCGGCAATCATGCTGCTGGAGCTGCACCTAGGGATAGTCCTAGCACGACCGAATCAATTGGTCAGGCCAAATGTTTATAAGCCGTCAGGTGGCTTGACCATTCGCTGACGGAGCGAATGAGCTCGCTCTCTTCGCGATCCCAAAAGCAAAGCATCAGGAGACAAGGCTTGTCATTGCATTCAGCGCCCGTGGTCGCGCCCGTCGCGAACGCTCTTCGTCCTCAGGCAGACGAGCCTCTGCTGCGCCTCGACGGGATATGCAAGCGCTTTCTCACGGTCACGGCGCTCGCCAACGTGGGGCTCGAACTCCGGCGTGGCGAAGTGCATGCACTGTGCGGCGAGAACGGCGCCGGCAAGTCGACGCTGATGCGCGTGATGAGCGGCCAGCTGCAGGCCGACGAAGGGCAGATCGTCTTCAAGGGAGAGGCCACGCGCTTCAGCTCGTCGCGTGACGCCGAGGCCGCGGGCATCGCGATGATTCACCAGGAACTGAACCTCGTGCCGCACCTGTCGGTGGCCGAGAACATCTACCTGGCCCGCGAGCCGCGCCACGGCCTGTTCATCGACCGCGCCAGGCTGCATGCGGATGCGCGCAAATGCCTCGCGCGGCTGGGCATCGCGATCGAGCCGACCGCGATCGTGCACACGCTGTCGGTGGCCCAGCGCCAGATGGTCGAGATCGCGAAGGCGTTGTCGATCGACGCCGAAGTGCTGATCATGGACGAGCCCACCTCGTCGCTGACCGAGTCCGAAACCGGCCAGCTGTTCACTGTGATCGCCGAACTCAAGCGCGCCGGTGTGGCGATTGTCTACATCACGCACCGCCTGGACGAAATGGCGCGCATCGTCGACCGCGTGACGGTGCTGCGCGATGGCCGGCACGTGTCCACGGACGACTTTGCAGCGACGACGACCGACGAGATCGTTGAGCGCATGGTCGGCCGCTCGCTGGACGAGAAGTTCCCGCCGCGCACGTCGACGCCGACGTCCGAGGTGCTGATGTCGGTCTCCGGCCTGTCGCGCCGCGGTGCATTCAGCGACGTGAGCTTCGAATTGCGGCGCGGCGAGATCCTCGGCTTTTCGGGCCTGATGGGCGCGGGCCGGACCGAGGTCGCGCGCGCCATCTTCGGTGCCGACCTGCCCGATGCCGGCACGGTGCGGCTGGGCGGTCAGCCGCTGCGCGTCCGCAGCCCGCGCGACGCGATCCGCTGCGGCATCGCCTACCTGTCCGAAGACCGCAAGGGCGATGGCCTGGCGGTCGACATGACGGTGGCTCAGAACGTGAGCCTCGCCAACAGCGCCGCGGTGGCCAACCCGCTGGGCTTCATCCGTTTCGGACAGGAAGACGCCGTCGCGCAGCGCTACATCGATTCGCTGGGCATCCGCACGCCGTCGACGCGCCAGATCGTGCGGCTTCTGTCGGGCGGCAACCAGCAGAAGATCGTGATCGCCAAATGGCTGTTCCGCGATTCGCGCGTGCTGTTCTTCGACGAACCGACGCGCGGCATCGATGTCGGCGCGAAATACGCGATCTACGGGCTGCTCGACAAACTCGCGGCGCAAGGCATCGGCGTGGTGCTCATCAGCTCGGAGCTGCCCGAGATCCTCGGCATGACGGACCGCGTCGCGGTGTTCCATGCCGGGCGCATCAGTGCCGTGCTCGACACCAGAAAGACTTCGCAAGAAGAAATCATGCACCACGCCTCCGGCCGCGGTGCAGTCACCGCTTCCACCTCATGACCGACACCCAAAAAGACCTCTTTCAGAAGTTCGCCGCGCTCGGCAGCCTGCTCGCGCTGACCCTCGTCTTCTCGCTCGTCAGCGGCGCGTTCCTGTCGGTCGGCAACGGCATGACCGTCGCGCTGCAAGTCACGTCGATCGCCTACCTCGGCATCGGCGCGACCTGCGTCATCATCACAGGCGGCATCGACTTGTCGGTGGGTGCCATCCTCGCGCTGTCGGGCGTGGTCGCGGCGATGGCGGTCAAGGCCGGCGCGCCGGTGCCGGTGGGCATGTTCGCCGGCCTCGTGGTCGGCGCGCTGTGCGGCGCGGTGAACGGGCTGTGCGTCACGGTGCTGCGCCTGCCGCCGTTCATCGCGACACTCGGGATGATGCTGGTGGCGCGCGGCGTCGCGTTGCAGATCACCGATGCGAAGGCGATCGGCGGGCTGGGTGACAGCTTCGCCGAACTCGGCAACGGCTCGCTGTGGCGCATCGTGAAGATCGGCACCGACGGCTTTCCAGACGTCACCTTCCCGGGCATTCCGTACCCGGTGATGCTGATGATCGTGCTCGCGGTCGCGGTCTCCATCCTGCTGCGCCTCACCACGCTCGGCCGTCATCTCTACGCCGTCGGATCCAACAGCGAGGCGGCGCGCCTTTCGGGTGTGGACGTGCGCGGCGTGACGCTGTTCGCTTACGTGCTCTCGGGCCTGCTGGCGGGGCTCACCGGCTGCGTGCTGATGTCGCGCCTCGTGACCGCGCAGCCGAGCGAAGGCCTGATGTACGAGCTCGACGCGATCGCTGCGGCCGTGATCGGCGGCACCTCGCTGTCGGGTGGCATCGGCACGATCTCTGGCACCGTCATCGGCGCCTTCGTGATCGGCATCCTGCGCAACGGTTTGAACATGGGCGGCGTGTCCGCCTTCATTCAGCAAATCATCATCGGACTGGTCATCCTGCTGACGGTATGGATAGACCAGATGCGCCATCGACGATGAACCCCCACTGGCCGGGACGGCCGGGACCGAGAGAGACAACCTTGCACACCAAGAGGAACGACATGAAGAATCTGATCACGACACTGTTTGCATCCGCGCTGGTTCTGACCGGCACCACCGCGATGGCGGCCGACAAGGAGATCGCGGTCATCGTCAAGACCGCCAACTCCGACTTCTGGCAGAACGTCAAGAAGGGCGCCAACGCCGCGGCCGCCGGCATGACCGGCTACACCGCCACGTTCCAGGGCGCCGCATCCGACACCGATCTGGCCGGCCAGGTGGCGCTGGTCGAGAACGCGGTGAATCGCAAGGTCGCCGGCATCGTGCTTGCGCCCTCGGACCCGGACGCGCTGATCCCGGCGATCAAGAAGGCCTGGGAAGCGAAGATCCCCGTCATCCTGATCGACTCTGCCGCCGCCGACTCGGGCAAGGCCTACTACCAGTCCTTCCTCGCCACCGACAACCAGAAAGCCGGTGAGCTGTGCGCGCAGGCGCTGATCGACAAGGTCGGCACCACCGGCAAGATCGCGATCATGTCGTACACCGCCGGCTCGGGCTCCGAGATCGGGCGCGTCGGCGGGTTCAAGAAGTACATCGAGTCGCACTCGAAGCTGACCATCGTCGGGCCGTTCTATTCGAACTCGCAGATGGGCACGGCGCTCAACCAGACGACCGACGTGCTGGCCGCGAACGCCGACCTGAAGGGCATCTTCGGCGCCAACGAGCCCACGGCGATCGGCATGGGCCGCGCGCTCGTGCAGGGCGGCAAGGCCGGCAAGGTCGTGGCGATCGGCTTCGACGGCAACTCCGACCTGCAGGGCTTCATCAAGGACGGCACGCTCGAAGCCATCGCCGTGCAAAGCGCATTCCAGATGGGCAACCTCGGCGTGAAGACGGCGGTCGAAGCATCGCAAGGCAAGGCAGTGCCGAAGTTCCTCGATACCGGCGTCGTGATGGTGACGAAGAAGAACATCGACGCCACCGAAGCGAAGAACGTTCTGTACTGATCGTCTCGCGCCAATAGCCGCCCCTGGGCCGCACAGCATGCGATCGAATGCGACCAAGCAGTCCGAGCGGCGATCGTTGGTGCGCAGCCAGCTGCGCGTGCCGATCTTTGGTCTCGGCTGCGCGCAGTTGGGCGGCCTGTACCGCGCGATGTCGGACGCCGACGCGGCCTGCTTGCTCGAGAGCGCGTGGCAGCGTGGAGTGCGGCTCTTCGACACCGCGCCGTACTACGGCTTCACGCGCTCGGAGCGTCGGCTGGGCGCGGCACTGTCGCACTGGCCGCGCGACGAGTTCGTGCTGAGCACCAAGGTCGGGAGGCTGATGCGCCCCGACGATTCCGTGCGATCGGGCGATTGCGGCTTCAGCGACCCGCTGCCGTTTCGCCCGTACTTCGACTACAGCCGCGACGGTGTCCTGCGCTCGTTCGACGAGAGCCTCGCACGCCTCGGCGTCTCGGGCGTGGACATCCTCTATGTGCACGACATCGGCACGCTGACGCATGGCGAGCTGAATGCGTTGTACTGGCAGCAGCTCACGAAGGGCGGCGGCTTTCGTGCGCTCGAGGAGCTGCGCCGCAGCGGCGCGGTGGTGGCGGTGGGGCTGGGCGTCAACGAGTGGCAGGTGGCGCACGCGAGCATGGACGAGTTCGACCTCGACTGCACCATGCTCGCGGGCCGTTACACGCTGCTCGAGCAGGCTTCTCTTGCACCGTTTCTCGATGAATGCCAGAAGCGCGGCAACGCCGTGGTCGCAGCCGGGCCATTCAACTCCGGCGTGCTCGCCGGCGGCAGTACCTTCGACTACGCACCGATACCGGCGCCCGTGCGCGAGCGCGTTCAAGCGCTGCAGGCGGTGTGTCGGGAGTTCGACGTGCCGCTGCCCGCGGCGGCGCTGCAGTTCGCGCTCGCCCATCCGGCGGTCGTCGCGTGTGTCTCGGGTGCGCACAGCGACGATGAGCTCAGGCAGAACCTCGCGTGGTTCAACACGAGCATACCGTCGGCGCTCTGGCTGGTACTGCGCGAGCGCGGCCTCGTGGATTCGCGTGCCCCGCTGCCGGGTGCATGAGCCGAGTCACGCGCATCGCTATCACCTGGCCTGAAAGACACGCATGCAACGCATGGGAATGGTCATCGGCATCAAGGCCGAACACATCGTCGAATACAAGCGGCTGCACGCGGCCGTGTGGCCGAAGGTGCTCGAACGCATTCGACTTTCCCACGTCCGCAACTACACGATCTTCCTGCGCGAGCCGGAGAACCTGCTGTTCGGCTACTGGGAATACCACGGCAGCGACTTCGCCGCCGACATGGCCGCGATCGCCGCCGACCCCGAGACGCAGCGCTGGTGGAGCGTCTGCGGCCCGTGCCAGCTGCCCCTTCCGAGCCGACAGCCCGACGAACACTGGGCTTCGATGGAACGCGTGTTCCATCTGGACTGACCGGCAACCCCAACCAACGACCCAACAAGGACAACCATGCTGACCGTGATCTGCAAAACCCCTGGCGTGTTGATCGCCGAGCAACAGCCTCGACCGGCACGTGCCGACGGCGAGGTTCTGCTGCGGGTCAAGCGTGTGGGCGTTTGCGGCACTGACCTGCACATCTTCACCGGCGACCAGCCCTATCTCAACTACCCGCGCGTGATGGGCCACGAATTCTCGGGTCTGGTCGCCGAGGCGCCCGCCGGCAGCCGGCTCGCGCAGGGCGATCCCGTGTTCGTGATGCCGTATCTCTCGTGCGGCCACTGCGTGGCCTGCCGGCAGGGCAAGACGAACTGCTGCGTCAACATCCAGGTGCTCGGCGTGCATCGCGACGGCGCGTTTGCCGAGTACCTGAGCGTGCCCGAGCAATTCGTTCACAAGGCCGAGGGCGTCACGCTGGACCAGGCCGCGATGGTGGAGTTTCTGTCGATCGGTGCGCACGCGGTGCGTCGTGCCGACGTGCAGGCCGGTCAGCGCGTGCTCGTCGTCGGCGCCGGGCCGATCGGCATGGCGGCGCTCATCTTTGCGCGCCTGCGCGGCGCGACCGTGACGGCGCTGGACACCCGGGCCGAGCGAGTCGACTTCTGCGTAAAGCACTTGGGCGTGCATTCGGGCAACGTCATCGGCCCGGACGACGAGCGACAACTGTCGGATCAGACCGGCGGCGACTTCTTCGACGTGGTGTTCGACGCCACCGGCAATCCGCGCGCGATGGAGCGCGGCTTCAAGTTCATCGCGCACGGCGGCAAGTACGTACTGATCTCGGTCGTGCGCGACAACATCACGTTCTCCGACCCCGAATTCCACAAGCGCGAGATGACGCTGCTCGGCAGCCGCAACGCGACGATGGAGGACTTCGAGACCGTGCTGAGCGCGATGCGCGCCGGCCTGATTCCCGACGCTGCGCTGAACACCCACCGCATGCCGCTGGCGCGCGTGCCCGATGACTTCGCCTTGCTGCTCGATCCGGCACAGGGCGTGGTCAAGGCCATCGTCGAGTGCTGAGCCGGAGCGACGCGTGACGCAACCCATCCTCCAGTTCGGCACCGGGCGCTTCCTGCAGGCGCATGTCGACCTGTTCGTCTCGCAGGCGCAGGCGCGCGGCGAGGCGCTCGGCGGGATCACCGTCGTGCAGACGACCGACAGCCCGCAGAGCAGCGCGCGGCTCGCCGCGCTGGCGAGCGGGCGCGGCTATCGCGTCGAGATCCAGGGGCAGATGAACGGTGAGCGTGTCCTGGAGACGGTGCATGTCGATTCGGTGCGTGAGGGCCTGAATGCGAGCCGCGACTGGGCACGCGTCATGGAGGCGATCGCGACCGACGTGCAGGTCATCATCTCGAACACGGCCGATCGGGGCTACGCGTTGAACGACAGCGACAGCGCCGCACTGTTGTCGGACGCCGCCGCCGTGCCGCGCAGCTTTCCCGCCAAGCTGCTGGTGCTGCTGCACCATCGCTGGCGTCTCATCCCCGATGCGGCTTTGTCGCTGTACCCGTGCGAGCTGGTCTCGCGCAACGGCGACACGCTGCGTGATCTGGTGCTGGACCTGGCCCAAGCGTGGGGCACGCACGCGCAGTTCCAGGCCTATGTGCGCGAGCACTGCGTGTGGGTCAACTCGCTGGTCGACCGCATCGTGTCTGCGCCGATCGAACCGGCCGGTGCCGTCGCGGAGCCGTTCGCACTGTGGGCCATCGAGCGTCGGGAGCGCATGGTGCTGCCATGCACGCACGCGGCGATCGTGCTCACCGACACGCTGGCGCGCCACGAGCGGCTCAAGCTGATGCTGCTCAATCTGGGCCACAGCTTTCTTGCGGAACGCTGGATCGTCGATGGTCGTGCCGCCGACGAGACCGTGTTCCAGGCCATGAGCGATGCCGCGCTGCGCGCCGAGCTCGAAGCGGTGTGGGGCGATGAGGTGCTGCCCGTCTTCGAGGCCGAGGGTGAGGGCGAGCATGCGCGTGCGTACCTGGTCGGTCTGCGCGACCGTCTGCTGAATCCGTTTCTGGCGCATCGGCTCGCGGACATCGCGAAGGACCATCGCGAGAAAAAGCGTCGTCGCATCGCGCCGGTCATCGCGCGTGCCATCGAAATGAACATGGCGTTGCAGCAGAGGCGACTGCGCTCGGCCCTGTCGAGCAATGCGGAGGAAAGCAGCGCATGACATGACCAGCTTCAACGATAGCGGCCGAGCGCCACACCGTCGTCGCGAGCGGACCGGAACGCGACCACCGCCTTCTCATTCGGAGCCGATCCATTCAACGCGCCGTCAAGCCGCACGCACCCATTTCTCTTCGCCGACAGCGGCCTGGATGCCGCCATCTACTCGGGTGACGGCCATTGGCCCGGTGCCACGGCGACGGCGCTGTTCCCCGAAAGCATGGTGCCGGTTTGCAGTCCCGGGCTCATCGCGCCGCGCGAGCGGTTGTCTGCAGAGAGGCTCGCCGCCATGCCGCTGCTGCAGCAAGCCACGCGTCCGTACATCTGGCGCCAATTCCTTGCCACGCTCGGTGTCAGCACCAGCTGCGATCTTGTTGGGCCGCGCTACTACAACTGGCATGCCTCCAGGGCTCTGGCCGCATCGCTGAATTGCAGGTTCTCGATGTGGCCGCGCACGAGTTCATACGAATCCTTGCTCAGGACACGTCGAAGCTGAGGTGAGATGGAGCCGAAGCGATCCACAGCAGACAGCCTCTGCTCGCGCAGCAGATCGACGAAATCGGCCAGGGCCTGCGACTCGAGCCCATCTGCGCCGGTGGGCGCGGACGGATCTTCGGCCTGAGCCGGCGCTGCCAACACCAGCGCGGGAACCGCACAGTCTCGCAGTCGCTGCAGCTTGACGGCAAGTCGCGTCGCGAGATGGACGGATCGCTCGACTTCGCCTGCGGCACAGGCCGCCTCCGCTTCGCCCGCAAGCTGATGGATCTCCTTGGCTCCGAGTATGCCCGCGCTGCCCCTCAGCTTGTGCATGCGGCCGGCATGCACGGCGAGGTCCACCGGATCTTCCCCTGGCGCCGGAATCGAGACATCGGAGAACTCGTCGAGCAGCCGCTTGAGCATCGATCTGAACAGGCCGAAATCGTTGCTCAAGCGTTCGCTCGCGTCAAATGCATCGATTCCCTCGATCTCCGGCCACGGCAGATCGTCTGGCAATCGCGTGGCGGGCACTCCGTCGATCGGCTGTACGAGTTGGCCGCGCGCAGGCGCAACGCGGCGCAGGATGCTGGCCACCAGGGACTGCGCATCGAACGGCTTGACAAGGTAGTCGTCCATTCCGGCCGCGGTGGCACGCTGTCGCTCGCTGCTCAGCGCGCCAGCGGTCAGCGCGATGATCGGCAAGTCCGCCAGATTCAGTTCGAGGCGGATGCGTCGGGTGGCGTCGTGGCCGTCGAGCACTGGCATCTGTACGTCCATCAGCACCACGTCGATGGCGTGTGGTTGCGCTTCGAGAAGATCGAAGGCTTCCTGTCCATTGCTCGCGAGCAGAACCTTCGCGCCCTCCAGTTCGAGAATGCGCTTCGTCACTTCCAGGTTGATGTCGCTGTCGTCGACGACCAGCACGCGCACGCCAATCAGGGCGTGCTCGCCGGGTGCGGCAGCAGGCGCCACCAACTGCGCCACAGCATCCGGCGAGGCGAGCGCAAAGTCCAGCACGACGCTGAACGCGCTGCCGACGCCAGGCGTGCTCTCCAGGCTCACCTCGCCGCCCATCAGGCCCGCCAGGCGCTTGACGATCGACAGCCCCAGCCCGGTGCCGCCGAAGCGCCGCGTGATCGAGGCATCGGCCTGGGCAAACGGCGCGAACAGCCGCTCCTGCACTTCGGGCGCAATGCCGATGCCGGTGTCCTGCACGACGAACGAAAGCGTCGCATGCTTGGCCGTGGCGGCGAGCATCCGGACGCGCAGCTCGACGCCGCCGTGCTCTGTGAACTTGATCGCATTCGACAGCAGGTTGATCAGGATCTGGTTGAGGCGTGTGGCATCTCCTTCCAGCGCCTCGGGCAAGTCGTCCGGCGCGTCGATCTCGAAGGCGACCCCCTTTGCGTCCGCCTGCACCGCCATCATGTCGGCCAGTTCCTCCAGCAGGCCGCGCAGGCTGAACGCGGCACGCTCGACGATCAGCTCGTCGGCCTCGATCTTCGACAGATCGAGCACATTGTTGAGCACCACCAGCAGTGACTTGCTGGCGAGCTTGACCTTGGACAGAAAGGCCGCCTGCTCCTCGTCCAGCGAGGTCTTCCCGAGCAGGTAGGTCAGGCCGATGACCGCGTTCATCGGGGTGCGGATCTCGTGGCTCATGTTGGCGAGAAACTCGCTCTTGGCACGATTCGCCTGCTCGGCCTTTTGCGTTGCGTGGCGCAGCGATTCCTCGTACTGCTTGCGTTCCGTGATGTCGCGCGCCGCGGCGAAGACGCCTTGCAGCTGCCGGTCGCGGTCGTGGAATGTGGTGGCGTTGTACGACACCACGGTGAGCTTGCCGTCCCGGGCGCGCACGGTGAGTTCGTAGTTGGTGACCTTGCCTTCGTTCAGCACGCGCTTGATGGCCGCCTCGGCACGGTGCGGCGCGGTGAAGTGGTTCTTGAACGGTGCGCCGATCAGCTCATCGCGCGTGCAGCCGGTCAGCGCTTCGGTCTGTTTGTTGACGTCGGTGATGATGCCGCGCGGGTCGGTGGCCATCAGCGCGTCGACGTTGGATTCGATCAGCGAGCGGGTGTAGAAGTGCTGGTCGCGCAAGCGCTGATCGAGCTTCTTGCGTTCCTCTTCGACCAGCTGGCGCGCGGTGTTGTCGGTGCCGATCAGCAGGTAGCCGATGATGCCGCCCTGCGCGTCGCGCAGCGCCGTCACCGACACGACGGCCGGGAAGCGGCTGCCGTCCTTGCGGACCTTGGTCAGCTCGTAGATGTCTTCGATCCCGCGCGAGGCCTTGAACGCCAGGGCCTCGAACCCGGGCGCGATCGGGGTGGAGAATTCGGCGCTCAGCGCCTTGGCGCGAGCGATCACCTCATTCGGATCGTGAAATTCGGCTGGCGTGACCTTGTTCATCACGTCAGCGGCCGTGTAGCCCAGCATGCGTTCGGCGCCGACATTGAAGACCTGGATGACGCCCTTCGCGTCGGTGGCAATGCTCGAGAAATTGCTGCTGTTGAAGATCGCGTTCTGCAACGCACCCGCTTTCGAGAGCGCCTCTTCGGCCTGCTTGCGTGCGGTGTTGTCGGTGCCGATCAGCAGGTAGCCGATGATTCGATCTTCGGCATCGCGCAGCGCCGTGACCGAGACGACCGCCGGGAAGCGGCTGCCGTCCTTGCGGATGTAGGTCAGCTCGTAGATGTCCTCGATGCCACGCGAAGCCTTGAAGACGAGCGCCTCGAAGCCGGGCGTGATCGGCGTTCCGAGTTCGACGCTCAGCGCCTTGGCGCGCGCGATCACTTCCTGCGGGTCGGAGATGTCAGCCGGCGTGATCTTGTTCATCACATCGGTCGCCGCGTAGCCCAGCATGCGCTCGGCGCCGACGTTGAAGATCTGGATCACGCCCTTCGCGTCGGTGGCGATGCTCGAGAAGTTGGCGCTGTTGAAGATCGCGCTCTGCAATGCTCCTGCTTTGAGCAACGCCGCTTCAGCCTGCTGGCGCGCTGTGTTGTCGGTGCCGATCAGCAGGTAGCCGATGATGGCGTCTTGCGCGTCGCGCAGCGCCGTGACCGATACCACGGCCCCGAAGCGGCTGCCGTCCTTGCGGATGTAGGTCAGCTCGTAGATGTCTTCGATGCCGCGCGAGGCCTTGAAGATGAGCGCTTCGAAGCCTGGCGTGATCGGCGTTCCGAGCTCGACGCTCAATGCCTTGGCCCGCGCGATCAATTCCTGCGGGTCGGAGATGTCGGCCGGCGTGATCTTGTTCACCACGTCGGCTGCGGCGTAGCCCAGCATGCGCTCGGCGCCGACGTTGAAGATCTGGATCACGCCTTTGGCGTCGGTGGCGATGCTCGAGAAGTTGGCGCTGTTGAAGATGGCACTCTGCAGGGCGCCGGCTGCAAGCAGCGCCTCTTCAGCGCGCTTGCGCGCCGTGATGTCGAGCACGAAGCACACCCCTTCGTCCGGGCTGTCCTCGAAGGTTGCCGCGCCCAGCAACACCGGTACGCGCGAGCCGTCCTTGCGCAAGTATTCCTTCTCTATCGGCGTGCAAACACCTGTGGCTGCCAGTTCTGCCAGGCCGCGTCGGTCGAGTTCGGCGTATTCCGGGGGCGTCATTGCCGCCCAGTCGATGCGCCCGGCCTCCAGGTCTTCGCGGGTGAAGCCTGCGACGCGAAGGAAGGCGTCGTTCGCCTCGATGACGTCACCGTTCCTGTTCCAGAACATCACGCCCTGCACGTTGGAATCCACCAGCCGGCGCAAGCGCGCTTCGATCCGCTTGCGCTCGGTGATGTCGTGGATCATCGCCAGCAGCTGGCCATCGGGCATCTGGGTCGCGATCACTTCTGCAGCAAAGACCGAGCCGTCTTTGCGCTTGAACTGCCACTCGCGGCGATGGTCGGACCCGGCCTTGATCACGCTCAATGCGGGGCCGATGTGCTGGACCTCCGGCTGGGCCACGATGTCCGAGGCGTGCAGGCCGATCAGCTCGTCGCGGGTGTAGCCGAGCATGCGGCAGATGCTCGCATTGGCGTCGGTGTAGCAGCTCTCGGCGTCGGCAATGACGATGCCGTCCGGCGCATGCTCGAAGAGCGCGTGGTAGCGCTCTTCACTCTCGCGCCGCGCCTCTTGCGCCCGTCTGCGTTCGGTGATGTCCATGGACCGGATCAGAATCCCGTTCGGATCGGGTTCGATCGACAGCTCGAACCAGGCCTTCGTGCCGTCCGAAAACGTGAACTCGTTTTCTACCTGCCGCGACGTTCGGTTCGCCATGACATCGGTCATCGCTTCGAAAATCGGTGTCGCATCGATTCCGGGATAGCACTCCGTCATCGGGCGCCCGACGAGTTCGACTGACGAGCGGCCTCCGTGCCGGGCGGCTGCCGAGTTCACGTAGACGTAACGCCACTGCCGGTCGATGATCTGGACGCCTTCCAGCATGTCCGCGATGGACTGTTTCAGGGGCAGCAGCCCGGCTTCGGCATGCTGCCTCTCCTGGGTGGCGAGGGTGGCGCGCCGGCGCGAGCGATGCAGGGCTTCGTTCAACACGCTGATGACCACGCCGGCCAGCACCACAAAGAATTGCTGCCAACGCTCGACTACCGACGCGACCTCGAAGCTGTGGACCGGCGGCAGCAAGTAGTAGCTGGCGAGCAAATACGAGAGCCCGGTCGCCAGCAGCCCGGCGCGCAGACCGCCCAGGTAGGCGCTGAGCATGATCGGCATGGTGAAGATCACGAGGGTCGGCCGCCCACCCAGCGGGCCATCGAGTGCGAGGCGCAAACCGAGCGTGGCGACCGTCACCACCAGCGCCAACAGACACGCCGGCCATGGCCTCAGCGGGATTGAATCGAAGCGAAATCGCCGGCGTTCGCTGCGTGCTCCGACAGCGGGGTTCGCGATGGTGGGGTC
>Ga0307515_10010534_pt1 | contig 17708 bp, 23 predicted proteins | sample 17_EM_MG_FD_194513 | JGI IMG/M metagenome (GOLD analysis project Ga0307515, IMG submission 194513) | Populus trichocarpa ectomycorrhiza microbial communities from riparian zone in the Pacific Northwest, United States - 17_EM | ecosystem: Host-associated > Plants > Roots > Unclassified | place... | reverse complement strand
GGCAATGGTAAGGGCCAAAGAAGGGAAAACTGGCTACCAGCACAAAAACTGGTTCATCGAGTGGTGATCATTGTAAAACCTGTATTAAATCAATACATGAAGCTAATATTTTGACATTTGGTACAAATAGGGCCACAATACCTTGCTTTGTTACAAAAAATTCCCACGAGTTTAGCTTTGTTATCTGAGCCACAATTGGCCTTGCAAGGAAAATTTTGCCAAATGTGAACCAGTTTTTGGAGTCACTGTACTGCCCATCGGGGGAGTATGCAACAGATTTCACGCTGCCTTTATGCCCTGTAAGATGCTCGCCAACCGATGTGCCAGTCTCAGCATCCCAGATTCGAATGGTATGGTCGTTGGATCCGGAGACGATGCGCCACCCATCAGGAGAGTAAGAAACGGACCACACATAGTCAGTGTGCCCCTTGAGAGGATCGCCGACCAAAGCGCCAGTCTCGGCATCCCAGATTCAAATGGTGCAGTCGTCGGATCCGGAGATGATGTGCTGCCCATTGGGGGAGTATGCAACAGATTTCACGCTGCCTTTATGCCCTGTAAGAGGCTCGCCAACCAAAGCACCAGTTTCGGCATCCCAAATTCGAATGGTATGATCGCCAGATCCAGAGATAACACGACACCCATCACGAGAGTAAGCAACAGTCTGTACCTTGCCAGTGTGCCCATCAAGAGGATTTCCGACTGAAGCGCCAGTCTTGGCATCCCAGATTCAAATGGTGCCGTCGGCGGATCTGGAGGCGATGCGCCGCCCATCAGGAGAGTAAGCAACAGACCACACCATGGCAGTGTGCCCATCGAGAGGATCTCCGACTGAAGCGCCAGTCTTGGCATCCCAGATTCAAATGGTGCGATCATTGGATCCGGAGATAATGTGCTGCCCATCGGGAGAGTATGTGACAGAATTCACACCTCTATTATGCTCTATAAGGTGCTCGCCAACCGAAGCGCCAGTCTTGGCATCCCAGATTCGAATGGTGCGATCGTCGGATCCGGAGATGAAGCGCCGCCCATCAGGAGAGTAAGCAACAGACCACACCAGGGCAGTGTGCCCATCGAGAGGATCTCCGACTGAAGCGCCAGTCTTGGCATCCCAGATTCGAATGGTGCAATCGTTGGATCCGGAGATGATGCAACACCCATCACAAGAGTAAGCAACAGACCGTACCCAGTCAGCGTGCCCATGGAGAGGACTTCTGACTGAAGCGCCAGTCTTGGCATCCCAGATTCGAATGGTGTGGTCGGAGGATCTGGAGATAATGTGCTCCCCATTGGGAGAGTATGCAACAGATATCACACTCTCTTTATGCCCTATAAGCTGCTCGCCAACTGAGGCGCCAGTCTTGGCATCCCAGATTCGAATGGTGCCGTCTTCCGATCCGGAGACGATGTGCTGCCCATCAGGGGAGTAGGCAACGGACCACACCCGGTCAGTGTGCCCACAGAGAGGATTTCTGACTGAAGTGCCAGTCTCGGCGTCCCAGATTCAAATACTGTGGTCGTCGGATCCGGAGATGATGTACTGCCCATCGGGAGAGTATGCAACAGAATTTACACTCCCACTATGCCCTGTACGATGCTCGCCAACCACAGCACCAGATTCTGCATCCCAGATCCGAATCGTCTTGTCATCGGATCCAGTGACAATGCGGGACCCATTCGAGGAATAACACACACTCATGATGGGCCCCGTGTGTCCAGTCCACTTCAATGGCGGTCCTGGCCATGATGACAGGTTTCCCGCTTGTACTTTGATGGCACTAGTGAATTCTTTGCTCAAGGTCCTTGATAAAAGGGATTGTGAGGGCAAAAATGGTTGTGTCGAAATATATATGTGTGGAACACTGATGGAGATGGGGGTGTGAAAAGTGATCAGGAAATGATGAATATCCTGAATTCTCTCAAGAAGTGTTGAATCTACGTCCTACAGCCAATTTGAATCAGCTTGGAATGCAAACTGGTAGCGAGCTGGATGTACTCACCCTGACCCAGGACAGCAACCTTCGAAGGCTTTGAGTGCCAATTGGGACCATCCCCATAATGCTCAACACCTCAACCCAAAACAATGTGTACAATCCCCCAAAGAACTTCTTCAAGCCTCCCAACACCAATAGGCGCTCATCGCAGGTAGCTGAAGAGCGAAGATGGTTCAACCAATGGAGACAGCTATACTGCAAGGGGTCGGAAATGCTCTGTTTCACTCGGGATGGGAGATCTCTAATGTCTGCATTGGGGAGCCGGGAGTCTTCGAGATTGCAGATATTGAAACGGAGCCCTTTTACCATCGTCTCAAGGCAGGCAATACCCTGCTGTGCGTGCGCCTCTTGCAGGTTGACTTGATACTCGCCGCCATCGCCAAGAAAGAAATCGGAAATTGACAAATGTCAGACACGAATTGCTCCATTGGCTCCTTCGTCTCGATATAGTAAAGAGCTGAGGGCATCCACCCATTTTCCGACTAGATTGGGTTTCACTCCCGTTAGCTTTGCAATCGGCTCTTGGCACAGTGGGCGGTATTGAGCTGTTGTAATTACTACAATCATCTGCCAAAACCCACCAATCTTGCTGTGTGCTTTCAGGATACTCGAATAGAGTCCGTATAGAGATTCTAAGCCAGTACTGGCTGAGCCTTGCAGGGCTTCCTTCAAAGACTCTTCAGCATCATCGCATTTCTCAAGTGCCAGAACAAGAGTCTTGATGAAGATGAAAAGTCCGTTTGCAAGAGAGATAAGCTTGTCAAAGTCTGATTCTTCTGGCCAAGACTTGGAGAGTCCCCAATGCAAAGCTACCAAGGCAAACTGGCTTCGGGCGAAGGTTCACAAATTGTCACTGGCTTTTTGATCAGCAGTCAGATCATACGATGAATGCGACGAGCCAGTGAGACCACGAAAGAAGCGTTCAATGTTGGCTTTGGGTCTACTGGTGATGATGATCTTGAGCCACGGAGCTAGTACGGCTGCGTCAGTCAGGGCCTTCAGGACATCTTGGCGAGTTTGATAGGTGCCACACTCATCAAGTGCGTCAATGACAAAGGCGCAAGCATGCTCATTGGGTTGGCTAGGCGTTGAGTGAATAAAATCGAAGAAGTGTGTGTCTGTCATCGACTTCGCTGTCAGGTGTGGTTTACTAAGTAGTCGTTCTGCCACAATCCTTCGAAATGACGGCAAGTTTTCGGCGAGTCTATAGGTGAGTGTTGGAAGGATGTTTCTAGGCTCGTTCGAATTCATGTCATCTCTCTGGCAGAAAAACGCTCCAATGAGTTGATTTCGCTCATCGAGTGTTTGACAGATTGAATGAGACAACGATGTCTTGCCAATTCCGGGTAAGCTGTAGATCCAGAATGTATTACTCGGCTCCGATCCATTGGCTACCCAGGCAGTGACTTGATTGAGGATAGATTGGCGGGTGCCTTCCATACAGCAGAGCGCCCAGTCATAGCCGGTCCTGGTAGGTTTAAGCTGCTTCTCAAGCAAGAGGTCTTGCTGGACTAATTCTATATGAAACAATTGAGAATACACTATCATGAGATTGAGGTCAATGCTTACTGGACTCCTTAGCTAGGCGGAGGGTCTCAACATCCATTGCACAGTCGAAATCTTCAATGATCTTGGTCAACTCTTTGCTCATTTCTTCAATCCGATGCGGGTGTGCCAGCCCACTCAATGTCCTCTCTGCAATCATCAGCACTGCACTGCGAAATTCAAACAGGCCGACTGCTCACCGAAACGCCCACGTTTGACATAGTCGCACGAACACTCTGTGACCTTTTCCATCACTTTGAACAATTTTGAGATTGTCTTCTTCAAGATTTCTGTCTCTTCATCACTGATCTTGTCTGTGACCTTGTCCGCAAAGAACAAAATGCGTTCCAACCGGTCCAACAAGTCTAATGGCATCTGGTCGTACTTGTTCTGCTCCTGCAAAAGCTAGAACAGCCCAGCGTCACCTCTGCTTCTGATGCGCAGGAGTGTGAACAAACCTCAAATGTGACTTGGGTAACACTGAAGGCAGCCTTTGTGATCTCATTCAACTAAAATGTGTCAACGCCTTGATGGTTTCGATATGGAAAACTGAGAACTCACCTCAGAGAATGCAGCTCTGAACTTGATACCCTTTTCCAGAGCCTTTTCCATCAATTCTGTCATCAGTGGGGAGTAGTTACCTAACAATTCCTCGAGTTCAAGGAGCGAGGAGCATAGAGAATCTGTCTATGCGAACAGTATAAGCAGCCTGCGGTGGACAATTGTCAGAAGACGAATGGTAACTTCTGCAGAGAAGTGTAATTCCAGAGAGTGACTATGCTTCCCAGCAACAATGTCCGCTGTGCCCTCTTGGTTAGTAATGAAAGGACTAGTTTGTGATTCCAACTGACCCCGTACTAGGAACTTGTGGGTTGTGGTGTTCCAATAATTGTTGAAAAGGGCTTGAAGGTCGATCTCTTTGCTACCCTGCTCCTGCTTCCCCCACTTGAGAAGACCGCTCTTCACTTGAATCTCGACATGCATCTGGGATGTTGGAGATGCGTCTCTACGTATGCAAAGACTTTAGCAGGTGCATGCATCAAAGAAGCAAGGTGCATACAGGGGCTTTGTTGGTTCCCAAGTCCAGTTGTTTATCCTCAGTAATTCTCTTTCCCTATTGTCGACTAACAACCTGAGGGTATACTTTAGCTTTGGAATGACTTGGAGTGTGATTTCTGTATGGTGGCTGAGATCAGCAGTATGCACCGGAATTGAGGTGAAGCGCCGCATACGGTCTAGATAGAGGCTTGGAGGTTGGACCCGACCACCACCTCCTTGTGGTTCCGACCGGGCAATGTCTCTTATCAAAACAGAGGCGGCTGAGGGTGGTCAGGTGAGTTTCACTATGGGTTACAGATGACCTCTGGCTCTGGCCCTTGGCGGCGCTGTATATAGTTGTCTCTGGTCGCCTTTAAGCGTGACACGTAAAACCGAGTAAAGGTAGGAGGACTGGTGCAGGGGTCGTGCCCCCCTGCATTCGAGACTCTCTTTGCTCTGTAGAATAGTTGTACCTGGGCTGGGCGGTCCTGATGAAGCGCCGCCTCACTCCCCAGGGACTCAGAACACAGCGGCGGGACTTGTGCTGTGTCTCCTCTGGCTGCCTGCGGGCAGGACCCCTTAGCCGCTACGGCCGCTCTGGGGTCACCAGGGGTTTCCTGTGCTGCCCACTGATTTTCCAGGAATATCCTGGGTGCCCACGGGGCATCCTCGTGTTCTGCGCATGTACCCAGCTGAAGAGGGGGTGTGACATGCTACACCCTTGACAGCATATTGCCTGGGTGGGGTCCTGGGATGTCCTGGGACTGCCCCCATTTTGGCCTCTCCTCGGCTCTGGCTGAGTGATGCATAGAACACGACTTGCGGGGCGAGCTGGTTGCACCGCCTTTCGGGTATGAGGGTGTGATCGCCTTGGGAGCACAAGGGGTTATGTAATACTTGGGTCTGGCTTGACAGCCCACTCTAGTTGTGTGTCTCAGGTATGAGGGTACGTTGCACATCGTGTGCAAGGGGTTTCTAATAGCTGGGGACTGGCTGTAATGACCTTCTCTAGCTGGGGGGTACAGTGAAAGTAGGGTGCAGCGCCGTTACATGGATAGTCCTTCGGGATCCTTATTTCAGCTGGGGCCTGTGACGGGCCGGCCTAGGTCAGAACACGTGGTGGTAAGTCGCGCCGACAGGAGAGTAGGGGTATTGCTGGCTCAGGCACCACTGGGGGGTGAGGATTAAAGTGTTCCTCTGAAGGCGAGGTTCCCTCTGTGGCTGCAGGCCTGTGGAACGCCAGCAGAGCCCGGTCCTCTGGACTGGGCAGGGTCGTGTGTAATGCAGTGTAATTCCCAGAGGTCGCCGTGACCCCCAGAGGCTTTGGTGTACTCCGATCAAGAAAGGTGGACAGCCAAATGTGGTGATGTGAAGGGGGACTCCATGTTTTCTGTGACACTGGCCCGCCATTCCAGGGCATAAGCCTTGGTTTCACATCCAGTTGTAATGTAGGTTGGGAGTCAAAAAGTTTTGCCTCCAGGCAAGTAAAAGAGTGGTCCATGGTCAGCTTAGTAGCAGCCCTGTTTCGGTTTATGCCCTGAGGGTACTTTAGGTCTGCCATAATGAACACCGTTTAGGTGCTCCTCGTTAGTATGGCCTATGATGGCTAAACCCAGTGGGTGTCAGCAGAGCCCCAAGGATAGCTGCATTCCCCAGCGATGATGAGAGAACCCCCACTCCCCCTGGGCGCCTTTGGTGCATTTTGCCTGGTGATTGTTAGCTTGAGACACACAACGACGATGAGTAAACCCCTGAGTTCCCCTGGGAGCCCTGGGGTGTTTCGCCCAGTGATGCTAAATCTGGGAGTTGGTGGTGCCATTCCCCGCGAGACTGTGATATTTGACCGTTTGGGTCAATGTTTGTATCCCTCTCCCTTAGTCCTGGCAACCCTTCTTGCCCCCTCTGGTAGCGGGTATCACTCCCTGCTGTAAGGGGCGGGATAGTGACCCCCCAAGCTCGCCCTGGTGGGTTGGCAGAGGGGGTCCAGGGGGGACTTTAAACACTTTAAGGGCGGTCCAGTACGGCGTCCCTGTCCACCCGAGGGCAGGGACCACCTTGCCTATGTTGGACAGGAGGCCCCCCGCAGGTTTAGTGGGTATTCCACAGCACTAATACTGTTGGCGACCCCCACACTCCTGGCCTCTGAGCTTTGCATCGTGTGGTGGAGCGTATTGGTGCCTCCAACAGGCAACAGGGTCTTAAACCAGATTCCTGCAGGTGACAGTAGGGAGAGTTCTAGAGAACAGGTCATGCCAGGCAATGGGGCACCGACTCTCCCTGGGGAGTTGGTTGCAGAGTGACCTCCCTGACCCACGAAAAAAAGATAGAGGCTTGGAGTATGATCAGCAATCTGGCGTGTGATGCATTGAGGGTGCTCACAGGTTCTCTTTCTTTGCTTGTGAAGTCGCCATGTTGATCACTTGTGGAGACTTGGGTGTGCAGCAGCAACGTGTGGCTGGTGACAGATGACAACTAGCTGTCAAACAAATTTCGCTCCTCCCACGTCTCCTCCAAATGGGCTTCAGAGGACTGAGTGGTATGTTCTCTTCCTCCTCGAGTACCATGCGGAGCCACAGGCACTGCCACTGCCGCTGACAAGGAGCTGGTTTCTGTTTCGATCTGACTCTGGCGAGACTCAAGTTGCGACGGTTCGAGACTCAGCTCGTCTCCTTGAAGTGTCTGTAGCCTCCCAAAATCAATGATTGTAGATAGAGCTCAAGACGTCACACCACTTCGCTGCGTCTCGTTGCTTTTTTTTTTTCAAGCTTGAAAATCTGGAAATCTAGAATTTGTTCGATGGCTCTGCTGGCTCTGCTGGCTCTGCTGGCTCTGCTGGCTCTGCTGGCTCTGCTGGCTCTGCTGGCTCTGCTGGCTCTGCTGGCTCTGCTGGCTCTGCTGGCTCTGCTGGCTCTACTTCTGCCTACGGATTCATAATTCAGTTTACTCACCAACTTATCCAGATGCCCTGTGGGGCCTAACACTGGATCTAGCCCATGAATGCAACAAGTTCTCGATCTGCTCGACACACCTTGTTTGACGTCTCCACACGCCTTTCCTAAGCTGAGTGCTTCACCTTTGAACCCAGCTACAGCACGACAGCACAGTCACCTAGCGCCTTGCTGATTCCAGAACCCTCCCAGTCTACTGAGCCTCGCGCTGCCGCAGCACAGATTCCGCCCATCGAACAAGAGTTCGCTGTTCGCTCGCTCGCTCACTCGTGCTGCCGAATACGCAGAACTCCGGTCTCAGATCCCGCAAGACTACCACGACTTCCTCGGCATTTTCAGTAAATAAACAAAAGGGTACTACCCTTCCGCCTTGATGCCCCTATGACCACCATATCGACCTTATGTACCACACTACTCCTGTGTATGGTCCGATATACTGGTTCCGTGCACTGCTTACAACACATGGAACCAAAAAAGTCCTAGCTGATTTACATGTATTAGCAGTAGGAACCTAATATACATTTGTGAAGCAGACCACATACAAGATGTGAAAAGACGTGTTTGGCCAAACAAGACGCAGAACTGGCATCATCGTTGTTCGGATTCGAATAACATATATCCAACGAACGATGAGTGCCCTCACGCGCATCTAGCCGTTGTCTGAGGGCACCGTGTGACATGGTGGACACGGCTTCTCTGCCTATAGCAGCCTAACTTCAATCTCCTCTTAATCTTCAACCACCATCATCTCGTTCAACATTCCACATCACCGCATACTTACTCCACTCAACTACATACACGCACACACATACACCCGACACTACTACGGCAGCTATGGCTGCCTCTTGGCCTCAATGGATGACCAATTCATTCCTGTCCACCAACCAGCCTCAAATCACCAACGGTGAGAGCGCCTACTACGGACCTTACCCTCGACCCTTGTACCACCTTTTTGGCATTGAATGGGCGTTCGAAATCACCCCTCAGTTCGACGTCTCCCGGACTCCCCGTGATGCAACCGACGTTATTGCGACGTTCACCGTGGAGCTCAACAAGCACCCCGTTCTCTTTACCCAAGTCAAGCCGCCATCGTCTTTCCGCCTCGACTCCAAGCGCAAGCAAGTGGGTGAGCAGATGCGCGATCGCGTCCTCGATCTTCATACTAACCTCGTCACGCCCTGGCTCCCTGCTATCAGCGCGTTCGGCATTCGCATCGCTTTTTACATTACACTGCTGCTACGAATGCTCTCACTCCGCCTGCGATCGCCGCCGACACAATACTTCTTAACGAGTTGGCTCCAGCCGACCGATGGAACTACGACCTTCTTGAGGCCGATGGCATCGCTCGAATACATCAGGTGGCTCAAGATGTCAGAGCTATTTGCGAGGCTCTGGGCAATTGACGCTCATTTCACCTACGTTTTCATGTATCACGTACTCATCTTGTAACAAGGTTGGCATAATGATATAGGTATCTGGCGGGGATCAAAAGTGCGTGAGTTACCGAATGAGCTCGTTGTTTCTCGGTTGGGTCCCCTGACTGGGCAACAAACGTGGAAGGTGGAAAATTTGAGCCCTCCCCTTCAAGAAGTCCCGGGCTTCGCAATCTCAGGAACACCGTCGAACTTGTCACCCCCAGCAATGGTATAGCTATCGTCACCCATCTCATAAATACGCGGCGCGGCTGTGCGAAACCTAAACCATGGCCGTGGATGGGTGAGAGTAGCGAAAGGGCAGAGGAGTGGCCTACTTGACAGTGGTGGTGGTGAGGTTGGTATTGGTATTGGAAATCCGGAGGGACGAAGAACAAGGGCGCGGAGTGGGTGAGTAGTGCAGCTCGCTGGCCTTGTACTCCTCTTCGCGGCCCTCCAGCCCATCCATAGAAGTCGAGCCGCTGGAACGTGCTCACCGTGATGATGCTTGGTCATTCGTCCTTCACCACATAAGTTCGTCCTTAATTTTGTCCTCTTACCTCCGCCCACTCCCGTCAAGCAATGCACAAACTGCCAGTCTCAAGAAGTTCATCTCAACATCGGATATATAGCGGGATTCCTGATTCCTTGGGCTGCCGATAAGATGTATTCGAGATATTGAGCTTACCAACTTGCAACCCCAAAACTTGATTTCAGGTGGTGTCAATCAGTGTGGGTGGGCTTCTTGAGTACCTATTTCCCCCGCATGGCGACCAGCCCTGAACACCTTCATTCCGACACAAGAGAGTGCCGCAATTCCCCCCCCCCCGTTTGGAGACATGTCACGTCAGACTGACTTCTTCCCAGCCCAGTTCGTCGTCACCCGCGATTCACTCCCTCACTTTGACAAGTCGGTGTTTCCAGTACCCATCCGGATCTATAAGGCACCCCTTGTGTGCCAGCGTGGTGGCCTCACCCCCGAATACCCTGTTCCACGTTGAAGCACTCGCACGAGAGGAAAATGCAGGACCCTGGATCACAGTACGTGGTGTACGAGCACCATATGCTGGGGAATTTGTCGGAGCCGACAGGGTCACGGGAGGAGAGGACGCTCCATAAAGCTTTAAAACCCCGACAAGTGAGCCGGTCAAGCACTTCGGAACCGTCACTCATGTGTTTTTAGATGTGGATGATTGCTCTAGGAGGTCTGGCACTCTTGCTCCGTGATGACTTTTGATTAACTAAATGATTATTATCTTAGGATCGATGGGCGCTGGCCTTATGGTTGGAACTGGCACAGCTCTGAGCAGAGGTACTACAAATTTTCCTCGTACTTCAATTGACCCTGAAATCTGTACAGGTGGACCGCTGGGCTTGTTGTTGGGATACATTTTCGTCGGTGTGTCCGACTCGTTTGTCATAATTTTAGAATGAAGTACCTATATCCTACAGGTGCTATATGGTAGACATACATAGCGTAATCGTGGGCATCTACTAACCACATACATAGCTGGTGCGTCATGATCAGTCTTGGTGAGGTGGGTATTCCCAAAATGATCATTGGAGCCTGAGTTTGAAGTTTTTCACTTTGTAGATGTGCACCTTTCTCCCGCATAAGAAGGGGTTTGCGGGTTACGCGACGCGTTTCTGGCATCCTGCGTGAGGCACACTTTGTTTTCATCTCTTGATTGATGGGAAAACCGACTTTTTCAACAAGGGCTGGATTTGCTATGGGATGGAGTTATGCATTTGAATGGCTACTGTGGACTCCAAGCCAAGTACATCAATCATCTGGCCCTATGGACGTCAGTTAATCAGGTTGACTACAGATCCAAGCAGCAAACGTCATATTTAATCGCTGGAACCCCAGCATCCAGCTCCATTACTGGGTTTGGCCGTTCATCTTCGGGAGTGAGCAGCTCCTTCCTTCTCTATCGAACCTCCCTTGACCTTTTCTGTCCAGTTGTCTTCATTAATTCATTGTAAGTCCTCTGGACACTTCTTGCGCCGCTCACTCTTTACTTTCGTCCAGAGGGGTACGCGTGTTTGGAGAAGCAGAGTTTTGGCTTTCCAGTTTCAAGATTCTTACCATTGTAGGGCTTATGCTCTTCGGGCTCATTATAGACCTTGGTGGAAACCCTGCCAGAGAGGTTATTGGTTTCCGCTATTGGGTTCAACCAGGACCGATGGGAACTTGGTGGGGTAGAGTTGTGGGTGATACAGACCTATCAAGGTTTGTAGGTCTTGGGACTGTGCTGGGTAAGTATTCTTCCAGTCACGTTTTGCCGTTCGTGGGCCAATAGGAGGATTCTTTTTAGTGTGGGCGATGAATGCGTATATTGGAACGGAACTGGTAGGCAGCTAGTATTCCATCAAATTCAATTGTTGATTCATTCATCCATTCAGATTGGTGTAACTGTCGGCGAGGCTGAAAACCCTCGCAAAACTATTCCCATCGGTGGGTCTCATCCTGTCAAATGGCCTAAGTACGCTCACGAAAGTCTAACCAGCCATCAAACGGAGTAATAACTTTTATTCGTACCCGCTCATAGAACTGACCCATATTCAGCCTGTTTCCGAATTCTCATCTTCTATATCGGGTTCGTTGGATGCGGGCCTTCCTATATCCACTACTGAGATTATTTAGAGCGGTATTTGTGATCGGGTTGATTGTTCCGAGCGACTTCATCGACCCAAATCTCTATCCCTCTGCTTCTGTCCAAGTGAAACAATCTCCATGGACATTCGGTGAGCGATATTCCCAATATTCAAGGTTCCTAATTGATGGTAGCTGTATAGCCGCGGAATCCGTCAATGTTCAAGGTATCTTGCCAGTAATTAACGGGGCAGTGATCGTTTTTCTCTACTCTGCGGCAAACTCAGACCTTTATACTGCGTCACGCAGTATTTATGCATTGGCCCTTCTGAATCAGGCGCCAAGGATCTTTCGGAGGGTCAACCGGATAGGAGTTCCTGTAACGGCGCTGGCATTCTCATCTCTATTTGCTCTCCTTGGGCTATTGCAATTGAGTGTCATTACAAAGGAAGGTAAGATCTTCTAATGCCGTAGAAGATAAGTGCTGACGAGAAAATTGCGTTAGTGTTCATTTTCATCCAGAACATCGCCGCAACCTCGGCAATACTAACATGGAGTAAAGTCCTATTTCTGCCTTCTTACGGTAATTTCATGACTTACGTCGAGCAGTGTGTATCCTCTACACGCACATCTGCTTCCAAAGAGGTCTGAGTGCTCAGGGTGTTGGTCGCTGGGAGCTCCCATACACGGCAGCCTTCCAACCTTATGCGTCCTATATTGGAATAGCCGGACTGTTCATCATTCTCGTCTTCCGAGGAGTGAATGACGGACTTGCGTCGATCGAAGGTTCAAGTAAGACAAGACTCCTCATCGCGTATGTACTCCTATTACCCGGGGCGTCACAACGGTTGTGAATGTTAATCTCTTTTGCAATAGTGATTACCTCCCACTCCCTCTCTTCGCCCTCCTCTTCTGGATATGGAAATGGAAAGAGGGCGCGACAACGGTTGATCCACGACAAATGGACCTCGATAGCGGGAGACATGAGATTGACCAGGAGGAGCTCGCATATGAGGAGGCCAAGATGGAGGCTAAACGAGGACAACCCAGGAGGGGCATCCTGAAGAGAATTTGGGCTCACATTTAGAGACTCTGAGACTCTAATTGGATTGTATTCCACGTTCGATTTGTATTTTTTGTACGAGGAGGTGTGGTTAGAAGGACAATGTATGTAGGAATCCCCTTGAGTGTGTTTTGGCGTTATGGAGGTCTTCACGAACAACTCTCATCGATCGCAGGGACCGTGTGCAGTGATATATCGTATTATGTTATGTGTCCCTCTGTCAGTGGCTGCAGGTCGAAACCCGATCAAGGCAATGATGAGCATTTACACAACCGAGCGGACTGATTCTTGAGACTGGAGCCTCAAACCTAACGTGAATGATGCTACCGATCGACAAGGACAAGGAAATTACGCGGCTTGAACCCGACCTCATCCGGACCAACGACAACTGACACCGATGGATGAAGAATACGACGTATGTTATACCTTAAGGTGAAGACGTCGTTGCTGACAGTCAGGCCGATCACAGGTTATTGTTCTCGGGACTGGTCTCACGGAATGCATTCTCAGTGGCCTCTTGTCCGTAGATGGCAAAAAGGTCCTCCATATGGACCGTAACGACTACTATGGCGGTGATTCTGCATCACTCAACCTGACTCAGGTATGTTGCCATTCGTCCTCTTCGTCTGATGTCCGCACGTCGGGCCACCCACTCGGAAAGCAGCAAGAGAGGCTACATCATTTTACGATCAGACATCATGCTTGTTAACACTGTCCACAAGCTGTATGCTTTGCCTCACCCCATCGAGATGTCATCAAATCTCTACTTTCGAACCCTTCACTCCTGGATGTGTGACTAAGACCACCCCTTTGACAGCTTTACCGTCACTTCAAGCGACCTACTGAGCCTCCAACAGAGCTCGGTCGCGACCGCGACTACGCAATCGACTTGATCCCCAAGTTCATCATCGCCTCTGGTGAACTTACCAAGATCCTCGTCCATACCGACGTGACCCGTTACCTTGAGTTCAAGCAAATCGCTGGCTCTTTCGTCTATCGGGATGGCAAAGTTTCCAAGGTACCCTCGACAGAAACGGAGGCATTGAAATCGCCCTTGATGGGCCTCTTTGAAAAGAGGCGGGCAAGAAACTTCTTTTCCTTCCTCCAGAATTGGAAAGATGATGACCCTGCAACCCATCAGGAGGTCAACCTCGACAAGGACTCGATGAGGACTGTCTACAGCAAATTTAGCCTCGAGCCTGGCACTCAGGATTTCATTGGCCACGCGATGGCTCTCTATCTCGACGACGATTACCTGGACAAGCCAGCGCGGCCGACGTATGATCGAATTATACTCTACACGAGTTCCATGGCACGATGGGGCAAATCACCATACATCTACCCTCTATATGGCCTCGGTGAGCTCCCTCAAGCATTTGCGCGCCTCTCGGCCATCTATGGTGGCACCTATATGCTGGACAAGAAGGTAGACGAGATTGTCCTCGATGAGAATGGCAAGTTTAAAGGGGTGAGAAGCGGCGAAGAGGTTGCCAAGGCGAAGCAAGTGATTGGTGATCCCAGCTACTTTGGTAGTGGGAGCGCCAGCTCAGGCAAGATTCGCACCGTGGAGGAGGCGAAAGTCGTTCGCGCCATTTGCATCCTCAAACACCCTATCCCTGGAACAGAGGACTCCGACTCGGTGCAGCTCATCGTGCCTCAGAACCAGGTTGGGCGAAAGAACGGTACGTGAGCAAGAATTTCATGTGCACCAGAGGGTCACGAGCACACTCGCAGATATCTACATCGCGATGGTATCCTCGACGCACAACGTCTGTACCAAGGATATATACATTGCAATTGTCAGCACTATCATCGAGACGAGCACCCCTGAGCTCGAGCTCCGTCCAGGTCTTGATCTTTTAGGCGCTATTCATGAGAAGTGCGTTCTTATTCCTTTTATACCTTATTGATATACTAAAGTTGTACGATCTAGGTTCGTCTCCATTACTCCTTTATACACACCCACCACAAGTGGCAAGGATGACAACATCTTCATTACCCGCTCGTACGATGCCACCTCGCACTTTGAAACTGTTGTGGATGACGTCAAGGAGGTGTACAAGCGCGTCACGGGCAATGACCTTGTACTTAAGAAGAGGGAACTGGAGCCCGATCAGCAATAGGCATGCGGGTAGTCATGTATCTGTGCGGAATGGATTTCTTTGGCGGAGTTGCGAGAATAGCACTAGTGGTTGTGGTGACGAGAACTCAAGACAAGCTCGCGCACAGTTCAAACAACCATTGGTGAACTTCGTCCCCGATCAAACTGAAGGGACCTCCGAATACAAGTAAAACCCATATTATGTTCCCATAAATGAATTAATGCTTATCATGACGCTGAAAGTGTGACGGATTTCGCCCTCTACCCAAAATTAAAGTATGCGACTCGATGTTTGGAACTCGTATGGCAGCACGCGCGCCCTATCAGAGATCCCAGATCTCGCGGCCAAGTCCTACTATGCAATACTTTGTTTAAATCTGACCCTGATTATGTTCAGGTTGCAAAGGTGTTTAGCAGTCATTTTGAGCGGAGTCAGAAATTACCAGAGGCAAACCCGTCTACATCCATTTTACTGTTCGTTCACTTACACCACGGAAGCGCTAAACAATATAGAAGAATTCAAATATCGAACCCATCAACTCATGGGGCGATGATTGCGAACTGTGAGGTCTGTCTGCAAACTCAGAGTACAGGAACTAACAGGGACAAGGCACCCCCAAAGAGCGTGTTTCCACTTCGTAGAGACCCATCTGTCTAACCAAGCGTAGTTGAAGCCAGCTCCAAGCTTTAACCCTGTCTTGACCGAATGTGCGAATGAACGGCGAGACAAATTCGTGCTTGCTACTGGATATAGTCCTGCATTAACGAGCACCTAATCTGCTAATCAGACTAGCTCCCTTATCATACAACCTCGGAACAATGGTTCCCGAAACAAATAAAGTAAAGAGGGAGACCTTTGAGATGGACTGTTAGATTCAACAGATCCAGAAACAGAACGTTATTTCTGAGATATCGAAAGTAAACCGGCGTTGCATTACATCCACATATTTCTCGCGCGCACGCGCACGCGCCCCCGGACCCCGGCAGTGACCAAAAATGTACGGATGACGGATAAGAATGCGTCTGACCCAAAAAGGGGAATCAAAGCGTGAGGAGAAATGGAAAACACAAGAACAAAAGCCCGGTCCTTGTTCAAATGTATATATAAACGCCAAATTGTCGCACAGTTTCCTTCTTTATTGTTCGGGCCGCACATACATCCTTTCGGAGTGTGACATTGCGTCATTGCATCATTGCCCGGTTCTGGGTCTGGGTTGTTTGCCTCTTTTACGCATTGAAATGCTTATATTCCGTCGTCTGGGATACTATACGATAAGACACGACAGAATGGCTGTCTCTACGGCTGAGAATGGAAATTCTGGTAAAAGTGATGGTGGCGCAGGGTTGTGTGTCAGCTTCAAGGGTTCGACACTTAGTGGCGTCAGTTCATCTGACAGTGCTTTGGGCAAGGGAAATTCGACCCCAACGGAGTAAGTAATCACCATCCGCATAATATAATCCGCATTCACGCCAAAAAGATGATTCATTGCCAGCCTCAAATATCAAATAGAGACCTGTCCTGGACAGCGCAAATCAAGGGCCAAACGAGGGTTGGCACGAAACATAGACAGCAGGACAGCATTCATTACAGGGGTGCAAGAAAAGAGTCGGTTTGCGAGATAGACTGCTAAAAACAATTTGGAGGGGCGGCGAGATATCAAGACAGGAACGAAGATAAATGAAAAAACCAGACATCGAACGGTTCTCTTTTAAATTCTATTACCAGTTCCTCGCCGTGGCCGGCCGGGAGGAGCGGGCGAGACGATTTCAAAATCGGAAAGGCGAGTCGTGGTGTCTATACTCTCTCTCGGTTCACTGAGAACTGGGGATGGAAGCAGCGGTGTCGGAGAATTCTGCTTCTCAGCAGCAATGGCTAGGCTGACGGGTTCGCGGGGCGTTGCGGGGTGGGGTGATGATGGGAACTCAGCCCTGTTCGCATTGTGCACCATTCCCGATGTATCGAGGTTGCCCGGGTGTTTCTTGCTTGTGCTGTCCTTGCCTTGACTCGCAGCCGAAGACTCGATCGGACTGCCGATCGGATGCGAGGCGACGCTGTCTGCCCGTTTGGATCGTGAGACCCACGATTTCAATATGCCCTTCGTCTTTACACTGCTGGTGGGCGTCGTTGGTGTAGGGGGAGGCAAAGAAGCCACCGCTAGACTCGAGGCAAGAGGGACCAGATCTGAGATATACGGATCAGAGGGTGGGGGACTACGACGGACTGGATAACGCGACTCCTGGTCGAAGTGGAATGGGTCCAGACCAGAGTCTGCGCGGTGGTGTTTCTCTCCCGTCGACGTTCTAGACGAGGATGCCGGTGTGGACACCATTCCCGAGCCGTGTTGGAAAAATCCCATCGAGGGGACTGGGGGGACTTCCTCATTGAACCGAGTCTGAGGGGTCGTATGTCCGTTCAAGCCAGGTGACATCAACGGCAGACCGTTCTGTGCAACAACTACAGGGTTGGTGGCGTTGGTACCGCCAACACTCCTTCGCAAGAGGTTACGAACGCCCTTGAGCGAGATGATGGAATTAGTCCGCTCTCGTGTTGCTGTCTTAGTTTTTTCCGAGTCGTCTTCAGTAGTCGAATCCTGGGAAAAGCGACTGGTCACATTGTGGTACGGAGCACCAACGCGAGGGAGAGAAGTGACTGAGGTTGCTGAGCTTGACGTCGACTGGCGAGTAGGTGGCGCGCGGGGGACAGCACTCGGTGAAGAAAGAGCCTCGATGATGCCAACGTCACCCTCGTGGTCTTCTGATCCAAATCGGTGAGGCTTGCTGCCGAATGGGTCAGGGGAGAGGTCAAGTCCAGGAGAACCCGCTTCGCGAGTGGGACTATTGACGGGTGGCGGTGTCCGCATTGCCCGCTGACGTTCGTCCTCGCTGGTAGCTTCTGCAGAAGGAGAGGTCGGTAGGCTTTTATCCTTGATCGGATTGACTGGAGGCGTGAACGCCGAGGGTGTCTTTCCATCGCTGGAGCTACTCATCGACCACCTTGACGGTTCAGGGAT
>Ga0307515_10010533_pt1 | contig 17709 bp, 4 predicted proteins | sample 17_EM_MG_FD_194513 | JGI IMG/M metagenome (GOLD analysis project Ga0307515, IMG submission 194513) | Populus trichocarpa ectomycorrhiza microbial communities from riparian zone in the Pacific Northwest, United States - 17_EM | ecosystem: Host-associated > Plants > Roots > Unclassified | place... | reverse complement strand
TTATAGTAGGGAGATTATAAGGGCTTGTCCCAGAAGGGGTTCGGAGAGATATTAATATACCGCTGTATATTATCTATCTATCTAACCCCTACTTTAAACTCCTAAAAAACCTTAATAAGGAAAAAATATAATTAGAGAAAAGATATAAGGATTGCTAAAAGACCTATTAGAAGCCTACTAGAAGTATACTAATAACTACCTAGGCTAATATAGGGATTTTTATATAACTCTATTTCTAAGCCTTTATACTAGTCTATAATTAATTACAAGTATTATAGGCAATTTGGTGTTCTAGTATAGTTCTGTAGAACCTTTTAGTATAGGATTTAACGTATAGAGCCTTAGCTTGCCATTGTCTTTAACTATTAAGATATAATCTATAATTGTTTTATATAATCCTCTGCGTTACTAATATATTATTCCTGCATTTGCCCTTAGGCTATTAGATGCAGTTAAGGCATTAATTAGTTAATTAAGGAGATTTATCTCCTAAGATTTAGTGTATATGCTTTTAAATCTAATAGTCCTATACTATATATTTGGCGTAGCTTTACTACCTAGTAAACAGGGGGGAAGCTTTATAATAGCACCTATAGCTATTATACAATTGTTAAGAACGTCTATAACGTTGTTCTTTAATACTATAATATCGTTTTAGGTATAATTTAACCTATATACGTCTTTAATTAACGTTTTAATTGCCTTCCCCTAGCCGCGTTATTAGTTTTTATAAGGAAGTAATAGCTAAATAGCTTATACGCGTATTTCCTTTCTTCTAAATAGCGCTATTATAATAGAGTTATATTGGTAAGGTTGCGGCTATTTACTAGAAGAGTATTGGAAGGTAAAGTATAAAGATACTTTACTTATTAAGCTTAATCCTTTTACTTAACACCTTACTTCCCATTACTAACCTTTATCTAATTTTAGACGTATCTTTAATATATTATTAAGATTTTCTTTTTTTCTATTAATAATTTAATATACCTCTTCGTTCTCCTACTAACTGCTCTTTTAAGTAGATTCTATAGCGTATCCTAGCCCTACCTTTATATATAGAACCCTAACCTCTACTAACTTATAATGGTACTAGTTTTACCTAAATAATTTTGCCTATACGTCTTTAAAAGACTAGAAATCTAATAATAGGATTTTAAAGGCTTATAATAAAACGTACTGCGTTAGATCTAATATCTTTAGTTCTTATAATTAATGCACGCGTACTAAAAGCGGCAGTTATATTAAGGTAAGCTTTTTTATTCTTAATAGATTTCTATTGCTAACTTTAAGCTTTAATAGCCTGGGCCTAAGTAGCAACGTTCCTTTAATATCTTTAACTACTATATTGCCCGGGCTCTCTCTTATTCTAGCATTAATACTAAATAACTTAGTTAAATTTAAGACTATGCTATAGCTATCTATACTGCCTATAATTCTTAATAAGCTAGCTAGTAACGCCTAATATAAGAGTAAGGTTGGTATATTAAGGATAGGGTAAGGAATAGAGGCAATAAGAAGAAGGTTGCCGTCTATTATAAGGAGTTCGCGTATACGCGTTAAGTTTTGAAAGAGTATAATATAATACGTTACTAGGTAGGTTACACTTTGGGTACCTAGTAGATAGGTAACTAATAGTTGCTATAGCAAGGTCTTAGTAGTTCTAGACTATACTAGTTAGCTAATATCTCTATTTATTTCGGGCTTAAGCGTATCTTTATTAACTATAAGCTGACGCCCTAAGAGATTTATTAGTATTAGTTTAGATCTAATATTAGTATTAAGCGTTTAAAAATCCTTGCTCCTACTACACCTTATTGTCCTACCCCTATTTTATACCTACTTATACCCCTACTAAGGGGTCTAAATCCTATTCTTATTAGCTATTACTTAGTGGCCCAATAGATACTAATCCTGCTCCTAAGGATAAGGTATATTAGCTTTTTAGATTAGGTATTTAGGATTTATTCTTATATATAGTAGCAATTAAGGACCTTAATTAAGTGCTTAAAAAGACCGTATAAGGCTTTTAGAGAGGGCTTATAAGCCTTAGGAATAATGTTTCTAATATAAATAAATAAATAGAAATGCAATTCTAGTAAAATGCCCTATTAACTCTATACTATATATGTAAAAAGGTTAAGGACCCGTCCTGCCTTAGGCTATAGCCCTAATTCTTATAGTTTTTGGAGCCTATTTATTCTATATCCGATTTAACCTATTTACTCTTTTTACGAGCTTTCTTTATAGGTCGCGATAATACTATAGTATTAGAGCGCTTTTTATAATTTATAGATTGTAGACCTTAGTCCTAATATTCTTTTAGAATATCTTTATAATAATTAAGGTGATCCTTTAGTTTCTATATAGAGTCCTTAGTAGGCTAGCCTAGCTATTTAACTTTATATTAAAGCTTGTTCTTAATAGACTTATAGCATAGTATAGCTTTAACCTTATACTACTCGCCTACCACCTTAAGGTGTTTAATTAGGCCGAGATAGAAGTTCTTTTCTAGCAGTAGTCTATGCTATAGCTCTAGTAAGTTTACATAAAACACTAGATATATATAGGCTATAGATAGGAGTAGTTAGAGATAGTAGGCTAGCTTACTAATTTATTCCTTAACTTAGAAGGGACCTAGATATCTTATATTAAGCTTCTTTAATAGTTAATAGGTTTAATATACTCGTTAAACATAATAGAACCTTATTACCTACTCCGAAATACTTATCTTAGTGTTTATAGTTATACTAAAGTCTCTACTACTCTTAGGCATTCTACAGGCTCTACTTTATATACTTTTACTACTCCTTTTATTTCTAGAGGTATCCTTATACTCTCCGGTAGATATCCTTAAACTTCCTAATAGGATCCTATAACTAATTATATAGCCTTAGCTAGTAATTATTAGGTATACCATTAAACTCTAATAGTTAAATACTATAGGTAATCTAAATTAGTACAAACCGATATAATAAATATTGCCTTAAATTATAAGCGTACTCCGTGTACGGAAGTAGCTTATACTAATTATCTTGCTAGTAGTTTAAATATATTTATAGGTAAGACTCTAGTTCCTAGTTCTAGCATTTTATTTACCCATCCGTTTATAGATAAAAAGCTATACTATAATAGTGGTCTATTTTTAAATAGAAGTATAGATCTAACTAGTACTAGCTTATAAAGACGCTGCCCCTATTAGTAATAATAAAGTGCGACTAATCTACTTTAAGAAAGCATTTCTCCTTAATTAGGTTAGCTAGCGCTTATACGTTAATTGTCTTATTAATAGGAAGGTTGGCCGTCGAAACCGGACTCTGCACCTATACGTGGTGACGGCTACGAACCTAGTCTTCGAAGTTTAGATCCAGAGCCAACGCAGAGACGTTGTATAGCGTGCGGACAGGACCTGGTGATAGTTGTGGGCGTTAAGGGCAGTGGTGAAAATTTTTCGGATGGTAAGATCTTAAAAACCACTACTATTGGCTCTCTACAATACGATAACTACTACGCTATTCTCCTATCTAGGGCACCTGTACGATCCAATATGGATATACAGTTTTCGATAATATCCCCCGACCCCTAGTAGAAGGCATTAACGACCTTATATTGATAAACAAATAAGCGCAAATAAACGAACGAACGAGTAAATATACGGCCCCTCCTAACCCCCAGGGCGATCGCCCGCGGAGTATACGGTTACTCGCTATACTGCCGTAATACTACTAAAACCGATAGCCGGATAACCCCATATAGTTTTCCTTATCTCCTCTTAACGGAGTAGTGCCCTTAGAGAGGGCCTAGTGACTAGGGCCTAAGCATAAAAGATACCTAGATATACACATCCCGCTTTTGTCTTTTAGTATTAGGATAGTAAAACGGATGAATCCCCCTTACGCCTTTAATAGGCCTTAGGGGGGGGAGGTATAGCGTATATAGCAATAGTTAACAGGAGATAGTATATAGGGGGTGGTTAAGATATAGGACACAACTATAGGCATATAGTAATCGATCGGCAAGGCCTAGCTAGGACGTAGTGAACCCTAGCTTTGGATAAGTTAAAGAAGGAAGTAGTAGTTCCTAAGGAGTTTAAAACATCTAAGAAGGAGGACGAGCAGTAGGCCTATAGGGCCGCTGTTACGTACAGGTATGGCAATTTAGGGTTTTTTATCCTACTAAGGTAGCTTATAGGGTTTTTCCTCCCCCCTAATAGCAAGAGGTTTTTCCTGTTAATATTACTCTCCCCTTATATACGGAGTAGTCTATGTGGGCCTAGATAGGATCCGTATTAGACATTAATTAAAGAATCTACTACTAATAGGAAGGTATTAGATATACTTTAAAAATATATTAATAAGTATAAGGACTAAATTATATATTCGTCCTTAGCTATCTTTAAATGGCGGAAGATCCGTAATAAATTCTATAACGTAATATTACTATAGCTTACTAATAGGGGGAACTAATTTAAGTAAACCCTATAGCTTATACCTACGGATCTTATATACTTAATACTTCTTATAATAGCTAATATACTCCTTTACTTCCTGCTTAAGCTTTAGCTAATAGTATTTATATTAAAGTAATTCTACTATTTTAGCTTAACTATAGTGGCCGCCTAAAGGATTATTATAATTTTTTATAAGAATCTTCTGTTATAGATTTGCTTTTTATAGCACCTAAACTTTACTATATCTACGTAATAGGCCTATTAGGTCTAGTTCCTAATAATAGCACCTAGTAGCTTTCTTTCTATTGCGTTTCTAGTTTACTTTTATATTAAAGATAGTATAGAAAGCGTCCCTCTATTATACCTTACGGATAAAATCCGTTAACCTTTTAGATAGTTTTTAGGTAAAAGCTATTTTATTCTATATTACTCTAAGTATAAAACTAGATAGTACTATAGATTTTATAACCCTTTAATGCGTATATATTAGGAAGGCCGCTATAAGGTTAAAGTCCTTTAGTTATTATAAGGCTTTAAGTTCTAATTACTTTATAGCTTCGCTATTAGTTTAAGGGGATAGCTTAGTAATTAGAGATAGTATATTACTAGGTTCCGTACTTATATTAGGGATATCCTATTTAGGTATTTTTAGACCCTTAATAGTAACGGACTAGGTATTAGCCGGAACGTTAGTAGAAGCTAATAGGGTTTATACCGCCTAAGACTTAGTATATAAAGCTATAAGTACTTAAGCATTCTATACCTAGAGCTTATTCTATAATATAGAGAGTAAGATATCTATTATCTGTTTTCCTTCTCCTGTTTTAAAGCCTTTGGTATAGTCTAGCCGTTATAATAGTTTATTAGTAGGGTTGTTTTCCCCTAGCTTATATTTAATCTTAAAATTAAATTACACGAACTCTTCTGCCTATTTGGCTTATTAAGGTATAAGCTCCTTTATAGTTATAAAGTAGCGTAAATTATAATAATCTAAGAGTATATAAGTAGTATAGCTTACGTACTTAAGGTAATATCGCCACTATTTAAAGTAGTTAACTATAGCTAGTAGTTCCTTATCATGGGTATAATACCTAACTTTAGGTCCCTAGAATTTTCTACTATAGAATATTATTGGTCTTTAGTAGAGCTAGGTAGCGTCTAAATTCCTATTAGGTTATAGTAGGATATTAATAAAGGTAAAATTTAATATATTAGTAAGTATTATTAATAGCTAATCTAGGTTAAAATACCGCAGTAATAAAGCTTTTATAAACGTTATATATAGGTTCTAAAAGGCCGTTAAAACCTTTCTAGGTATTACGGAGTTTACAAATAAGCTTGATTGCTAGCTATTGACCGTGCTAAGTACATTGACGCGTGATCGTTTAAGACGTTCGATGCAGAACAGGAATAGGTTAGGAAACGTGGTCGAAGATATAGGGGTAGTAGTGGTATGTATATAGGTGTTACGGGACGAACGTGCGCGGGTGACTCCTATGACACTAGGCCATAACCATGGTTTATACTATTTAGTTAGTCCCTTTTTAGTTTTTTCCTTTACCGCCTTTAAGCTTTTTGCTCCTTAGGTTAGGTTTTAAAAAGTTTCCGTAATATAGTTAGATAGGTATTAGGTAACGTTTAAGTAGTTATAAATAAAGCGCTTATAGAAATTGGTAAAGCCTAGAAATACTTAAATATTTTAATAACTCTCTAGCTCCAGCTACTCCTAAATTATCTACACCCGTACTAGGTCTATAACTATACCTATAGGCGTTATAATATAACCTAGGAACTCAACCTGCTTAGTATTAAAGATATACTTTAACGCCTTAGCGTAGAGGCCCTAATTATCTAAACGTTTTAGTACTTCGCGGACGTATTACTTATATTAATTCTTATCTTCTAAGTAGATTAAAATATTATCTAAATAGATAATATATATACGGTTAACTAGTCCCCCTAAAGCTCTATAAATATATAATTAGAATATTATAGGCGTATTAGCTAGCCTAAAAGGCATTACTAGATACTTAAAGTGGCCGTATTAGGTCTTAAAAGCGGTCTTTTACTTATCCCCTTCTTTAATATAGGGCCTATAATAGGCGTCTTATAGATCTAGCTTTGTAAAGATTTTTACCCTAAATAGTTAATCTAGTATTTTACTAACTAGTGGTAGTAGGTAACGGTTCTTAATTAGAATCTTATTAAGACCGTAATAGTTTACGCATAGCCTTATAGTTCTATCTAGTTTTAGGATAAAGAGAATCGGCGCGCATACCAGTAACTTATTAAGTTAGATCTACCCATTTTCTAGTAACCTATTAAGGTATTTCTATCAGATCTTAAGCTCTTTATAAGAGAGGTTATAAATAAGGAGGTTCGGCGGTTATTTACCTTCTTCTAGATTAATTATATAATTGTATTCTAAGTTCTATAGTAGGACTTTAGCTCTCCTACCCAAAAATACCCTTAGTAAGTCCCTTAGGCCTACTAGAATATTTAATAAATTAGGGTCGCGTTTATCCTTTATATTATTATTAGGTAGATTCTAGAGCTCCCTTAGGATACTTATAAGTAGCGTTATACGCTATAGTGGTTACTTATATATAGTTGCTACTATATATTAAACTATTATATATAATAGCTAGTGGAGGGTAGGTAATTCCTTAACGTAACGTTCGAGGTATTAAAGTATACTCTTTATATATTGCTTAAGCTAAAGTAACCTATAGCGGTTAAAGTATCTTATAAAATCTTTAAAATCGCCGCCTCCCTATAATATTTCTATAACCTATCTAGCAGTTTCCTATAAGGTCTCTATTATAAAGGGGTTATTACCTATACTAGGCTTTATACCTATCTTACTATAAAAAAGAGGTTAAATCCAATACTCCTTTGGGTGTAGAGCGTATACTATTTAACTTAGGGCTACATTTTCCAGGATTCCTTTAGGCTTATTAGTAATATACACCCTTCTAAATCTTTATTGTTCTACTATTTAAAGGCTCTTATTTTAAAGCGTATTTTAAGATCTACTTCCGCAAGCTAAAGGTATCTAAGGATAAGGTTATAACCTACGAATTTAGCCGCCTAGAAGGGCTGTAGGCTAACTACCTTAGTGCGGTTATATATATTAGCTACTAACACTATAAGCTTATAGGCACTATATAGTTTGATCTAATACTTATCTAGGAAGCCTATAATAGGTTTCCGCTACCTTTATAATATGATAAGTTTATACTCTTTTACCAAATTATATTATATAAGATTAATTTTAGCGCCGCTGTTATATAGTACTTAAAACTAACATACCTTATCTATAGGGAGTATTATTTCTAGCTTAATAGTAATACAGAAAGTCTTTTCTTCCATATCTTGCCCTAGTTATAGCTAGGAAAGGTCTGCAACTAGGGCTTTTCTTTTTTTAGGTTATTAGTGCGGTTATTACCCTACTTATTTTTCTAATAGAATCTACCTTTAGAGTTTTCTCTTAACTTCTTAAAGTGTTCCTATAAAGGTGCTAAATAGGTATTAGGTTAGCCTTAGAAGTCTTTTTCGTTACTTAAGGCCCCTAACTTTAACCCTTTTAAAGTTTTCTTTAAAAACGGCTTCTATAAAGGTTAGGTCTGCCCTATATTACTACTAAAGTACTTATACTTTTAGTAACCCCTTAGCTTTCTACTAGAAGAGGTCTATTTCCTTACTGCGTCTTTAGCGTTTAGAACCACTCGTTTAAAATCTATATATATAGTAATCCGCAATAGGGCTCCTATACGCTTTATTTTATTATAAATTATAAGCTTAATTCTAGCCTAGATAAACCCAATCTTTTTCTTCTTACGGATACTACCGTCCTTATTTTTAAAGGGCTTTAGATCTATCTGTTAAGTGTAAGTTTTTAAAGTTTATAAACTGGCGGAAGTTATAGCGGTTAAGCTATATCCTATTCCAAAATAGCCCTATATTATTATATTATACAACATATAGATCTTAAGTCTATTTCTTTAGAAAGGTTTACAGCTATAGCTATATAGTAATTTGCTCTTTATTAAGCTAATTAAATGCAATCTAGTTTAGTAATTAGTCTTTAATCTTACTAATAATCCAGCGTATACGCTCTTTAGTATTATCTTATATTATTAGCATCTTAAAGAAGTTATCTACCTTATAAACCTAATTGTCTAACTACTAGGCGTTAGGTCTATAGCGGAGTTCTAAACTACTAAAGGCCTTAGCTAGTCGGTTTATATCCTTTTTCTATTTATAGTATAGATACCTCTCTAAGTCTTCTATACCTCCTTAGGTAGGTATTAAGTAGCTTTTAAAAAGCCCTTAGCCTTAGCTAAGTTATAAAAGATTTTATCTAGCCTAAATTAAGCTTTACTAGATCTAGACCTACCCCTAAAGGCTTCTAATATATTTATTAGTAGCTCCTTCCCGTATAACTTCTAAGAGCCTTATAGCAGCTTCCTAATATATATTTTAAAGATAATTGGTTTAGGGCTTTTAACTTTCCAACCTTAACTTTAGGGAAGCTCCAGCTATAGAGGTAGTATTAGTACTAGTGGCTAAAGTAGATTTCCTAATAAGGCTTAGGTCTTAAGTTAGTAGTTAGGTTAAATTACTTAAAGGGGTAAGCCTGCTTAGCTCGTAAGTAGTCTATATACTACTACTATGCTAATTATAGGCCAGTAGTCTTTTAGGAGGGTTCTAGTTAGTTCCCTAGTTAGACGTGTTAGTATATTCCTCTAGCATTTCTAGCTTAGGGGAAGATCTTAAAGTTACCTTTAGCGTTTAATCTTCTAATTGGCCTAGGTAGGGCTAAAGGAGCTCTAGTTACTTTTTAGTAGCGTTATAACCGTTATAAAGGGTATATATATTTTTCTTAGCGGTAACCATAGGTATATAAGAGTTTTTAAGCTTTTAGAGCATCTAGGTATTAGGGCTCATTTAGCCGTCTTACCTAAAGGGTTATATTATCGCAATCTCTCGCTATTAGAGGGACCTTTTCACCTTAACGCGACGGCTTTTTATAAGGTACCCGTAGAGTTTCCGTTTAAGTTATTATAAAATTTTAAGGGAAAATAGTAGTTATAAATAAAAGATATAAACAAACAATCTAGTCCTTAAAGCCGACTGCCCTTCTAAAAAGAAGTAGAAAGGATTTAAATATAAGGGGGCTATAAGGCACAATTATAGAAATAAAATAAATTAGTAAGAGAGATAAATCCTTAAAAAGGTAAGGCCTTAAAGATTATAAAGACTATATACTACGGGCATATGCCTCTAATATATAACCGGAAACTATCTTAGGGACGTTTAGGGGCTGTTCTAAGGGCAACCTAAGGTGTTTACAGTAATATCCCTTACAAAATTCGTTAGGCCGAATACTTCTTATAATTTAACTTTAAGATTACTTACTAACTAGGCAAACTTAATTAGAAGCCTAACTTATTAATATAATAATTATAGGATTTACGCCTCTAATAAACGGATTATAAATTAATTATAAATTCTACTACCCCCTAAACGCTTTAAGAAACTACGCCCTATATTTCTAAACGCGAAGCTTAATAGAAATGAATTAGAAATTAATAAGCGGGATATAGAAATTATTAGGACGCTAAGGCCCTAAGGGTATATAGTAACGTAATAATAGTAGCGGAATGTAATAGGTATCTGGTTCTTAATGGGGTAGAACTATAGAACTAAATTCTGCTATTCTTAGGTACGGGGCGACTACGTTTTATAGGCGCCTCGCCTACGCCTCGCCTGCGCTAAGCCGGTTACAGTAGGTGCGTCTCTATAGCTTAATAATTACCCCCCCTTTCTTAAGCGGCTGTCCTTAGCCGACGCTATTATATAATAGAAGTGCTATTATTATCCTTTACTAAATAAAAAGTGTTTAATAAAATTTAAGTAAATTAGATAATAGGATAATAGGATAATAGAATAATGGGATAATAGAACGCTAGGGCCCTGTAAAGATCTATAAAGGTAGGAGTTCCTACCTAGGTAGGACATTAGATTTCCCTTCTAATTGCATTTTAATTCATTCTGCCTATAACTTACCTTCTTTATAATTTCCAATTAACTATAAATCGCAAGCGCTATACCGCCGGTTTGCCTACTAGCGAGTCTTCTATAAGTATTCTCTATACTAGCTTATAGCTATTGCTAATCCTACTAGACGCCGTCTAAGCTCCTATACCGCTCGTAAACTACTCCCCTAGCCTTACTAGAACTAATCTGCCTCCGCTATACTAAGCGCGTAGCTACCACTAGGCGGGCTACCTACGGTAAGTAAGCTAACTACAATTATAGGTACTGCTAATAACTAAATAAGTTACGCTAAGCAATAAGTCTAAATACGTTAGTTTAGGTTCTAATGGCTAACAGACTAGGTCCCTAAGGCCTTTTATAGCCGCCTAAATAAGCTACTCGCCCTTATTAATAGGGTTAAGCGCTAGCGGGGATACGGCTAACCTTAATGCTTGTGTTGCCGCCGCCCAGAGATCCTTTATAAAGGATATTAAGGCTTCGCTACGCACTGGCGCCAAGCACGGTCACCGCTAGCACCTAAAGGGTAAAGACTTTCTTTTGCTTTAAGTGCAGGAATTATAAGCCATCCATTATACCCTTAAAGGAATTTTTAATATAATATACGCTTTAGTACGTGTTATAGCGCAGGTATTTCGCCGTTATAGCGTATACTAATAGTACTTACAGGCTAATATGCCTCCTATTATAAGGGATAAGGAGGAGGATAAGGATAAGAATAATAAGGAAAAAGGAGAGGAGAATAAGGAGGGAGAGGAGGAGGAGGAAGAGGAAGGAGGAAAGGAAAGGGAGGATTTAATAGAGCTATAGAGTATCTATATTTCTATCGGCGTACTACTATTACTCCGCCGTTATTCCGTTATCGCCCTACTAGTAAGGCGTAATCCTAGTTATAATTAAAAGTTTTTAGTTCTCTTACCTACTTTCTTTTCCGTTTACCCCTTAGGGTAAAGTAACTATTATATATCTTCTTTGCGTCCTTATTAATGTCCTCTATTAGGACCTATTAGTTATATTCTTTTAGCTAGCCTTTTTACTTAACTAGGTACTATAGGGTCTAGTTATATCCCTTTCTTCTACGTATTTCTTCTACCTTATACTAGTCCTCTTAGTCCTCTTAGTCGTCTAGCTTAATAGGCCCTAGTAATAGGTCTTTAATAGTGCTCTTACGTTATTTATATAGCTTTAGTAAGCTAATATAAAATATAGGGTGGATACGGTAAGATATGGGTAGATATAGCCAGTATGCTTACTTTTTAACTGGTTCGGCTATACTAAAAGACCTAATAAAGCGTGCTACAAGCTTTTTATTTGGCCTTTTCTATTTAAGGTTCTTAGTTAATAGTAGGACTAGATCCCCTACGTTATATATCTATAGTTAGTAATAACGATTATAGTATTTCGCCTATGCCTCAGTAGTGCTTTCCTAGCGTTTTACTAGCGCTTTGCGTTTAAGGGATATTCTTTTAATCCTTTTAGAGGCGGCTAGGACAGAACTACTATCGTCCGCCTTAACCTTATATTCTAGACGTAGGTAAAACCCATAGTAGGTATAAAACGGGCTTACACCTATTATACTATATTTAGTATTATTATAGGCGAATTTGGCTAGTAATAAAAGGCTTGCCTAGTTGCTTTACTTTTTGTTATAGAATATATAGAGGTAATACTCTAGGGTTTAGTTTTGGCGTTTTATTTACCCGTCTATTTATAGGTAAAAGGCCGTACTTAGCCTACGTTTTATCTTTATAGTAAAGTATAGCTCTAACCAGAACTTACTAGTAAAGATACTGCCTTAATTAGATATAATCCCTCTAGGGATTCTAAAACGGCGTACTACTTTATTAAGGAAGAGATCCGTAAGTTCGGTTATAGTAATAGTTTTTACTATTAGCAGATATAAGGCTATCTTGGCATAGCGGTCGACTACTATATATATCGCGTTATATACCCTATCGCCTTATCTACTAGGCGGTAGGCCTGTAATAAAGTCTATTATAATCTCCTACCACGGCTGTTCTGGGTAAGGCAGCGCTTAAAGCTCGCTATAAGGGCGATATTAAGGCGTATATATACGTTAGCATATATTATAGGTAGAGATATAGTTTATAACATCCGTATTTATACTAAGCTAGTAGTGCTTACGCGAGAATAGGTCTAGAGTCTTTTTCTTACCGAAGTAACTAGCTAGGGCATTATTGTGGTAGATTTATAGGAGCTTTATATAAACTGCTGGGTCTAGGGGTATATATAACCTCCTATAGTAATAAAGTAGTCTAGCGGAATTAAACTGCTACACTGGCTTCGAGCGGGCACGTTAACGGCGTCTCGCCGTATCTACGCTATTACTACGCTTTTGTAGTATAAAGTTATCTTTAGTCTAAAGCCCTTTAATAAGCTTAACGACTGTTTCCGTACTAGACTTATAAGCACTCTGTTACGGACGCTTTAAGTACAATATTATAACTACTTGGAGAAGAGTCGGAAGAAGCTAGTTAGTTAATACAAGCACGGTCTAAGATGGATCCGGTAGAACTATGTGACGAGGAATGGTAGTACGAGTCACATAATGTAATCTATGTAATCTGTGTAATCCGTAGGATCTGTAACAGAGCAGACAAAGCACACATACATTACGTATAAGAAGGATTTCATAGGAGTACGGTTATGTATTTAAGGACCCTTAGTCCCTACCTAGATAGTTCCTTCCTTATAGTAATTCTTAGAATACAATTGGAGTTAATCTATTAGGCAACCACTCCACTAGTTATTATTACATTATTAACTTTAATTTATATCACCTACACACCTAGCCTAATAACGAGCCTATCGTAGTACTTACTACAAGGTTCCGTTACACAATTACTACCTAGTTACGGTATTAAATACAGAAAGTCAAATAACATGCCACTAAAAGCAGCTACTATAACGCCATCAACGGCGGCAACTACTTTAAGGTCAGGAGGAGATACTAGTATAGTAGATACTAACTTACAACAACCTATAACGGTCGGACAACTATAAGAGATAGTTAACTAGTTAATAGAGAACAATGCAATACTTAAATAAAGGATTAACGGGATAGGGGCAGTAAAGGTTAAGTTACCTTCAATCGAGAGATTCTTAGGAGAAAGATTAAAGCTTAAAGGATTTCTTACGTAAATGCACTTTAAGGTTACATAAGAAGGAGCAAAACTACTAACACCTATGGATTAAATAGCTTATATAGGACTATTCCTATTAGGGAGAGCACTTAAATGGTTTAAGCCTTACCTTATAGAAATATAAGCAAATGGAATAATAACCACCAATCAGGATATACGGTTTATGTTCTTAAGTTAGAAGGGGTTTACGGAGCAACTTATATAAATATTCGGAGACCTAGAGGCAGTAACTACGGCGGAAAGAAAACTCTAAGATATTACGTAATGAACCTTAGCAATTAAATACATAATATAGTTCTAAACGCTAGTTATATAAGTTAAGTGGAATAATAGGGCGCTTATGGCACAGTATAAGTAAGGACTTAAGGCTAAAGTCTAGGACGTAATTATTCTAATAGAAGATACGGATACCCTAAGGGACTTAATAGATTAAGCGATAAAGATTAATAATAGGATCTACTAAAGGGAATAGGCTAAGAGAGGCTAGGATAGAGTTCTATAGTTATATAAGACGTAAAGCACGCAACAACTAAAGCTAAGTTAGAAACTATGGTATAGCGTAGAGCTAATAGACCTAAGCGGTACCAAAGAAGCCTATAAGAGATAGAGTAAGAAACTATAAAAACCTAGAGGTTAAGGATCTAGTGATTATAGGACTAAGAAGTAAAGGCTAAATTAGGGATCTTAGCAGCAGAAGACGTTTAGGCAAACTCTATAGCAAAGTTAATGGTTTAAAGACGGAGCTTATATAAATTACGGAAAATAAGGTTATTTCGCGAGGGATTATAAAGATAGTTAGAGTTACTATATAATAAAGGGAACCTAACTAGCAGAAGACACACACATATAAAGGGATAATAGTATACTGTAAGGAATAAAAAAATATTTAATCCAAAGTTTCGCATTTTATTATAATAATGCATACCAAATTTATAAAGACGCTAAATACGGCACAAGCTATTAGCTATAGGAGCTAGAGTTAAAGGGACTTAGAGGAACCAAAGAGTTAGATAAAAAATAAGATCGACTCTATAAGCTAGATTAGGATATTACAGCAATATGTAAATAATAATTAGTAATAATAATAATGGAGTCGGAGTACTTATTAATTAATAGCGACGAGGCTAGTAAAGGAACTAACTGGGGGTATCTAAACCTTAATAATATAACAAAAGCAGAGACTAAAACCGCTATAGAGTAAGGTTTAGTAACGGGTATTATAACACCGTTAGATACGGTATCCATCGCTTTATAAGACGGAAGGAGTAATATCTAAAGAAGATTAAGTAAGTAGACAACTGCTAGTGCTAGCTTACCACTTAATAAAGGCAAAAGGCTAAAGGCTTAAGATTCTTAAGATGAGATAAAAGATAACTAAGATTTTTAAGACGAGATAAGGTATACCTAAGGACCTATAACGGACAGAAACCGATAGAGCAGGGCAGTAGCTTAGTTTAAAGATATATAAATAAGCTTGGGATAAGAGTTCCCAACAGCACAAGATTCTTAAGACGAGATAAGTGAGATTTAAGACTCTTAAGACAAGATGAGAACACTATAGACGCCTAGTTAGACTAAGGTAGGAGCTAAGCTTAAGTTAGTAAGCTTAGGATTAGAGAATCTAAGGAACTAAGAATTCGGAGTATAAAAGAGGACACCTATAAATAGAAAGCAAGGAGCTTCTTTATAGATTAAAGAATCTGTAATATAAATAGCAGTTAGACTAGGAGACAAGTATATAGACCTAGAAGACTTACTAGGGAAATACAGTGTTCGGCCTAAAGATTGAAAAGTTAATACTATAATTAAGAAGTACGAAGACTTTAAGGATCTACTTGTAAGACGCGAAAAGAAAGAAACTATAGCAGAATTTAGGGCAAGAATTGCTGCATAGTAAGAGCAAAAACTAAATAAGAGATCTAGTATGCTAGGTTGTATAAGGGACAGAGTACCCATATAAAGAATTACTAATAGGCCTAGAGTAGGCACACTAAGAGCTAAGTAGCTTACTAAACTGGAAGAAGAAGAGAATCTAGGGATTTTAATTAGGTTTAAGGAACGATATATAAAGGGCTATTACAACGCAGTAATAAAGAGATACTTTCTTATAAATACACCGTATATACTTAAAGGGTTGTACTAAAAGTGGTATAGATAACGATATAATGATAAGTGGGAAAATTTCTATATATAATTGGATAAAAAAGTTGTCTAAGACTACCTAATTATAGAGAAGGCTATAACTTATATTAAAGGAGCCTTAATTATAACGTTAAAAGATCTAGAGGAGTAATTAGAGGACTAGAGAAATAAAAGGCGAATTTTAGTACCTATAAATAAAGTTGTAACGCTTAGATTAATATAAGAAAGGTTTAAACTTAAGGACGAAAACGAGCTAAGAGTTAACCTAAGACACTAAGCATATTACACATTAGCGTAGATAGTATATATGGATAATATATATAATATATATAGAGCACCTAAGGATAAAAATCGAAAGTATTTAATAAGAATATATTAGATGACGGATAAGGCGAAATATTAAAACGCTAAGTATATGCATAGTTAGCACCTAGTAGAAGTTTAAGAATAAGGGGACTTAATACTTTAGCCAGGAAGATTCCTTATAGAAGAATGCCTAAATAGACGATAGTAGTGGGAATATCTAGAGAATATATATCTATGGTATATTAAAGACAAAAAGCGAACTAAGTATTGGCCTAAGTTGGACTAAGTATAAACAGGATTAAGCAGCTAATAGTTGGGAAAAGTAGAGGCCTATAGGACTAGAGGGAACCAGTGGTAGAGCCTTAAACCCTTAAAGGAATTTAAGGTTAATACCTAAATTTACGAGTTAAGTGGTAAAATTAACAGTTTGAGGCACTAATAGATAGTGGAGCAATAAGGAACCATATCTCGCTAGCAGCAGTTAAAAAAAATAGGAATACCACATAGGAAAAAAGAATGTCCTTACCTATTAGTAACAATTTTAGGAGATCCGATAGCCTATGGAGGAGGTATTATTAATCTTAAAACAGGACCTATTTAGTTAACCATTAAAGGGAGATAAATTAAAATATCTTTTAATATATTACTATTGGGGAAGGATAAGGCAGTATTAGGAATGCCTTAGTTACAGAAATATAATCTAAAGATTAATTAGGTTATAGGTCAGGTCAATATTAGAGATACTTAACGCTATAGGATGCGATAATAAGCTAAGTTAGTATAGTACTAAGTAGGAGCGACCTACAAAGAAATAGAAAAAGGGTTAAGCCATATACCAAAGAGATACTATAAGTATGGTAAGAAACTATAGTTACTAGAAAGTAAAAAGCTGTTAGAGTATATAGTATAGGACTATAAGATAGAATTAAAACTAGGAATAAGTCTAAGATTTTTTCCAATCTATAAGCTTACCGAAGAAGAAGGTAGAGCACTAAAAGAGTTTATTTAAGAAAACTTATAAAAGGGATATATTAGACCATCGTAATCAGCAGGTTATCCAGTACAGTTTATACTAAAGAAGAATGGTAAACTAAGGCTATATATTAACTATAAATAGTTAAATAATATTACCAGAAAGGATAGGTATTCTTTACCCTTAATTAGCGAAATCTAAGATAGGATAGGCAATGCGCAAATCTTTACGAAGATAGATTTAAGATAGGCATACTATTAGATTAGAATTAAGGAGGGCAACGAATGGAAAGCAGCCTTTAGGTTAAAGGAAGGACTATATAAACTATTAGTTATACAATTCGGGCTTATAAACGCACTAGCAACGTTTTAGAAGTAAATTAATAATATATTAGGGGAACACTTAGATAAATTTGTTATAGTATATCTTAACGATATTATTATCTACTTAATAACTAAGGAAGAATATGGAGAACATGTTAAATGGGTCTTAAAGAGACTATAAGAAGAATAGATGCTAGTAGTAATTAAGAAATACGAGTTCTTTACTAGGAAGACTGATTTTATAGGATTTATTATTAAACTAGGCCAACTTAGTATAGATCTAAAAAAGATTAA